>Ga0116127_1000779_pt1 | contig 24755 bp, 27 predicted proteins | sample June2015DPH_16_1_FD_89731 | JGI IMG/M metagenome (GOLD analysis project Ga0116127, IMG submission 89731) | Peatland microbial communities from SPRUCE experiment site at the Marcell Experimental Forest, Minnesota, USA - June2015DPH_16_100 | ecosystem: Environmental > Terrestrial > Soil > Wetlands... | reverse complement strand
TTCACGATGGGTGAGCTGCTGTCGTGTTGCCAGTGGACGTTGAGCGCGCCGGCAGGCGGCGCGGGGGTTTCCACGTTGTAATTGATGCCTGACGCGAGTTGGGCGTTGGCTGCCGTCCCTGCCGCCCAACTCGCCAACGCGAATATAAGGAGCGATTTCATGGTAGCACGTCTCCTGTCCAATTATCCCCCTATAACGGGTTCGCCTTCGAACTCGATTTCCGTGTTGGTCAGGATTGCGATGGCCTGATCGGGAAGAACGATGGGATTTACGCCAAACAGAGGATGATAGATCGCAATGGTGTACAGTACGCCTGGATTCATATAGACGTAAGCGTGACCGAATCCATCGGTGACCACAGGTTGAGCCAGCGGCGTGTCGCCGGTCAGATCGGTGAAAATGCCGGCTAGGGGGCTTGGCGGAGGCGTACTTTCTACTGTCGCGGGCTGAAGACACCAATATACCAGCGCTCCAGCCAAAGCTCTCCCTTGGGCATCTGTGACGTAACGATCATCGCGGGCAAGAGACATTTTTGTTTCCTCACAACCAACTGCAAGTAGTTCCAGGCTCAATCAATAACGCATCCGATGCGCTGCCTGTCAAGCCATAGAGCGTTACCGTATTCGCAACCGCAGTGAAACTCGCGGTCACGTCAATGTCTGTGATGTAGTTCGTAGCCGTAGCACCTGGAGTGATCGCCGCCGTAGCTGCTGTGGTGGTAGCCGTCGTAATGTCCGTTACGCCTGTACCATAGGGAACCGCCGTGGTCCCAGGGAATGATACCGCGCTCAAGCTCATGTGCGTTGGCGCGACCGAAGTTCCAATCCCGAATCGAACAGTCGAAACTGCCGTCGATTGCTGCCAGACAACATGGCATCTTCCGCGATACGTGGTAGCATAGGAAACACCTGTGACAGGGAACACAATGCCGGTTGTCGTAAACGTGGTCCCAGTGATCGATGTTGCAGTTGTGCCGAGCAGTTGTGCGCCATTCGCCAGATACGCCGGATTATTAAACATCCAAGTTCCGCTTGTGCCGTTCACGCGCGCCGTATCAGTCGCCCCAGCGTTCACGAAGAAGTGAATATCGTTTGCTGAGACAGTCCCGATTCCAACATCCCCGCCGATGGATTCTAGAAGCGTTGCGGAAGCTGCTTTGTATTCTCCCGATCCTGCGTATCCGGTTCCATTCAAACACAATTCTCCATAGTTCGCGGCCTGGATAGTAGCAGAGTTTCCCACGACATAACAGGCGCTTGCAGATGCTCCAGTGCTCGTGTTCTCGATCAGGTTGTAGATGTACCCGTTCACGCTGTACTGAAACGATTCGATCATTCCATAGTCAGAATAGTTTTGCGTTCCTAGGTTTATGAGGCCGACCGTTGTCGCGGTTGAAGGTGGTGTCCCTGTGAGATTCAGCACCGCCATGCTGCCCCCCGAAGAGGCGGTAAACGTACCCCACGTTCCCGTGCCGGAGACGATGTTCTGGCATGAGTACTGGACCCCGGTAGTCGTCACCTGCTGGTTTGCTGCGCCCTGCGAGCATGATCCAGACGGAGCGCTTGAAACACTCACCACGCCGCCATAAACAGTGACATTCCCCGAACCGATAATGGGCGACTGTTGAGCGAGTGGGAGAACGGAAAACAACAAATTCGCAATCAACTTTTTCATGATCTTATCCAATCTTGGCACAGATGGTGCCGGTTCCTGTTAATCCTGTCACAGCAAAGCGATAGAAGTATCCGCGCTGCAAACTGAGTTGACCGAATGGACCAACTGTTTGACCGCCAGTGACAACCGTTGCCACGATTCCGATTGTGGTGTATTCCGAAGCAATATCCCTGATTGCTCCCTGAATCGACACTGTGACCGCTGTCGGAAGCGTTGGAAAGGTAACGGATAGCGGAAGGGTAAATTGACTGTCCTCCTGCGGAGCCTGTACGCAAACCGGAACAGAAAACGAGTTGTTTGTTATCGATTCTGCGGTTTCGCCAATCTCCATCTGCCAGCACCCAGCGTCAGCAGTTGCCGATTGGTTCGTGCCGACCAGCGCGTAGCTGATCGTGCCCGCACCTGTTGCTGGAGTGATCGACACGGCCGTAATCAGCGAGCGCGTCACGTTGAACAGACCCGACTGCAAGGCCGTTCCCCAGACTGTGATGTAGTCGCCCACAACCGGCGTAGCGCCCTCCTGGAGTTGTACGCTGATCGTGGCGACATTCGAGGCCAGCGCCGTTTGTGACACGGTGCCCTTGGCGTTGCCGCGCAGCATGTTGAGGCCGCCGAACAGATAGGCAGGGACTCCCTTTTGGAGCAACTGCGGCGGTACGAATGGGCTGTTGTAAAGCATGGTGCCTCCTATTGGCCTAGTGTACCTTGATGAACAATCTTCCCGATCAATCCAGTACGCCGCGCAAGTTCACCAGCGCCCAATAGAGCGGCACCTTTGGTGATTTTGCCCAACGTTTTGGCGCGGGCGTATTCCCGCAGCGCGTTTGTGTATTGATCGCTCAAATCAGACGGCAAAGCGTTCGTCAAATCTGAATTCATTGCATCACGGACGCCTCCGAGTTGATAACGCTGTTTTGGAGCACTGGGCGATTCAATAGCCCTCCGAAGAAATCCGGGACGCCTACTTGCCTCCGTCAAATTGCTATAAAACTTCCGAGCTTCCGGGAACTTAAGCGGGGAGGCATAATCGGGTTGCGGCCCGACTTCAGCTTGAGGGGAGGCATCGAAAACCTTTGGACGACGTAAAACTCCCATCCGTGTCGTGACTTGCTCGGGATTCTGCAACGGCGTGACACGTCCACTCAACTCAGGATGCTCCGAACCACTCAGATAATGAGGATTGATGCCGGGATATTCGGAGATAGGAGCAAAGCCGTTACCTGAGCGCGGCTCCCAAGGTTCCTCTGGATTCACTTTGGCATCAAAGGCCATCGGGCGCATCTTTGGGTTGCGTGGCGCGGGCGATGGTTCCAATGGAATATCTTCCGTGCCAGCCCCTAACATACGGGAAGGGTTATCTATCGGGATAGGCTCCGGGCTGGGGCGCGGGGGAAGATTGTCGATACGCTTAGACAGTTTTGTCATCACGCGCGAGTTTCTTCCGCCAGTATTCACAAAGTTTCTAAATCGCTCGACCGCCGGGCTGGTCTTATCTGTATAGACTGGTAAATCTTTGGCCTTCTGCTCAATATCCGCAAACACCTTTCCAGCCCGCGATGCGCTCGGAAGCTGCCCGACAAGTGGACGTTCTGGCGCGGCGGTGTCCAAGCCGCCAAGGACCATAGGCGCGACCTGCGCTGCGGTGCCCAACGCCGTGCCTACGTTGCCCGGAGTCGCATCGGCCCAAACGCGGCTCATGTATGACTGGCCCGGTCGATCTGGAGGCGCTTCCTCTGCCATTCTGTCGAGCGCAGGGCCTACAATTGGCACAGCCCGAACAGCATGAACTCCAGCCTCATCCGGGTTGCTCCCGCGAAGCGCATCAATCGCCTTTCCTGCTTCATCGGTGGACTGCATGAACTGGCCATAGAGTCCCTTTCCAGTTTGGTAGGCTGGACCCAGCGCGGCTTCTGCCAGCGACCGAATCGGATGCGTATCCCTTTCCTTCTGCGCGTCCTCAACATCCTTCTTCCCGATTCCGAACGAGTGGCCAAGGTTTTCAAGGAATCCCGGCTGATCGACAGGCGCGGTGGTTTTAGCTACCGGCTTCCATGCCGACGTGTTGCCATTCGGAACTACAGTCCAGCCTGCCATTACTGAGCCTTCCATCCTGCCGGTAGCGGCGTACCTGCGGGGGCCTCATGTAATACGCCATTCGGGTCTAGTGCGCGGATCATGCCACCTTTTGATGCGCCTGATGGTCCGTTTTCCTGTGTCGCTCCCGGTCGCTCGCCAGCCTGCTCCATTCTCGCCATCCACGGCTGAACTGCTTTAATCGCCGCTACGAGGTTCTCAGGTGTCTGCTGTGGCGCATTGATGGCGCGGTCGAATTCCTCGCGCAAATTCTCAGGCAGGCGTCCCTGTGCATGAGCTAGAGCGACCGCCGTTGCTATCAAAGTAAAATCCATGCGCAACGCCGCAAAGTCTGGGTTATCCATACCGACTTTCCCCTGCATGAAGTCGTTCCAGCGGCCCATCAACGGACCCATCTGCGTCTTGTTCTTCTCAATATCCGCCAGAACGCCGGGGATCGACTCATTGACAATCTTTGCGCGCTCCGCAGCGGTTCTAACGGTCGTAGTGGGTGTATTCATGCTGCTGAATCCAGCCGTTGTCTGCGAGCCGGGAACAATGTGAGCGCCCGCGCCAACGCGCTCTACCACACCGCCACCCGGATTGTTTGGGTCCGGCGCAATCAGTGTGACCATGCCCGCTTGGTTCGGCCTCTCGTAGGGTACAGGGTTCACAATCTCTTTTCCGCTCGTGTCTGTCCATTTGCCTGTATCTGAATGGTAATTCGCTTCTATTGGTTTGCCGTTCGGTCCGACAATAGAACCTTTCTCCATGCCCTTCGGAGGAACTTTGTTGAATGGATTTAGGGGATTTCCCTGATAGGTAAGCGGCGTCAGTTCGTTGGTCTTAGGGTTGCGCATGAAGATGCCTTGATCGGTTTCTACCATCACCGCATTGGGATTCTCCAGATTCGCCGCCTCATCGTTCGCGTGGCGCGTCTCCGCACCCTGTAACCCCTCTTCGCTCTCCGCCTTTCCCGGCATTTCGGCAGTCTCTTCTTTCAGATGCGAAGTCTGCGCTCCCTGCTCGCCGAGTTGCGATTGTAGTCCAGCTAGTTTGTTCAGCCGTCCTTCGAGTCCTGATTCCTCCATTAAGCGACGGTTTGGGCCTCCTGTTGCCACGCTTAACGCGTGACCGATCTTTCCCCAAACGCCGGGATGATTCTCTGGCGTTCCCCAGGGGTGCAAATCCTTCTGGTAATCTCCCTCTAAACGCCCCCCAAGCATCGTTTCCTGCCGATCCTGCGCGGTCGGTCCGAATACTTGCGGACGCTTTCCCTGTGGCAACTGGGGCACTGTTCCAGCACCCATATCGTCAGGATCGAAGCCAAGCGCCGGCGGCGGTGCGGGCGCAAGCGGTGGCAGGCTCGCGTTGATCTGCCGGAATGGATTCACGACGGCCATTATTTTGCAAAACCTCCGAAGCCGGGAATACCAAAACCTCCGGCGAGACCGGCTGCCGATCCCGCGATGCCAAGTCCCTTGCCGAGCGTGCCCATCCAAGCCGGTCCTGCTTGCCCCGCTTGAACTCCAGCCTCAATGTCGCCCTTCTCCTGCCCCATCGCATCCAGCATCCCGCTCGTATCGGTCTTGTACATCCCGCCGAGGCCGGACGCGCCCTGCTGTGTTTGTTCCTGTTGAAGGTTGGCATTGTTGGCTGCGATGTTCTCGCTTGCCCCTGCGCGGGCTTTCATGGCGTTACGGCTGGCGTCGTCCATAGACGCACCGAACGCTCCGGCGTTGTGCATGGCACCAGCACGTTGGGCTGCGCCGCCCTCAAAGGCCGACAATGCCCCGCCTGCTCCCCCGGAAGCCGCTGCGTTCATAGCAGAAATTCCCTGCTGGCCATAGCCTTGGGGGTGAAGCATTTCTTGTGTGAGGAAAGGTGTCAGGTTAGCGTTGATGCCCTGCGCTTCGCCGCCGAGCATACCGGCGGTATTGAACGCCTGGCCGTAGGCTGCGTTTGCTTGGCCAACTCCTGGATTCGTGAACAAGCCCACTTGGCACCTCGTCCGCTATGGGCCGCTGCGGTGCGGTGTCTCGGCAGGGCTAAAAAGCGCCGCTCACCCGTTCTTGGAAAGATTATACCGTATTCCCTGTAAAATCAATTCCTGATTGCTGCCTTGCCAAGCCCTTGAAACGCTTGGCCGCCATTGGTTGCCGTGCCGGACCCCGTTCCCTTGGGAATATCGGCGTTCGTTGTCCCGCTCATCGTGAATTTTACTGTCGACGTAGGCTTTGAAGGTGGTCCGCCCGGATATTGCACGTAGGAGGCCGCGTAGTATGTGTGCGGAGTTGAATCGCTTCCGTTCGTAGGCAAAAATACAGGCGCGGACGATCTGGAAGCTCCATGATCGTGAATCATTGCACCGTTGAAGGTGGAATCGTTCGCGGAGATTTCTGTGAAATATCGCGCCCCCCGAATGATCGGCGCGGTATGGGTAATATCCAGTTTCACGTGCTCTGGGCCTACCGGAGTCACCGTAAGCGATTGTGGGGGCGCGGGTGGCTTGACGGACTTCGACGTGCCTACCGCAGCCCCCTGAGCAACGTTCTGAATAGTGGGCAGCACATAGCGCCTCAAAAACACGCCGAGCTTCGTGGCCGCGCCGCCCTGATTCTCGAACTCTTGGAGCAATGCGTTGCCGGGTATCGTCATTTTATCCCCAGTACGGCGCTCCACGGAGCTTTCCGCGCGCGCAGCATGATATTCGAGAGTGTCCAGCCTGGATTGCCGTCGTTCTGTCGCCACTCAAAAAATGTGCGTGTAGCGATGAAATTCAGTGAAGCATAAGCGTTTCGGAGAGGTTGCAACCCCGGCGCGAATCCACCCGGCACAGACAGCGTGTTATATCCGGCAGGCTCAGGGAAGTAGAGATATTCCCCTAGCAACCGAAGATTCACACTGCCACCTGAAGTCAATCCTTGCGAGATATAGCTCCAGCAGACTCGATCCTGACCCAATTGCGGCATTTCTGCACGCTTGGCAAGATTCGGTAAATCCGATCCAGTATAGAGCGAGTCAAGAGGTGTCCCGTCGTCAGTTGCATTCTGTGTCGGGTCAAGGAAGTAAACCAGAGAATTTCCCTGTCCGTTGCCAAAGCGCGTTTGTTCGCCATTCACGCCCTGCACGGTCGTAGCGTAGGGCGATTGGACTCCACCGTACCACAGAGACCACTTGCGCCGCATATCAATGGCCGCAAGCATCCCGAACATGGTTGTGTGCATCTGAGGCATGGCCTTCAGTTCTTCGCCAGAATCAATTCCTTGGAAATTGAGCATCAGAACCACATTGGGTGAAGTCGGCGCGGCATTGGTTGGCGCATTCGGCAACCAGAAATTCGGTGTCGGCAACGGGATACCGACCATGAGCCGCCGTGCCTTCAGGTTGACATCTACCCAGATCGAACTCGCGGCATTCCAGTTGATCGCATCCCACACCTGCTGTACTTCTTGCGTGATCTTTCCCGGTTGACCTCCAGTAAAGAGATAGAGTCCGGCGCGCGATGCGGCAACAAACCACTGCTCTCCACCGGCCCACGCAAACGGCCCTAGCGCCCCTCCAGATCGCTGCGACACCTCCGGCTCATCCCAATCGGCAGGCTCAAGCGACGGCGACGCCTGGAGCGAGTAAAGGCTACTTCCTGGCGATTTTCCGCCCCAACCCTTTGCGACATAATGCGTGTCGTAAAGGACGGTTGCCGCCTGCACTGGATGTTGGTTTTCACTGGTATAAAGAACGTTGCCGCTCACTCCGTCTACCATCGTCGGCAAGCCCGCGTAGGACCAATACTCAGTGGTGAGCAGCACTGGAATATCTGTATCGAAGGGGTCGCCACGGTCAATCTCGACGTCGGCCCCGTTAGGCAGGTTCGCCGCATAGATTTGGATTACCGCATTCGATGGGATCGAAGTGAGGGCGGGGTCCGGGAGCAGAACGCCGCTGAATCTGGCAAAAGATGTGGTCAGGTCCGAGAGCGGCAGGGAATAACTGCCGAGCACCTTCGTCCCGGACATCAGAGCATAAACCAGCGATCCTCCCTCAGTCGTAATTCCTGAAGGGCACCGAGCCGTCACGCGCACGGAGTATCCCGTGTTTGGCTCGAAAATCGGCTCCAGGTACGCATCGAGATACGCAGTCTGCTGAATCAGTCCGGCTTGAGCCAGAGGGCCTCCGCTGGTATTCGAGATATAGTAAGAATTCCCGAAAATCAGGCTTACATTCAATCGCCCGTAAATATCGGGCTGAGACCAGCCGAGCGGGACCGGCGCGGTCGCTTGCAGGTATCCGCCGTCAAAGCTCATGTTGACGAGGTTTTGAATCTTGTTGAGGGGCTGGCCGTAGCAGTTGCGGGAATCGTAGGCTGAAACGTAAGTCGGATCGCCAATCTCGATCAGGTTGAAAAGGTTGTAGCCGTACACATCGACCGCCAGGCCAGCGGTGAGGACATCTTCGGGGAAACTCAGCGTGGTAGATGTGCTCGTGTTATCGTTGACGAAAAATGCCGTCGCGGTGTAACTGACATTTTCGTTAAAATACTCGACGGGGTTTGGCAGCGTGAAGAAGTTCGCTCCCGGCACTCCGTCCTGTCCAGATTCCGTCAGAATGATTCCCCGCCCTCGCACGTTTGGCGGACCTATTGGCAGTCCGGTTACCGCGATTCCAGTTGTGTTTTCCGGGACCGCAAAAGTAACCGGCGGGGCGGGCGCGGTGTAGGAGCCGTCTCTGAGAATAAAAAAGACGCTGCCCTGCTTCGTCCCTGAGCCGATCAGTTGTGAATTTGCGGCAACGTAAGTAAGCGTCCCACCCACCGTCGTGTTGCCGTAAATCGGGCTGGTCAGAGTCCCCACCGTGGTGATGCCGGGATCGAACGCGAAGATCGTTCCGGAAGTTGTAGCCGTGCCCTCTTCCGGCGGCGGCGTCCCTGTCGTGTTTGGTGCTGAAGTGGCAATCGTGAAAGTTCCGCTCAACAGAGTACCGGAGAAGTAGAGGACGCCCGTCTGCGTTCCCGCGCTGGTGGTCAGCGTGATGCTGGTCGCCGAGTTGACGGTGAAGATCACATAATCGACGCCGCCGATTTCGATAGTTTCGCCCGAAACCAACGTCGAGAATTGATTACCGCTCAGCCACGTTACCGCAGTTCCCGAAGTGCTCACCGTCCCGCCATAAGCGGACGACGAAGCGATAGCCAGGTTGGTACCGTTAAGGAGATTGTTGTCGTTGATGACATTGGTAATCGTCACCCGTTGCCCGGCGACCGGCGGCGCTCCGCTCACGACGGTAAAGCTGTAGGTAGCGACCCCTCCGGTTACGGACGCAGATGTGATTTCGAGAACGCCGGAGTTGAGCGCCTGAGAGATAGTCCAGGTGGAATCCCATGCGCTCGGAGTCGCCCCAGAGATGGTAACCTGATTCCCCACCGCCAGGCCGGGAACGGGAACCTGCATCGTCATGGTTGCGACGGAAAGCTGATACTGCCCGGCGGCTTCGATGGCCTGCTGGTAGTTCGACGTGGGCAGGTTGACGGTAAAGTAGTAGCGGAAGTGGTCGACTCCCGGAGGCAGGATGTTTCCAACCCCAGTGACAAGAAACGTCCCGTTCCCGAATGGCGCGCCGCTGATATATGCGTAGACCGCCTGCCCTGAATTGAAGGCATTGACCAGAACTAAATCCTGCGCTTCGGGCTGTGGTGCGCCGCTATAGAACGAAGGCGAGTAAAACACCGTCAGCACGACGCCGGGAGCCGTGGAGTCAGGCCCGGACGATTGCTGCAAAACGCTCAGGTGCCCAGGATCGGTAATATCTGAGTTGGCCGGATTCTGCGTGATCGTCGCAATCGCAAACGTATTGCTGGACGCCTGCACGGGAGTAAAAGAGGGAGCCGCGCCCGGCCCCACCTGCGTAATTCTGTCCGCATAAGTCGGCGTCCATTGAAGCGGCATGTCCGAGCCGCCGGGAATCAGCGGATTCACGAATGCCATGTACTCGACGCCTTCTCCTTCAATCGCAACCGCCATCGACCCCGGCGCGATGCCGCTGCGAGAAAGCGTAATGGCGTTTGGAGCCGTGTCGAGCGACTCAACCCAAAGATTTCCTCCCTGATCCATGACACGGTTGTAGCGCAAGCCGTCTTGATTCGTAAACGTTTCAAGTGGCTGCATCGTCTGCAAACCCGTATTTACGCCGATCGTCACCTGAACATTTTTAGCGAACCCTGCTGCCCCCGTGTACCCTTCACTTGCTAGAAGTGTAAAGCGCACTCCAAACGTGACAGCGTTGATTGCCGGAACGCTCAAAAATACATTCCAAAGATCGGTTAAATCTCCAAAAGTTATGGTTAATGAATCATGTAAACCATCCAACAAAGAAATAGGACTCGTTTTAGTGGCCAACACTACTCCGCCAGAAATTAATTGTGCCTGGAGTGTTGCAGGGGTATTCGCATACGCCTCTGTCTGCACCTGAATTCCAGCAATAGAATCGGAAGTCGGCAGGGCAAAACTGAATTCGGTAATATCTACACTATTTGCGGATGAGACTGGAGCAAAACTCGCAAACCCTGATGCAGAAGATAACAGAGCATTGACGTTGCTCCACGTGGAACTTGTTGCTACCGCTCCATTGTTCGGTCCCGCCGATCCTGTTGATGGATTGTAAACACGTGTCAGACCGTCGCGGGTTTTTGATTGCCCGACATTGTAATCCGTGTTGTAGGTGCGTGGTGATGCGCCTTCCGGCAAACTCTCTGGTACGGCAAGAGTTACCAAACCGCCCAGAGAGGTTACCGGAACTGTTGCTTCACCTGGACTGACACCGTGCATTAGAACGCTCCAAACGGATACTCGGCATAGAAACCAATTACATCGGCAGGCATAGCTCCTGCCGCCACTTCGCCCGGCGTTCCCATCGTAAACGCCCTCACCTGCAACCCGATATTCGTTTGCACGATATTGGTGCTGTAGGAAAGAAGCGATCCGCTGAGCGTATACAAATCCAGTAAATTAGGCCCAGCCAGAGGCCCGATTCCAGCAATGGGACGAGGAAGGCCCAACTGATTCACAAAGCCGGGACGGATAATCACACCGCCCGTCACGTAGGTAGGCTGGACAGTCATCGTGGCATAGAGGTTGGTCTGGCCAACGTTTGGCGCGGTGATCGAGGCCGTTACCGTGCTTGCCGTCGCGGACGCAGTGGTGTAAAGGCCGTTCAGGTACGTATATGCACCGGTGAATCCCTGCACCACAACCGCCTGCCCCCCGCCCGTAGTCAACGAGTTTACGACATTGAACGTGACCACGCTGGAAGTGATAGAAAACCCGGTGATGATGAGTAGACCACCCGCACCAGTGTTGACGGTCGTGGTGATCGTGGCGCTGATGCCCGCCGAGGGCGCGATGGCCGTAGCAACCGCTGCGGTTGTCGCTGTCCCGCCGGAGCCTGGGTTGACTACCGTAACGGTGGCGATAGCCCCCGACGACACCGTTGCAACATTGAGGATGGCTCCAGGCGCGTTGGCGACGGTGAGCAGATCACCCACGACCCATCCAGAACCGCCTGCTACGACCGTTCCAGTGTTGATGCTGCCGGGGGCGATGATGGGAATTGCGTTGCCCTTAACGCGCAGTGTACGGTTAGTTTTGTCGATACCGGCGAGCGTGAAGTTGCTGACCTGAAGTATGAATTGTGCCTGGTTTGCCATGTTGAGTGCGCCTCCTCAGCGCAACAAATTACGGGTTGTGGACGCTCCTCGCGCCAGTTAAAACCATGCCCAGGGGATCAGAAAATCGGTAGTGGCAGCCGCTCCAAATTCCCCGCGCTCATTTTCCGCGCTTTGCCGTTCGCGCACGGATTCAAGCCTCAATTTTCCCATCGATTCCTGCTCAGCATCCTTCGCCACTGGCAACAATTCCGGTGCGAACCGCCGCGCATACCGCACTAGCATCTTGTCCGCGATAGCGTTCAGACTCTCGAGAATCGGAACGTAGGCCGTCGAGAAGTCAATGACGCTGGCGGCTGTGCTCAGGAATGGCGGAAACGTGATTCTACAGCGGATGCGCAAGTCAATCTCTGACAAGCAACCTGAAAGCCATAGCGCCCCTTGACGCATCTCCCAGCCGCTCATGAGTAAGCCTTGCAACGCTCCTGGGATTCCGGCCGGGTAGTGATGACATTCTCCAAACGCAAACCCGCTATTCGTCACGCGCTGATTAACTGCTAGTATCCGCGAGAGGCCGATAGGCAGTGTCCATTGCGGGTGCCACTGATACCCGTCAAAGTATCCGGCATATCCAAGCGCCACCTGTACGGAAGCATCAGGCTGCGTTAGAGCCGGAAGGCCGCTCACAATCCAGTTGTCGAGAATCAACTCTGGCGATCCGACATTACGAAGTTCAGCAAAGGTATCCAGGCAGGCAGCATTGAGCAATACCAAAATGTCTGGATTGGTATCGTTCATCACCAGACCGCCGCCGCCGCCCTGTCCAGTGCCGCTTCCCATGCTGTTTGAGAAGGTATCGTTGATTTGAGCGCGAAAGAGGTCGCAGATTCCCTGCAACGAAGGATAGCGCTGGTTGCCGCCAATAATCGCCTGACTCATCGCACCCTTTCAACTCCATTCGGGATGGGCGGCGGCGACAGCCAAGGGAGACAGTCCTGAGAGCACGGCTCCCACCCCGAATGAAGACCGTTAGACCACCGGAGCGGTCAAAAGTTCTTCCATCTCTTCCTTCGTGATAGCCTTTGCCTGATACGCACGAAGTGCATCAATCACACACAGCTTGTCCGTCACGCTCGACTTGTGGAAAGCCAGACCTTGCGCAACCGAGTCACCGCAGTTCGGGCAGGTGGCCAGCACCTTGCGGTTGCCACGATGCCAGTCTGCCGTTAGACCGAGCGCGTCCATCGCGTCGGCCACATCTTCATGCTCTCGCAGAAAGTCGGCCAGATACTTCGATCCGCGCGCTGCGGCTCGGAAGGCCAGATCGGTCAGCCGGCGATACCGCTTATCCCTCAGCGACTCGGCTCGGCGAATATCCTGCTCGGTCGGCGGATTCGTCCGGCTCGGCCAAAGTCCTTGCGCGAGAAGATTCACACCTTCCGACATAGTGGCCTGGTCTGCCCCTGTAAACCAGTCGCCATTGCCGCCGAGCGGATGTTCGGGATGGAGAAGTCCAATCGCGGCCCGCCAACCATCCTCATAATCGATTCGCTTGCCCCCACGCTCCAGGTCCGGAGAAGCCTGCGGAACCGGGTCGGGAACGGTCGTTGCCAGCACGTACCTCTCGCCGTTCAAACATCCGAGGAGCTCGGTTGAAGGGAAAAGCGTCTGGTTGACCATCTTCGTGCGGCGCGCGCAGGAGAAGATGAAAATCTTCCCGTCGATGTGATAACGCACTGGTCCGCCAAAGTTTGTCCCAAACTCCTCTGAGTTCTTGGCCCGCATCTCGCCCGCCGATGGGCCTTTCTCGAAAATCGTCTTATCCTTTGCCATGCTGTCTCCTTTACGCGATAGAGGCCATGCCGCGCCCATACTGAGACGCTATTCTCATAGCCTGTTCCATTTGTTTTTCGATGATTTCAGCCCGCTTCTGTACGAGCTGCCAACTACGCTTGACTCGGCAATCGTGCATCAAATCCTTGCGGACTCTCGCCTCCTCTTTTTCTTCCCGCTCTTTGCGCTGCGCAACCGCCTCAAGTTTTTCGGAGATTGTAAGTGAGCGCCACGCTTTCAGCATCGGGACTAAAAGATCGAGAATCAGTCCGCATGGTTCCATCCTGTGCGTGATATACTTGGCTTTCAGAACCCGCACCGGCACCATCACCTTTGTCTTGTGGTTGAAGAAGTATTCAATCTGTTCTTCTTTGACCGTTTCCTGATACATAAATGGCTTGAGAAGCCGATACCGACCCCGCTGCGGAAAACTGCCCACGTCGAGCAAACCTGTGTCAAGTTGACGGTATTGGTACTCCCATTCGAGTGGGTCACCATGCGATTCTGGAGACTCCCAGATCATCAGTGCCCAGCAAGGAGGCCCAGGTACTGCCGGACGCTTGCGGTAGCCCACAAAGCCGTCTGAGAACCTGCCGCCAACGATCATGCGCGGCTCAGTTGACCAGACGAGCTTGAAGATCGGCTCGCCGAAGCGGTTCATGCCGCCGATGCGCTCAAGGGCGCTGTTGAACCAGGCAGGGGCGCGTCTCACTGCTCTTTCTCCAGTTCAGTGCGAAGTTCTTCTGCTGCCAGCGCATTTGAGATTGCTGGGTTTTTTTCATAAGAGCGCAGAGAGCGCCCCAGCAGATCGCCGACATACAACTCCAGATACTCTGGCAGGTCGGAACGATTCTGATCGCTAGGAAGCAGGTAGATACGCCCAGCATAGGCTGTATCAGGATCGAAGAATACCTCGTCGCCAACTTGGACCGGCATCTCGATAAAGACGCCCGCCATGGCCACACCGTCGCCCACGGCTTTGACAATGCCACGGTCAGAGCGATATTTCACGCGCTCATCGTCGAGCGGGATTTCGATGCTGGAGGACTGCTGAAAGATTTCCTTGATCGGCGTAACCTGCACGATCACGCGGTCGAGAAATGGCTTGCGCTGAAATTGCATATCTGTCTCCTTTGGTTATGGGGCGGTGTCTCCGCCGCCCCGGTTAGGTTAGCTGTTCGCCGGTACAGGCAAACCCTGTAGGCTGAACTGTTTCTTACTGTTAGCACAAATGTAGTTCTCTCCGCACTCATAAGCGAACATGGTCGAGTCAAAGTACGTGGTCGTCCCGGTTCCGTCGTTTGTTGGTACGGGAGCCACGGTTACGCCCGGCGTCCAGTTGTGAAGCCGAGTCTCGAAGAGTTCGCCCTTCCACCAATCCTCCGGCACGAATAGGTCCATGCGGCTGTTGTCGGCGGTCGAGGAGTAGACCACCTCGCGGCCTGCCCATGTCGGCTGCATATTGCGCCGCGCCACGTCCGGCACTTCCTTGTTGCCGCCCTCGTCCAGACGGGTATGTCCGGCGTTGTAGAACTCGTCTGCCAGCGCCACGCCCTGCACGGGATTGGTGTACCAGAACGATTTCTCGTTGGCGTCGTATTCGTCGCCCAGCGCCCTCATGCGAATGGATTCCACACGCTGAGCAGTCGAGTTAACCAGGCTTCCCGATCCGCCAAAGTTGATGATCGGCGTCTGGAAGCGGCCCGGATAGTTTGAGATGATCACGCCGGCGCGGGTTCCGGTGGCCGAGTTGTTAATCCAGTAGTTCTTGCCGTAGATCGAAGAGCCAGCAGTTCCGGCAGCGCCCAATACAACAAGAAGGTCGGTAGCCTGCGTGCTTGGAGGAAGCACGGTAGAAAACCACAATGTGAGTGCAACCGGATCGATATAGCTGATTGTGGGCGTCCCTACGCGGGGCGTTCCATTAGCCTGAATGACTTGGATTGTTTGCTGATCGACAAATCTTGCAGCGTTGGGTAAACCGGAAATGTAACTGTAGGTGGCCGAACCATTTCCCCCTCCCCCCGATCCGCTGGAGATTGTAGCTGTTGAGGGAATCACATCAATCGTTCCTGTGCCATCTGAGTTCAGAAGGGATTCGCGGCCATTCTCGAAGGAAAGCAAAGTCTTTTCCATCTCCTCGCGGTCGTATTTCACCAGGCCGGTTTCCTTGTCGGAAGTCGCCTCGACGGCAAGGTTGGAGATTTCGCACACGTTGATAAGACGGACCGGAGAAGCCGCAAACGAAACAAACTGCGATGCGGTGCCGCGCGGCCAGGAGGCCACGGTTGTAGACGTGTCGGCTGCGAATTGCTGGATTCCAGCGCCGCCCTGTACGCGGGTGGGCACCCAGAAAGGTGCGCGCTGCTGGCCACCGCGAGCGGTCTGATTGGAGACCTTCTTTTTGTTGCCGTCTCGGTCGAGCCGGGTTTGTAGCTTGTTGAAGTGCTGCTGAAGATCGGCGATCTTCGTTACGAAGGTTTCAAGTTCGATATTCTGTACTGCAAGTTCGGTTCCGAGTGCCATGACAATCCATCCAAACGTGAGCTAGGCGATTCGCTCTGTCTCAGCGTATCCCCGCGTGTGCCTCTCGTTTGGGTCGGCAGGCTATCCGCTATTTAGACCGGTCTCGGAATTCCGGGCTACAGACCCTTGCTATTGCCGGTCTTTCCCGGCTGTCAGCCACCTTTAATCAGTCACCTACACGGGCGGGGCTGCAATATGGCATTCGTCCCACTTTGACGCCCGGTTGATCCTATGCAAAATCATAGCACACCTGTCAAATTGCTATGAGTTTAGGTGCGAAATTACATCCTGCAAATCCGCGCTGGATCGCGTGATCCGACACCGCGCGTCGGTCAAGACCTCCGCAAGCGAAGCCGGTTGCCCAGGAGTTTTCGCCTCTACATCCTGGTTCGCGATTCCGAGCGAGGCCTTGACCTGATAGGTGAGTGATTGAAGTTCCGACACCGCCTTTTGAAGATCGGTTACGCGAGAGGCGATACCGGAAGGTTGAGGAGCCTGAGTTGCTACGGCTCCGTAGTTGGAGATGCTGGTTTCCATTCCCAGTTGCGGTTGTGGATACATGGTGCGTTTCTCCTGATTTGGATTGATGAAGCCGATATGAACGTATCCACTATGGGCGGTACTGTTGCACCGAGCCGTCCTTCATCTTCCACTTGTTCTGATACAGCCACTCTGCCGGGGTGCGTGGAAAGTCAATGTCGGCCCGGCTCGGCTTCACGGTCACGATCTTGACGCCCTTCTGCGGAACAATCGGAGCGGGTTTACTTCCATTCCCGTTCCCGTTTGGCTTTGGCGCCGTCCGCTTATCAATAATCTGGCCGTAATCGCGTGAGATAAGCGCCTTCATCACATTCGGAGCGTGTTTGGTGAACTCGGACCGGAAGAGAGAGACGATAGAAGCCTTATCTGGAGTCCGCTGTCTGTTGTAGCGGGCCATCTGCACCTTGTAGTCTGCATTTTTGTTCGCTTCGGAAATCACGCCCTGAACGAGTTCGCCAACCAACGCCTGCTTCTTCGCGTCCGAAAGACGAAAACCGGCCTTGGATAGTCTTTCAGCCCAGGGCTTCAGTTCCTCATTGAATGTTTTTTCCGCAATAGCATTCGTGTCAGGGTAGACGTTATCCTTCCAGAATTGCGGATTGGCGGTGCCGGTTTGCGTTTCCGCCTTCGGCTGCGCAACTTCTTCCTCGTTCGGTTTCTGCCGGCCGGTGTCGATCTCTTTCAGGCGGTCCTCTTGAGCCTTGAACCACTGGCCCATCGTCGATGCGTGCGCGATGACAGATTGCAGCCGGTCATTCGTCCAATCTGCCTTTTGCTCCGGCTTCATCCACTTCGGAGGTTCCTGGGAAAGCGCATCGACAAGCTGCCCGTATGCAGAATAAAGCTGTGACCCCCGCAGCGCATCCACGAAATGCGGCAGCACGGCCTTCACATAGCCGGCCGCATCGCTCTCAGCCAGCATATCAAGCAGTTGCGGAGCAGACTGCATGATTCCGGCGCGCTGGTCCTCGCTAAGTGAGCGCAAATCCCCTTGCGCAATCGCGTCTAGCGCAGCCTGAGATTCAGCCAGCGTCGATTGCATCGTGGAAATGGCTTCAATACCCTTTTTGTCGCCATAGGCCACGCCATCAAGCGCCGCGTACCGCTCACGAACGCCGTCGATACCCTTCGGCTCCAAACGCTTGAGGCTTTCCAGCCGCCCAAAGTCGTCTTTGATACGGCGATAATGCTTGCCGAAATCCCCATCCTCTTTCAAGGTTTTGAGCCACTGAGAATACTCGCGGTCTGCCTGCTTTGGGTCGGGTTGCTGTAGCTGCCCGCCGTCGCCTCCAGAAGATTGCTCTACCTGCTCAAGTCCCTGCTCAAGAACTGCTTCCATGTCTGTCTCCTTACCGTTTAATTCCGCACCACGGACAACCGTCTGGAGTTGTTACTTTTTCCTCGTGGTAATTGGCCGTGCATCGTGCATCGTCGAGTTTTTTTGTAACCCACTTCCAAAATAATCGCATCATGATAGCGGCTTTCCGACCACCGATACCTTGCGTTTTGTAGGAACCCCTGTCTCCGGGTTAACGCCCTCTGTCTCTTCCGTAATCTCGTGGTCCTGATCCTGCGTCTGCAATGCCACAGGTGGCATCTGGAATCCGAGACGCTCGAACGCGATAGCCTGAGCCGCTGGCGGCAACTTCGTCGGATCAATCGTCACGCTGGCCCGCATCTCGACCGGAGGCGGTGGCTGCATCTTTTGCGCGATAGTTGCATGAGCCTGCCAGTTCAGAGCCAAGTTCAGGAAACCTTGCTTCTGCTCATCGCTTCCATTCTGCGCTGCTTTGCCGCGCGCCGACTTCATCTCGGACAGCGCAATTGCGGCTCTGATTAGATGGTCCTGAGAGGCGTCTTGCGCAGGCTGGATACTCGGAATCAGAGGCGGTATAGCCTGAATCTGCTGTTGCAACTGCGCGGCCTGCTGTTGCGCCTGCTGAACGATCTGCTGCGCCATTGCTGGATTCTGCTGTGCGGACATCTGAGCCTGCTGGTCGAGCATCTGCAACTGCTCTTTAAGCTCCTCAAGTTGTGGATTCGGGAGTGGGGTCGCCGCGAGCAACTTTTGATTGTCTTCGATCTGGCGCTCTACATCATCGAGTCCGGGAATCTTCATGCCGGTAAACGATGGCAACTTGCGCAGAATCTCAAGGTTGCGCGGATCGCTCAAAATCTGCGCGTAGAACGGAACTGTTCCGACAGCGGACAACATTTGTCCGATCTCTGCCTGCTGCTCGGCAAGCGTCGGCGGAATCTCTGTCGATGTGCTCCACACCAGCACGTTGCCCTTGAGCTTGCCGACTTGAACTCGCACACGTTCACCTGGAAGCCCAACCGAGAAATCGGAGATACGATTCGCCGCCGCCGATTTGATTGCCTGATGAGAGAATGCGGCAACCTGTGTTGCCATATCGCCCCACGGGAGAGAGAATACCTGCAATGCCTGGTCACGGTCGAGGCGAGCCTCGCCAAACGTTCCTTTACTGGCCGCGTCGGCTTCGATACCAAAGACTGCCGGGGAACCTCCATCAAGCGTTTCCGGCATCGTGGTCATAAGGTATTGAATATATTGGAATAGCGCATCGTTGGCTTGTGGAACATTCTCCACAAACGTAATCTTTGATGGGTCCAACGCGTGATCGATGCACCATTGAAGATCGAACGGACTCACTTTGGCCGGGTCGTTCGACTGCCTATTGATAGCTTCCACATCGATGACCGGCTCACCGGCCCAGCGCCGCGCCACTGCTGCCACGTGATACCGATAAAGCAGAGATACGCATGAATTTAGCTGCTTTTGCATGGGAAGATAGTTCGTCCCGATGCTTTCTCTATTCTGGCCGTCTCCAGGTGTCGCGTGACTGATGGCAATATGCTCATCCATCGAACCTTCGCGAACCAAACCAATCTCGCCACCGGCAATCCAAACCTCAAGCCCGGACGGGAACTCGTCGTACATCATCTCCCGCATCTGCTCGTCGCCGATGCCCTCGTACTGATACGGGCGGAAGAAGTAGACGCTCTCGGTAGTATCCTGCTGATACGCCTCGCCGTCCGTGCTCGATGACTGAACGATCAGCCGAACATTCGCACGGGCTATCCGATCCAACTGCCCCATCGCGTCCTTGCTGGCACCGCCTGCGATCTTGTCCTTGATCCATGGGTAACGTCCTCTCAGTTCGTTCCGGTTCGCCTCTTCGCTCAGGCGAATCCAGCCCATATCCTCCAGCGAGTCGGCCATGAGCGGAACCTTGCGCTCCAGCTTTCCATATATCTCGACTTCTTCGCGCCGCGCCGGAACAGGGTCTCCATCCTCATCAACCTCTTGACCGTATCTGCGATCTGCCACGGTGTAGGTGAGCGATACTGCGGTGCCATCGGTATAGAGATAGTTGGCCACCTCGGCCATGCGGCGCCGCACTTTGGCCTGCTCGCGGAAAGCCTTGAGATAGGGAACTCCCTCTTGCGCGGCCTCTTTGTCGTCCGTATCCTGATCGTCCTCGGCCACTACCTCGCAAGGTGGAACCTCCCGGCTCAACAGCGCTACTATTTTCTTGCAGCGTGATCCGAATACGTTGCAGGAGAATAGCCTGCTTCCGTTTTGGTGCTGTAGCAGGGCGGCGGGAGATGTGCCAGCCGATCCGGCACCCAGGCTCCAACCCCTCACGCCGCCATTCAGGAATTGGTTGTTACGCCGGAATAGCCTCTGCTCCCACGCTTGCAGAACTTCCCAGATGCGCGCCGCAGAATCGGATCGCTCTGTACCTTTAACCAAGTCCTCGATCGCCCCGCGTAGACTCCCAAGTTCGTCCGGGCCATAGCAGGGCTTCGGCGAGCAGCGCCAGGAGGCTTTCGCGCCAGGGACGAAACCGTATGCGTCAAAGTCGATTGGAGTGAGATGGGGGGCCGCGCCTTCGGAGTCGCCTTCGGACTGGACAGTATCGACGCGGGCTGAGGATGGTGCTAGGAGTTCAGGCATTGGGGCCTATCCCCACTATCTTGTCAACGCGCCCGTTGGGGTGGCGAAGATGAATCTCTCCCGGAGGGATTGAATCGTCGATCACTACGGGAATACCTATCGACTCTAAAGCCTCGCGCACAGTGCATCTCGTCTTTGGGCGAAAGATGCGCTCCCATCCGTCGCGGTACTGATCCGTAACCGGCTTCTGGCGCTCAATGTCCATCTATCCCCCGTGGTGCATCGCGGATAATCCAAGGCCGCTGATTGCCTTGCGCCGCAATGTCGGGTTGGACGAGTGCGATGCAGCCTTCATGCGCTCCTCACCGATCTTCTCGCCTTCGGGAACGTGCAGCATCCGATGAAGGCTCCCCTCTTTGATCGAGAACGAGCCTTTGCGTCCCAGGTTAACTTCTTTGGTTCCTGCCATAAAATCTACTCCTTGACAGGCAGTCCTGTCGGCTCAAGAGCATTCCGCAACGCAGTCAATTCCGCCGCTAACGCTTCGACGCGGGTGGCCAGCGCATTGTCAGAGGGAGCGATAGCCGTTCCGCCGCCTTCGAGCGCGGTTACCCGCTTGTCGAGGTCTGTCGCCGTCGCCAACAAATCAACGCCACCGAATGAATTAGTAACGAGCGCCATTACACGCCCCCGCACATTCCGCCTGGGCAGTCGGAATGCTCTTCCGGCCCGGACACGTTGCCCTCATGGTCGATGTGATGCGCGATATGGCCTTCCGGCTTGTGCTGGATGTGTGAATGACCGTGCCCGGTGGCCGCGTGCATCGCTTTTAGGTGGCTCTCGATCTTGCCGTCGACGCCTTCATCGCCGTCCGGTTCCTCGTGCTCGCCGCCCATCGGCTGCGCTTTGGGCTTCTCTTCCATCGATCCGCCCAAGTATCCCTTGCTGAAGTTTGCCATCAGTTTTGCTCCTTTGACCGGGCCACTTTGCCCGGTTTGCATTGCTGGGTTTCGTGACGCCGAGCGCGAACTCGGTTCTTCGGATTGTAGTTCGACAGGCAGCGTGGACAGGTCTCCACTTTAGTCTCGTGGCGCTCAAGACCGGGATAATCGGTGCTCTCGACCTGCATATATTTCATCAGTTTTGCTCCTTGAAGTTCTCAGGGTTGCAGAGGAACGCGATCTGCTGCGCCTCCCAGTCAAGTTCAGATATACGGGGCGGCGCGGTATCACGCTGCCGCTGGAGTCGGGAGATGCGCGATTCGTGGCCTTCGATGCGATCAAACGCGGACTTGATCAGATTCTTTTGCTCAAGAGCCTCGCTTGCAAGAACGGCCAGCGTATCATCTTGGGCGCTGTCATGCTCCTCGACCTCATCCCAGCCGATCAGCGCACGTAGCCACCTGCGAATCATGCTCATAGCATACACCATTCTGTCAATCGTCCCAATACTGCCGTGGCGCGCGCTCCGCTTTCCGCCGTTCCGTCTCCCTCAGTTTAGCGAAGTGCAGCTCCATCGGGTCTATGATCTGGGCCTGTTCGCGCCGCGTCTTTTCCTCCCGCGTCTCAGCCATCGGGTTAGCCGCGAAAGTCATGGCCAGCATATCACCGCAATCAGGTGAGTCCACGCCCCGATCCCGCATATCCTCTTTGCGCTCTAACTGAATCACGCTCTTGGGGTTATCGGTGTCGAAGCGCGGCCCGGTCAGATCACGCTCCAGTTCTGGGTCATCGTCAATCGAGCCGGTCTCCAGCCACTTCTTGACTTTGCCCCAGACCTCCGCTCGCTTGTTGAAATACATGAACTTGTCGCCCGGTGGCTGACCGCCGTGGAACTCCTGCACTGTAAACCACGGATGCGATGCGAACCAGCGCGACAGAGCGTTATCCGGCCACTCTCGACGCGGCTGGTTGATCTTGGGGAGCATCATGCGCAAGTGATCCGCTACCGCCCCGCCGATCCCATCCCCGTCGATGATGATGCAGCGCGGCTCCTCCTCCATGATCCGCAGCGCGATTTTGCCGGATTGATCCGGTATAGGCAGCCCGCGCCACTTGTCCGTGATCCGCGCAACCGGACCCTGACGCCAGCCGACAACCGTCTGATTGAATCCGGACCGCGCCACATCGACGCTCATGATCTTGTAGCCCGACGGCTCGCATTGCCGCTTACGGGCAGCCGCAATCAAGTCTTGAGGGATGAACTGCAATCCTCCAGCGCGCGGGAACTCGCCGCGAACCCTGACACGTACAAAGTCTGAATCCTCGCCGAAGTCCATGATCCAGCGATCAATCTGCTCTTTGTTGGTGCCGGGAACAGTCCGCGAATCAATGTGCCTGGTCACCCATCGGTGCTTTTGCGCTCCGAAGCAGCCAGCGAACGGCGTATCGTTTTGCGTTGGATTGCCAAAGACGAGGAAGATAATCTCTGTGTCCTCGTCAGTCAATGCTCCCTCGGCCACATCCCAGACTGTCTTGGGGATAGCCGAACCCTCGTCGAAGATCAGCACAATCCGCTTGCGCCGGTTGTGGAGGCCCTGGAACGCCTCAGTATTGTTCTCGCTCCACGTCTCCCGGTCTACCCGCCACGTACTCTCATGCCCCGGCTGCTTGGAGCTAATCCTGGTCGCCGAGATTTGCCACCAATTGCGGTTGATACTCAACCCAAACCACTTGATCATCTCAGGCCAAGTCTTTGTTGCGAGCTGATCCTCCGTGTTGGCCGTCACGAGCACCCGGCAGTCATCACACGTGCTCATCGCCCAGTCTGAGATCATGGCGATTGCAGCAGTCTTGCCGATGCCGTGACCGGACGCTACTGCGATTTTGAGCGGTTGAAAGCAAAACGGTGAGCGCAGATGCTTGCCGATGGTGATGAATATGTCGGCCTGCCAGTCGCGCAGGCTCTCATTTTCGAGCGGTCCCGGCTCGCCCCAGGGATACGCGAACTTAACAAAGCCGATAGGATCGCGCCGAAACGAGGCGATTCGATCAAGTATCCGCTCGGCTGTGCTCATGGGTAAAGCCTAACGCACGTCATGCACCAATAACCATCTTTGCGCTGGAAGCCCTCGTGCTTGGGATTCTCGCATCGAGAGGTTGGAATCACCGTCTCGTTGATCTGGACAGCCACCGCGCCAACCTTACGCGCCTTCTCTACCACTTGGCCCATAAGAGTCAGATTCCAGCGCAGCGACCTGCATTTACGGCTAGGGCAACGGCTAGGGCAACGGTCTGGCAGCTTGTCGCCCTCTTGCAACCATCGGTGCCCGCATTGATCACACTCGCAAACTGGTACATCGTGCCGAACCATAGGTACATTGTACCAGCTATTCTTTCGAGCTGATCCGCTTTTCCGCCGCAGCCAGCCGGCCAGCCAGGTCGATCTCGCCTGAATGCTCTACCGCCATGCGTTCCCCGTACTTCTTGGGATTGCGCTTGGACAATTCCCATTTAAGTGTATCTATTTGCTGCCTTTTCCACGCAACCCAGCCAGGATCAACCCCAAACCTGGTACGCTCAGGCTCCATCGTTTGCAGCTCTCGCAGATGATCAAATGCTAGGTCGTCGCCAATCTCTTTCGCGCGCGTGTATTGGTCGACAAGTTGTTGATTATCGCGGACATGATCAAGAAATGTAGTATGCGAAACCCCTATTTCGCGACAAATCGCCCGCAAAGACCTCTCCCCTAGTGATACGTGGAGAACGATTTGCTGTTCCATTTCAGCCGTAAGAAGCGTCGCACCCATGCTGCTGATTATAGCCTTAGCGCGCCTCGCTAAGCGCAAAATGTGGAAATAAATGTGAAAATCTCTGTAGGTAGATGATTTTATTGATTCATTTTTCTCTTGACGCATACTTCCGCTATATGTCACTATTGAAACGTTGGCAATTGAGAGGACAAACACCATGTATACAGCGAAGCACGCAAAAAATGGCGATTCGATGCACTCTGATGAATGCCAGATGAGCTTCGGGCGCAAGGATGCTAACTGCCCACGTTGCGTTGAGCTTATGGGCGGAGCAAAGCCTCGCGCCAGATTTGGCGGACGTGAGACCAGAGCGCAGCGTGATGCCCGCCAGTGTGAAGAGATCAGAGCGCATTTCAGCAGCCACAAGCATCTGAGTGGTGGATGTGGCGTGATTTGTACTTTTGGCGAGTGGTAGTAATTGAGAGGCAACCAGCCTCAGGAGAGCAAAATGACGACACTCATGGAGCAGATCGGAGCGGGTCCCGTAATAGCGGCAGAGTGGGACGGGAACCAAGAAGTCTACATCGCGCATCCCATCACATGGTACAGCGATGGGGTGCAGTGGTGGGATGATGATCCCACAAATACGAGCAATAAACCTGTCGATACGCCAGAATTTCAAGCGGCAGTGATTAAATTCATTGGCGGTCCATGTGACGGGGAAATTGCGGCCTAGGGCCGCCGATGGAAGGGGAATTATCCCTTTAACTCCCTTGAAGGAGGGGAACAATGAACAAGCAGTTTTCTGAAAGAAATCGTCTGCGGTGCGAGTCTCCTAA
>Ga0116127_1000743_pt1 | contig 25485 bp, 36 predicted proteins | sample June2015DPH_16_1_FD_89731 | JGI IMG/M metagenome (GOLD analysis project Ga0116127, IMG submission 89731) | Peatland microbial communities from SPRUCE experiment site at the Marcell Experimental Forest, Minnesota, USA - June2015DPH_16_100 | ecosystem: Environmental > Terrestrial > Soil > Wetlands... | reverse complement strand
TCAACTTATGTATTGAAGGTTTCCGCTAACCTTAGTGCCCATCGCTTGCTGCGCACGGTCCAGCATCGTTCCGCCACCGGCAGCCGCGTTGAAGATACCGATTTCATTCCACGCATAGTCGGCGACGGCGCTGGCAAAGGTTGCCTGCCAAGTCGCCAGCTGCGAAGATCCGAAAGTCGGGTATCCTCCATTCATGGCTGCGTATGCTTTGTTCGTGCTGGCTTGAAGTGCGACCTGTGTTGCTACTGCCGCGCTTGTGCTATCACCCACACCGATGTACGCGTTGACATTGTTGAATAGAGTTGCACCCGTCCCGGCTACTAGAGTCCAAAGTATGTTGATTCCAGCGTTCAGAAGGCAGTTGCCGCGGAATCGTTTGATGGCCAGTAATGTGTCGAACTGTCGCATGATCTCGTCTAGCCCTACGCCGTCTATGGCTGCGCGAGCCACACGGTCCTTGGGGTCCCTGAATTTGTGGATCGTGAACTGCGAATAGTGCTGGGCGTAGTCGTGTGCGCCGTATCGTTGGGCGACGCGGATGGCGGCTCTTGCAATAGCCCGATCTACTAGGTTCTGGCCTGTCAAGTTCCCCCACCCTCCACATAGCGAGCGAGTTCTGCGATCACTGCGTTAGCGCTCATCATTAGGGCAGCAGAAACAGGGCCCAGTTTCAGTGTGCCGTCTTGACTTGTCAGTATCAAGTTGCCGTTGACGTCCGACTGGAGAGTCCAATCGGCGTTCTGGACTGCGAAATTAAAATAGCTCATAGAAATTTTTCCTCCACTTCCCTATCTACTTGTAAGGCGCTGCTGTTAGGAGGCGCCATCATTCAGTAACGAATGATTATGCTGCCAGGGTGATTCCGGCGCTGAGGTCGCTTAGCATTCGGCTTGAGGTTTCGTCAAGCTCCCACAGTTGAGGCATACGCCGGTTCAGGTCGATTGTGGCAATCGTCGGGTCACTTAGATCCCGCTGAATGCGAACCACGGTGTATAGGCCAGCTAACCCGAGGTCGGGAATGTTGACGGTAATCGAATCCTCAGGCCCGAAAGTGTCTGGAGGATTCGTGTCTCTCACAGTTATTTGGGCGATGAGTTCGGTGTTTTCGGAATCCGCGAGCATAGCCTGACAGGCTATGGCTAGGGTGGTTGCGTCGGTGACGGTTTTCTGGAATGCCACCTGTTCAATTAAGCCGTATTTGTTGATGCTATCGCTGTCACTTTGAATGCTGACTATACCGTTTCCAACCAGGTACATTCGGTTGCCCATCGTGGAGAAATCTAGTTCACTCGTTGAGTCACCCACCGTATCGCCTTCATTGAAGGCAACGTTCGATGTGCCGCCTCCGAACTGCGAGGCGAAGTCAAGGGTCAAGTTCGGGTTGACTCGGTACGTCCAACCAATGAGGCCGCAAACCTGCTGGATCGCAGCGCGAAGCGTAACATCAGTGAAAAGTACGCTTGGTAACGTGATGCCCGTAGTGCCTAGCTGTCCCACCATTATGCCGCATTGGTAATTGGTTAGTAGGCTGTTGATGATGAACTCTGGGCTTGCCGCAAGAAACTCCGCTTCCTGAATTATTCGGGTGTCTAAGAGTTTGGAGGCGTCAGAACCTGAAAGAGTAATCTTGTACGAGCTGCCTATAGTTCGCTTAATATCCTCTAGGAGTCCAGCGTACTCTAAGACACCGTACCGATAGACCCGAACGATTCCCCGCGGCGTAAGCGTTGGATAATAACGCGGCAGGTCGAACGTGAAGGTTTCGATCTTCTGCTGATAGTTCTGCCCGTAATGACTTGTGCCACCGGTTCCACCCACATAGGAATACGGGCAGCCCTCAACGTATAGTTGGAAAGGCTGCGTTTCATCCGGTCCCTCAGCATCGTAGAATACGTGAACGTTGACGAAGCCGGTTGCAGCGCCCACGGTAGCGTCGCCCGTCCAAGTTGCTTGAACCACAGCGAGGCCCGGGGTGGTCGAGGTGAGGGATACGACCGCTAACCCAGCGGCGCTTGTGGTCGCACTTGCCGCGCTGAGTGTTCCGAGGGAGGTTGAGAAGTTAATTGTTTTACTAGGATACGGTAACTTGGTAGCTAAATTGATCAGCGTAGCCGTGATAACTGCAGTTGTCGGCTGGGCTTTGGATGGGGCGTTCTTCTGGTAAATCTGAAAATTATCCACGGTGAGACTCAACGTTTGAAGCGGTGTCCAATTCCAAACGTCGCCGCCACACATTGTTTGAGGCTGCGTCTGCTCAACTAAAGTTGAACCATCGGCGGCGTAGACCATCGCGTATATTTGCGCGGGCAAAGCAGCCCAAACACTCGCAAGACTGATGACGACTGATGTGGCGTTACCAGCACAGGTGGCAGACCCGACTAAGCCACCGCCGGGTCCAGCCGTGTAGAGTGAAACTTTCTGACCGCCAGCTAACCCAGTTATAGTTACATTGTTAGACGAGTAGATCAGTAGGTCCTCGACAGCGATCTCTACGCTTTGGCCAGAAGTATCGGGGCTAAGGGCGAAAGCGTAACCGATCTGAATTTGTTGCGTACCACCCGGTAGAGTACCCTGTATGCCTGTCCAAGCTGCTTCACCAACGGTACCGAAACTGGTGCTTCCCACTTTAAGTGCGGCAACGTTCGACCTACCTGCAGCTGGCGGAATTGGCGTCTTGTAATTCAGCCGGAAAACTGCGCCGGTTCCGAGGTTGAAGGACTGATAGAAGTAAGCGTAGGCTTCGAAGCACGCGTAGAAAAGAGCCCACGCGTTGCCGTTGCTGAACGCCGTAGTCTCAAAGAAACCTGGGACGGTGCATGTTCCCAGACTATAATTATCGTTGGGCGTATCCCAAATGGTGGTTTTCCAATTACCGAGCGAACTTAAATCGCTACTGTAAATGATGCCCGAGGACCGCTGTGTGAGCGTCAACTCATGTTACCGCCGTGTATTTGTAGCCTGAACCAAATTTTCTTTGCCGAATAATCTTCTGCTCAAGTATGCTTGCGACCGTTTGCCCATCCAACTGAACGACGGTTTGGTTCTGAAGTTGCATCGGGCCGGATCCTCCTTGGGAAGTTGGCGCTGCGGGTGGCGTTAGACCTGCGCCTATGGCTGCCTGTTGCGCCGGCGTTAGAACCTCCTCGCCGCCGTGAAGCATGTAGATCCCCGTTGTGGGAACCATGCCGCCGAGTTGATAGCCTGGGCCTGTAAATTCTCCAAGTCCAGCCCCCGAAAGGCTCACGTTAATGCTGGTCATAATCTCGCTGGGGATTTTGTCGAGCCAACTGATGACGTTTTGAATAACGCTGATCGCATCATCCGCAATCGTGGTGACAGTCGTTTCTATCATCGACGGAATTGTAGAGATAACTGCGGTGACTTGGTCGAATCCAGTAACCGCATCCGAAACCACAGAACTAACAGTGATGTCCTTTGTGGACGGGATTGCCGCTAAACCTGAGGTAACGGCGCCGAACGCTGCCTGCGCCCCACTTTGAATCTGCGACCATGTATTACTGAGAGCCGCAGCCACAGGCTGCACGGCCGTTGTTACTTTAGACCATAACGTTGAGCCAAGGTTAGTGTTGATTTGGTTTCCAATATTCAAAGTGGTAGTGGCCAGCGGCCCCATCCCGCTCGCTGCTGCGGTGGTCACGTCGTCCGTTCCAGTAGTCGTATCCTGGGTGGTCTTAGCCCAGAGGCCGTTCCACCAGTCGGTTAGATCTTGCCCCGCTGTCTGCGCGCCCTTCTGGATGCCCGTCGTGAAATTAGCCCAGTCCTGCTGGTACGTTTGAAGCCACCCGGGGGCGTTTTGTTCTTGGTTCGCGCCAGTGAAAATTTGGTCGGTCGGCGGGTTTAGGTTCTTTTGACTGAAAGCTTCGGGCGGTGGCGTTACATTCGTAAGTGTGGCCTGGTATGTCGGGGCGTTGGATTGAGGAATGACTTGGGCCGTCTGTGCAGTCGCGACGCCCATTGGTATGATGCCTACACTTTGAAGCCACTTCACATCGGTCATGATGGCGTTTAAGAAATCCATGCCCGTGATCGCGAGGTCGAGTGCTACTTCAATTGCGCCTTTAGCAACCTCAGAGACGAACCCCATGAGTTCAGTCAAGTCGCCAGAAGCCACGAACCCCGAGAAGACGCCCATGAATTTACTCCACGTTGTCTGGACGCTTGGGTCGAGGGCTAGTGAAGTGATCCAGCTTGTGAATTTGGGCAGGTTGTCGTCAAGCCAACTGGTGAGGGATGTGAGTGTGGGGAGAAGCATGTCTCCAATTTGTATTTGGAGGTCGGCCCATTCGTTCGTGAGTTGCTGCTGCTTTCCCGCGTACGTGTCCAGCTGGGTTTGAGCTGCGCTCCCGAACTTATCGTTCAGCTGCGCCATAATGTCGTTGTAGTCTGACGCCTTAGCCGTTGCCCAGTCAAAGTTGATGCCCAGGGCGTGAGTTATGTCGTTCATCTGGGATGTGGTGATGGTGCCGGCTTTCCATGCGGTAACTAACTCGCCCGTAATCTGTGTCGCAGTCAGCTCTTTCCCGGTAGTAGTTGTGAGGCTGATTCCTGCCTGTTGAAGTATCTGTGTGAAGGGTTGTAGGGCGTTGACGCCGGCTTTCTGAATCGCAGCCGTTAAGTCGGCGGTTCCTTGTTTAAGATCTGCGTTCGCCTTCGTCGTAGTCTGAATAATAATTCCGTACCGGGAGAGGGTGGTTGTGACACCGTCGAATGCTTTCCCGACAAGGTTCACGGCAGTGGTTAGGTCAAGATTCTTCGCGGCGGACAGGTTAGTTGCGACGGTCAGCGCTTGTTCCGCTTGCGTTGCGTTCATGCCGTAGGTTGCAAGAAGTTGCAGCCCCTGAACGGCAGCGGTTTGGCTGACGGTTGAAACCTGCTCTAAGCCCTGGACGAAGTTCTGGATCTGTGGTTGCTGCGCAGCCCAGGCGGCGCCGGTTAGGTGGAGGGATTGTTGAAGCATCGCCCACGCTGACTGTGAAGCTGCCGCAGCGGCTACGGCTTGTTGTATGCCTTGGACGACTTCGCCGATTCCAATAACCGCCGCGCCTGTCCATCCTGCAACCGCGAAGCCTTGCATCATCTGGCCGACTTGCGCGAAGCCTGGGCCGAGCTGCTGCAACTCCATACCCATTAGGCCCATTGAAGCGCTAATCTTCCCCATCACACTACTTGCTTCGTGACGGCGCCGTTTTTGTTACGGCTCTACCGCTTGGATGGCGAAGACTATACTTCCGATGTTTGTACTCAAATCACGTTCACCTTCGTGGATGGTGTTTCTTAAAAATCGGAAGCCAGGTTCGTTGCAGGGATGGTCCCATGTTGGCGCAAGCGCAAGAAGTCGAAAGGCTCCGCGAAGAAAACAGGGGACATAGAGAAATTTAATCGGCTAGAAAAAGTTGCCAATGAGATAATGATAAAGCAAGAGGAACGAATCAAGAAACTAGAGACCGCATCAAGCCTCAAGGTCGAGCACCCAAGCCACGATAAGACGCCCGTATCCAAGGACAAGAAGCCTTAATCAAACTCTAGGGACGATAATTGGCTTTGTCGTCCTCCAATTCTGAAGACCCTATCCCGTTTTTCGCCATTCTCATGTGTTTATGGGAAGCTTGAAGTACATGAATGGCTCGCGCCGACCTTTCGGTTGATTTTCAGCCAGTTTGAATCCGCAATGTTCGTAGAAAGGAATAGACGCTATCTTTGCATTTAGTATCACAAATTGACATGCAACTTCCTCACGTACTTTGGCAGCTGTGGCGATGGCATAGAGGCAGAGTATTCGGCCGACTCCCTTGCCTTGAAATTGCAGTTCAGTAGCAAGTCGTCCAATCATCAATGACGGATAGTATCGGTACGGCGTGTGCAACGGGCGGTGTTTTTCGTCAATGCTACTGACTTCGATGCTGCTCATACAAGACTCAAGAAGCCTGCAATTTGCGTGTTGAACAAGGCCAGATAAATGACAGCCGCGTGCTGAAGTTGCTGGTCTTTGGCTTGGTATCTTATGTAGTCATTAAGGTCTGAATTGCCGCAGTCAAAGAACCCTGTGTCGTCAGCTATGCTTAGCTTGCGTAGGTTGATTTCTTCGACGGAAAAGATGGACAAGAAAATAAGTTACTTCGGGAAGCGTTTCAAAGCCTCTTCGACTAATCTCTTCTGCGCTTCTGTCGGAGGCTCCGCTGCGTCTTTCAAGAACGCCTCTGCTTCCTTCCCCTTCAAGGTTGGGGGTGGATTTGGTAGCATTTTCGTATCCTCCGTTGTCCATTATATCATCATGATGACGATGCCATATAAGTCGTATGCTTGGAAATTAGAACCCTCTCGAACTTCGCTAAGCTGTCAAGTCGTAGTGGCAGCAGTCGTAGTGATAGTTACAGTGACAGACCTCGTCGCAGTGTTAGTAACCGTAGCAGACTGCGTGTAAGTCACACTCCTAGTTGAAAGGGTCTTAGTGGAGGTAACACTCACAGTGCTCGAGGTAACCGAATTGCTGGTCTGAGTGGCGCTCATGGTCCGAGTGTTAGTTACGGTCGCAGTACTAGTAACTGTGGCACTCTTTCCAAAAGTACGTGCACAAGAGGAAGTTGAATGTAACGCTTAGTTCCATCCTTCTGGGTGAAAAGGTAGCTGAGATACTTGCAGACAATCTTGGTTCCCGCAGCTTGAGACATGGGAAGCCCAAGAAAGCTACCACTACATGACCATTACAGGATCTGACGGAACTTTCATCACGAATGGGATCTTGTCTGGGTACTGGTGCTTGGCCTTTATGAAGACCTCTTTCGCGGAATTGCCTTCAGCGATGATCTTGTCGTCCACAACAGCAATCCAGCAATTCACATAGTCCCCTAGCTTATCTCCAATTGACATTACGTACTCTAGTTCTCCTTTCATGGGGAATTTCCTCAAGAGAGAGATGACCGGTGGTCATCACTCTATATTTATGTGTAGTCACCAAGGCACACTCTCAATGCATCCCACTTCGATCTGAACTCTAGCTTCAGAGCCCTGCACTCCTCAGCGTGCGATTCACTTAATCCAAAATCAGGGGACTGTACCAACCCCTCGCGGGAATTTTTGTACTCAAATCATTTTCACCTTCGTGGATGCTGTTTTTTAAAAATGAGAAGCAGCCACTCTTGTTGTAAACGAGTGGGTTCCTCCATTCGTTCGGTTAACTTGTAACCGAACTCTGAGACTAGGACTTCGAGAGGGGCCGAGTAGACGGATCCTTCAGCGAATGAACTCAGTTTGGCTTTGAGGCTTTTGGGCCCGCGGACAATCCGGATAGCTCAAACGAACGCAGAATAAGTTTCAAGCTTTCCATGGGCATCAAGGCTTTGGCCACGTCTGGCGCGCCTGTGGCGATGGCTGCGCCTTTCTGTAGAAACGCCAAGTTCGACGCCAACTTATCCTTGTTGCCGATATCCTTCAAGTCCACGTTTGTTGACTGTAGGAGCTCTGCCAGGTCCGCGTCGCTCATTGGTGAGACCTCGAACTTGTGCAGTTCATTGTCGACGCCCTTGACCTCGACGGCTTCATGGTACTTGGTGCCCTTCGTGATGAGTTCGGCTAGTTTCTGGTTCGCCGCTCTGGCTTCCAAGATTGCCTCTCGTTTTTCTTGACTCAAATCTTTTCACGCTCCTCGTTTTCTTCCCGTGAGCTTCCGCCTTTGTAGCTTGATCGCGGAAGTGTCACCTTGAGGATTCAATGCACTTGCGTGGCAGGCAGGAGGTAGACGCCAAGGTAGGATGATAAGTATTTATTGATAACAGTTATCAATAATTAATATGGTGGGGGCATGCCTTCAAGTTACAATCTGCCGGAGCTCGTCAAGAAGGAAATAAGTGCGTTGGTCAAGGCTGGATACTACTCAAGCAAGTCCGATGTCGTAAAGGACGCCCTCAGAACCTTTCTCTCTTCGAAGCGAAGCCTGAGACTAGCAGCCGCAGCAGAGTTGTATAAGGACGGCGAAGTCACGTTGGGCAAAGCCGCCGAGATTGCGGAGGTTGGGGTAGTTGAGTTCAAGGAAATGTTGGCAAATCTCGGTCATAAGAGGATGATCTCCGTAAACAGGAGCGATGTCAGAAGGGCTGACGAAATTATGAAAAAGATGAGATAATGGACGTTGTCGTCGACACAGACATTCTCTCCACATTTGCCAAGGTCAACAAGCTGAAACTGCTCGTCAGACTTTTCCCAAAATCGCGAATCTTGGTCTGCCCAAGTGTTAATCTGGAAATTAAGAAAGGAGCAGAATTGGGGCTTCTGAGATACTCGCATCCTCCCGATTTCATTTCAGTCAAGTTGGGCATGCGTGAAAAGGCGGCAGCCGGAGAAGTCAGAGAAGCTCTGAACTTGGGGTTAGGAGATGCTGAATGTTTGGCAGTCGCTCGAAATAGGAATTGCTTACTTCTCACCAACGACAGGAAAGCGGAGAGGGCTGCGGGTTCGCTTTCCATCCATTATCTCAATCTCCCGTTGCTGTTGAGAGAACTCTGGAGGAGCCACGTTATGACTAAATCGAGGGTGGCCAAACTTATCGACGAAATCGAGAGAAAGGATAACGTCGTGATCAAGAATCGAGAATTTGTTTTCAAATGAACCCCAAATCACAAGAACGATACTTGGTGCCCTTCGTGATGAGTTCGCCGAGTTTCTGGTTGGCCGCTCTGGCTTCCAAGATTGCTTCACGCTTTTCTTGACTCAAATCTTTTCACACTCCTTCTGTCTTCTGCCTATGAACTTCCGCCATTGTAGTTCAGTGATTGGGCAAGTGTAACCTTGCAGGATCCGGTCCACTTGCGTGGCAATTGCTACCTAGAAGCAGCCGAACAAATTACCTTTCATAAGCATCCTTCCGATGCTCAAATCTCAATAAGATCAGCTTGTCACCCTCGACTTTGTAAATGAGTCTGAAAGGCTTCACGTAAATGCACCATTCGCCCTTCAGGCCATAACGCAGGTGCTTTCCGAAGTTTGGATTATCGGCAACTTTGTCTATTTGCTTTTGCAGTTTTTCCTTCAGGCTCTTGTCCCTTATCCTTCTTACATCACGCTCGAATTTGTCGGTGGGTACGATGAACTTTATTTCTACCATTTCTTGAACTCTTTGAAGAAGGCTTTCCTCGAATAGATCTCATACCTTCCTTCTTCTATATCCTGCCATGCTTCCTCAATCAGCTTAAGTGTCCTCAAATCTTCGGGCTTCATTCCGGTCTCCAACTTCTTCAACACGATCATATCCTTCCTCGCCGTCACGGCGAACACGCTCCCCCTCTTGATCCCAAGCTGTCTCCTAATGATGCTGGGTATCACTATCTGGCCTTTCGAACTTGCTTTTGTCAACTCAGGGATTCTTGATTCTTTCATACGAGTAAGATATGCTTACATCTATTTAAAGCGAGGATGAACGAACTGCCTGCGACGCTTTTCTAGACTCAAGTCTTTTCGCTCCTTCTCGTTTTTCGATTGTGAATCTCAGTGAGTACACTCAGGTCGCCCTGAAGGGCTTTCTCCACCTGCGCCGCACGCAGAAGGAAGAGTGAATTGTTGCTGACGGTTTGGAACACTATGCGTCCCCCAGCCTCCTGAATCTGACTCCGGATCTTCTGCACGTCGCCAAGTCTGCAGCTCATGACGACGCCAAAGGTGATGGGGAATTGTAGGTCGGGGCTATCGCTAGGCTGTGTTGCGTCCGGAAAAAGAGTAGGGGAGTTATGTTCTTGCTTGCTTAATTCTTTGTAACTGCGGTTCTCCATTTTCTCCATCTCTCCAATCTTAAACGGCCTAAGAAAGGCCTACGGACCCGGCGAGCCGGTGGTGTTGGTGATTGAGGCGAACATGAAAGTCCATGTTTCCTCAAGGAACCCGTCAGTAGTCTTGAGATCCTCTTGGTAGTCACCTATACAGCCACAAAGCACGATCCCGGTCCCGGTTAGCTTGTTCTTGACCGCCAAGAAGAGCGGTGTCAAAGCACCGATTGTGAAGGCGCCCACATTTGTTGCGAAAGATCCTGTGGCACCGGATACTTCGGCGAGTTCATCAACCCAGCGTACTATCGTGCCAGTGTACTTGACGAGTGTTCCGTAGACTTCGGTCCCTCGAGAGCCGATTCCCACGGCCACCTGTGTGGTGTTCTGATTGACTTTGTAGGTGAGACTCTCAAGGTTGGTTAGTGGAGGCGCAGTTAGGCAGTTCGTTGCTGAGGTCCCTATTCTTATGACCACCTCATCGCCAGTGTATTTCAAAGCTTGTTTCACGCTCCGTCAGGTCTCAATGAGACTGTGACCAGAAACTACTGGAACGCCCAGAGAATCCCGTCCCGAACAAGGGACAATAACTTCGCCTGCCCCTCTTCTGCCGAAGGGCGAATGAACGGCTCCGCGGCCATTTTCCGCGTGCCACATTCCACGAAAAAAGGTGTAGTCGGCATCCGCTCCTAATTCCAGCTGCATCCCGTCCACCGTGTGGTAGATGCTGCTTTGCAGATGGCCCGTTCTTACCGGGACCAGCTGCCTCGAGTGAGCTTCCATATCGGTGCCGGCCTCCTCAAGGGCGGTAGCGATCGCTTTCTGAATCTCGGCTTTCGCGGCGAGAAGCTTAGCCGTAACCGTATCCGACACAATCTGGATGCTGAAGCCTGGCAACTATTTTCCCCAACCGATGAGTTTGACGTCGTCGTGAAATCCGCAGAGCGTGCAGAGAACGCTTGGCCGTACGGTCCCATCTACTTCAATCGTATGCCTGGCCAAGGAGAGCAGGTCGGTTCCGTCGTTGATGTACACAATTCGCCTGCCGTCCTGGGCTTGATAGTAGTGCCAGGTGCGCGGTTGCCAGTCTGCGTTCAGCGCTTTCGGAAGTTCCAACATTCCTGATCAGCTTGAGTAGAGTACAATGTTCGCGTGGAAATCGTCAGGCAACGGCAGCATGTTATGCGCCCACACTTCAACGGTGAACGAGCTCAGCGGTTCCGGGAAGGGCGTGTAGAAGTTCGCGTTCCCACTATCGCCAGTGTTGACCTGGGCGATCTCGGTCCCGTTGACGAAGATGTGAATCGAAACATGGAGCCAGAACCAAGTCGAAACTGTGACCTGCGCCGCCTTCACTGGCTGCCCAAGATGGACAATGATGAAGCGATAGTAGACGGTCTTGGCGGAAATCATCTCGTACACGTAGATCGGACTCTGCGTCGCCGTCACCTGTTCAGTGAAGACTGGTTGCGGTAACGCGCCGTAGAATGATAGGAACACTAGGCTGATCAGTACCAGGAAACCGAATTGCTTCAGCGCCGATTTCGTGCGCTTGACAATGTCTTCTTTCATGCTAAGTGGCCAGCTTACGGTGGGTCCAGAAGGTCCAATCTTGAATCACCCTGGCTTCTCGCGTCAATACCGGGACCCGTACTGAGGCGCCGAGGGGTAACGTGTCTATGTCCATGACTTTCTGTAGGCTGTGAATATCGTAAGTGTCCCGGAGAGCGTCGTGGGCGTTCCAGATAGCCTGCTCAACCTGGTCGGCCAGTTTGCTGCACCCTGCTTTGTCGTCGAAGTTCACGTCGACCTGCAGCCGGTAGAGGTTCATGACTGCACGGCCACCCGGGGCGCTTGCCGGTCCGCCGTACATGCTGACGCCAGTGGTTCTACTTGTGCCGGCAACTATGGTGAGGACGATGCTGCGTATGTCGGCGCCTTCGAATGGCAACTCCTTGTAGATCGTGACTCCCAGGTTCGCGGCTGTGAGAACCGCGGCGAAGGCTGCGCGGACATCCTGCCGAGGCGTAGGCGTACTCAAAGGAGGTCATCCGTGAAGCGCTACGGCGATGGCTAGGACGATGAGTACGACCGCGGCGCAGATGCCCAGAGCGATGTAGCAACCTGAAAGAAAACCACGTACGGCAGCTCGCAGCATTGAAATCACTTCTTCTTGAGCATGCAGAGGACAGCTACGACGGCGAAAGCGAGGCCGCCAAGCGTCAGGCTGCCCGTGAGGTACCATACAACGACGGCCAGCACGATGGCGGGTAGGAAGTAGATTGCCGCCTTCAGTAGAATGATCAGGATCGTCCCAACCACGAGAAACACGCCTAAGAAGAATATGTCAACCAAGAATGGCATCATAACATTCTCACCTCTCCTAATTCGCCAAGTACTCGGCGATCGGGAACACGACCTTCCGCAGCACCCAATCCTTTAAGGCCGCATGCGGCCGGTCCAGTTGGATGTACATTCGATATCGGCTAACGGGAATGACCGAGGGTAGCTTGCCTTGGGCAACTCTCTTGAGTCGACAGAACATCAGGCACGTGAAGTGCGGGCGCCGATAGTGCAGGCCTGGGTGGCAGATGCAATTCCAACGCGTAACCACAATGTTCGGCGGCGTCATCTTCATGTACAGTTTGCCGTCGAGAACGTCACGCATGATCATGGCGTTTGGGCCAAACGGCTCAAGCGGAACCAGGTTGTCTCCGGATCCCGTGCCACCGGATACGTGCCACTCATTGGTCGGGGGTTGACTCATTAATTTTCACGTTCACGTTCCAGAACACTTTCCAAGGTCTGCAGCCGTAGACATCACTATGTCGAACCACGGCAGCCACAACGTCGTCAGCTGAAATACGGCAATCTTGTCGGAAGCAGGAGTAGATAACACGAAGGCAAAGGGGGCAAAGCGCTGAGATTGGCGGAACGATACAACACTCTAGTATCACTGCGACTTTGGGAAAGTCTTCAACTGATGATAGTTTGCTCAATCCCATGTGACTTCCCTCTCATTGGTCTGGAGTGGGTTCATTCCAGCCGTCGACTATGTTCGGCGTCTGGTACTTGCTGACAGCGGTGTACGGATAGCGCTTGATCCAGGGCGTCAGCAAGTCCTGCAGATCCTTGGGTAGCACGGCCTGGAGGGGGATTGAGATTTGGAACATGGTCTCGTGAACGAGTGGTCCCATCTTGTTGGTGACCATGTACTGAATCATATTCGACGACGCCCGTGCGGCAATGTCCTGGATGGCAGGCGGGATTGCTCCTGGGAAGTCGACGTCGAAATCCCGCTTACAGAAACGATTGATGTGACTTTGAGCCCGAGGAATCAGCGTGTTGTCTATGAAAGTGTTGAACGCGGCCTCGTTAGGAAATGGGGCTTGAACGCCCCCTGCGCCCGTCGTGCCAGACACGTTGAGAGCACTCCACTTCGTAGCCGCGTAAATCTTGACTTCAGCGCTGGTGGTCCATGCTGACATACTATGCACCTGCTACCTTCCGCTATCGCTAAGGTTCTTCTCGTTGAGTCGCCGCGTAACATCTCGGACGGCGAGCCGGCGCTTGGCTTCTCGGAGGTCTGCTTTGCCTGCGGAGCCCGCGGTGCGGAGGCGTGATCTAATCGGGGCCTTCTTGGCCACGACGACCAGGGCTTTGGTTACCGCGTGAATGGTCTTGATCAGTTTCGCTTTCTCGTTCACAGAATGCAGCAAAGTGAAGGTGGTGAGTAAGGTGTTGATGCTCGTGGCTACAAGGGCCACGGAAACGAGGACGGTGTCAGCATCTACCATCTACTATCTACCTTCCACTGATGATTAGTCCCGCTCGAGTGGGACGGCTGGGGACAGCCGAAGTCTCGTTCACTATGCGACCGCTGGCCGCATGATTATTGTGACTGCTGATCCTTCAGGTTCCAATGTTCTACGGTCACGCTGAGGGGTACCGTGTCGGCGCTTGCCGCCCACTCGGGTGTCGGGGTATGGTACCGCATGATTAGGATCCTCACGGGAGAAAAAGTGAGGTTAGGGATTCACGCCCGTCTAGGTGACGGGTAACTCACGAAAGAACTACTATGCGTGTACGTTGGTGATTTCGTTGATTGCAGTCGTGACGCCGGTTTGTGGTTGCAGGTACTGGCGCATTATGTATGCGTCGTAGCCTGCGGCTTCGTTTCTGTACCTTGCCGCTTCGGTCGGGCCAGATCCCAAAATCATTGCGGATACTGGGTCTAGCACGTAGCAGCTGGTTGTCGGGGTTATGAAGAAGTCGCTGTAACCCATGACTCCTGGTAGGCCTGGGATTTGGAATCCTCCGCCCTGCGTAAAGTCTGGGTACACTGCGCCGGCTAGTTGGCCTTTGACGTAGTCGTTGCCGAAGAACGCGGACCATCCAGTCGGGTGCATCACTACTGACGTCGGATGGTAGCCCGCGGTTGCGATCGTAGTCATAGCGCCGATTATGTCCGTGTACGGGTTGAATTCGCTGCGGCCGCTTGCTAGTGTGGTCCAGAGGCCGCTTGCAGCCGGTTGCAAGCCTCCAGCTGCGGCGAAGGCTTGGCTGATCTGGTGGTTCTCGCTGTATGCTAAGGCACCTGCGGCGTCTCGGGTTGCAGTTCCGAAAATATCCACGTTCGCTAGTCTCTGCAATTCGTCCGACACGACGACGTGTTGAACGTTCTTCCAGAGAGCGAAGGTGACAGTGGTCCACGCGTCGGGGTCAAGGGAAGCTTCCACAAGTGGCGGAACCTTCTCTGTTGCCGTTCCCTTCGTGTAGATCGGAATGCTTGCCTTGAGCGCGTTCATGGTGATGATGCGGCATGTGTTGCGCAGGTTGTACACTGGCCTTTGCAGGCCCAGTATTTCCTGCAGCAAGATTGGGATGTTGATGGCGCTGATATCCGATAGGCTCGGGAGCGCTGCTTGCTTCATATTCCGAGCGTTGAAGATTTTGCGATTGACGTCGCCGATTCTGCCCTGATAGACGTTGTTCGTGGTTGGGTCGAACCAACCAATTTCTTGTAGTTCTCCTTGTAGTCCACCATCAAGTTTGTCCATGTTCAACCTCTCCTAGTTTCTCAACATTACACGGGTGAGGTCACCGGGGTTCGTTGTAGTGTCAAAGTTCATTCCGACAAGCATTCCGCCTGGCATCAAGGATCCAGTCATGCCGGTGCCGCCTGATGCGCCTGTGCCCAACGCTAGGGCTGTGGCTGTGGTGACGTAGGCTACTGTGCTTGGTACAACTGGGGCGAACTGCACTATTGCACCCGCCGCAGCGACCCAGACAACGCCGTCGATGACAATTTTGCCTTTCATGTCGGCGCCGCTGGCTACGCCTTGGTTTGCGATGCCGAACGGTCCTAGGTCGCCAGCCTGCCATGGCCGGCCGTCTTTGAGGCTGATGATTTGGCCTTTGGTGATGGTTGCAGTGGCGTTCTTGCTGACTGGCAAGTAGAAGAAGTCGTGAGCCATGTCAATATCGCCTGCATTTGGCATGGTCACTTACCTCCTATGATCTCGCCGTGTTCGTCTCGGCGGTAACCGAACAGTTTCTCGCGTTGATCTTCAATGGTGTTCATCGCTTGTTCTTGGGTGTGTTTCGCCTTTGGGCCAGAAGGCATCGAGTCTAAGCGTGCTTGGACTGCTGTTAGTTCTTTCTCGACTGCGTCGAGTGCATCAGCTGACAGCTTCTCAAGCTCGCTGAAAGCTTGCGCGTGGTCCTTTGGTTCCAGCATGCCGCAGTGGGTTTTCAGTTCCACTATGGTCTGAACCTTGGCCATGCGCTGCTTCTTTTCAACCTCGGCCTTGTAGGCCTTGAGCGTTGTGAGTTCTGCTTCGAGGGCTGCGTTCTTTGCTTGTAATTCGTTACATTCTGACATTTCCTGTTCCTCCTTTGATTGATGCATCCCACTCTTCGTACCGCACAACTCGCTGTCAATATCGAATTTCTTGGCAGCTGCACAGATCTTCTTCTTCGCCTCAGCTTTCGCTGAATCGTTCTCGAACGACGTCGCGCTCCATCCATTACCGCCAAGCGCAGCCCTAACGTGGTCTGCGTCGTGAATGGGAAGGTGCCGTCCGCCTTTCGAGTCGATGTACGCGAAGTCGCTGTCTGAGAGGTTGTTTCGTTCCTCGGTCGTAAGTGGTGCGGCTGAGAGTTGGGATGTTTGAGTGGTTTTCATTTTGTTACCCCCCTCCATTTTCTGGCCCAGTTTTGTCTCGAGGTCTTGCTTCTGGCTAGGGCTTGGAATAGGCCTCACAGGGTTCATCTCCCCATCACTCACACTCTTGTGAGAAGAAAGCGCCAAAGGCGCGATCATAGGTTCAGGTTCCGGTTTAATGTGCAGGATTATTTCGAGGCGTTCCTCGAGCGCGGTTAGGATCCCACGGGCGCTCTGCACCGCCTTCCTCATAGTCGAAAGGTCTTGGTCATTGATCGAGAATACGCCGGCCTGACTCTCGCAGGCAGCCTGCAGCGCCTGGTAGAAGTCGCACTTAGTTTCGCTGTCGCAGGTCCCGTCAACCCCCGCGTCCGGATAGGCGCCTTTGTCGACGAAGAGTACATGTTCGAAATTGAAATCGTCCACAACGTCCACATCGCCTTCCCGGTGTTCAACGAATGCCAGGACCGAGGGGCTGACGGCTTTCCAGTTCTTGTTCTTGATGTTGTCCCAAGCGTAGTCCTTGGTGATTTCGGCGATGCCGTGGGTGACATGGTTAGATTGGAAGTCGACGAATTTACCGATCGGCGACCATAAGCCTTCGTGTGGTGCGCCTGGTGGACCACCGACCACGTTGCCTCGTTCTCCAGGAGCTGGCGGACCCAGCAATGGAGCGTCGAGTAGGGATTTCAGCGCCTTAGCTCGAGCGGTGGTCGTGACCTGCCACTTGTTCAGGTTCGGCGCCAAATCGATTACATGAATTTTGGCTAAATGCTTGCCTTGTTCCTCGTAGGGCTCAAACGTCGCCTGGTACGCGAACGCAACCTTCCGTAGGCTCTGCTTGCTGGGCAGATGGCCACAGATTCTCTTAGCCGCCGCTTCGCTAAGTCCCTCCTTCATGTGCGCGGCTACGCAACTCTCACGGTCGGGGAACTTAGCGATCTCCGGCAAGTCCACTGCTTTCACATCTTCCACACTCATCAAAACACATCACCAGGACAACTAGGGAGTTCAGTAGGTCCCGTGTTCAGCCTTAGTTGAGATTACATCCAGAAACGGTCGCGCTGAAAGCTTCGAAGGCAAGATGATGAAACTTATGGGGATTACGTTATCGTTCAAATTCAGTCGCCCACACCATCACGATCACAACAACAAGTTGGAAGGTGTGAACGGAGAAATCAGGGACAGAGAACGCGTCATGCGAACCTTATAGAAAACGGATACGCAATTCTTTCTGGTATGCAAATCTTCCACAGCTACGTGCGCCCCATCTGGGGCCGAACGAGAAAACTATTTTATGCGCACAGGTTGGCTCTTGATGAGTATGAAGTCGCAACTAGTGGTAAGTGCGCTTCTCGTAGTGACAATAATTCTGTCGATCGCGTTACCTTGGTATCCAGTTGTCTTGAATTGGCAGAAGTACATGATTATGACTCCAAGTCTTGCAGTGGAGGGTGGCGGTTCGGGAGCGATTGGGGAGCCCACGGTTATCTACGAGAATGATGTTTGGAGAATGTGGTACAGCTGCAACGAGTGGCACCAGTCTCAAACTTGTTACGCTGAAAGTTCCGATGCCCTGCATTGGACGAAGTTTGGTAAGGTTACAGACCAGCGATTAAGCATGATTGTAAGATACAACTCAACTACTCTGTTCTTTTACACTCGGGGCTTGTTGACCCAATATAGCCAAGATGGGATCCATTGGACTCACTTCGCACAGCAATACGGCGTGTTGCCGCCGAATCAACCCTACGACAACTACAAGTGGAATCCTTCAGTTCTCCAGTTGCCGAACGGCACTTGGCTAATGTACTACGAATGCACAGCCACCCTTGCCACCTTCCGTTCCTCTAGCTATTGGGCTTCATGCTTGGCATCGTCTCCTGACGGAATCCACGACTGGGTAAGGAACTCCGTGAATCCTGTGCTTGGCGGGAGGCGTCAAGGTTTCAGGGTTGGAAACCAAGATGTGCTTTACGACAGCGGGGTTTACTACATGTTTTGGAATGACTACTCTAAAGTGCCTTTGCAAATAGCGTTGTCAACCTCAACTGACGGCGTACATTGGACGCAGGTGTTCTGGAAGACGAGTCCGTTAATTGCTCGCACCATTGAAGGCAGTCGATTCGACCAGATTGGGGACCAGGAAGTGGTTGTTAGGCCAGATGGGATCTACGTTTTCTATGCCGCAACAGACAATATCGTTGGCTATGGACAAATCTGGCTTGCGAAACTACCGAACACAACATTACAACAGTTAGCCGGAGCAATTACCATAACGGAAAATGGCGTGGCTAGATCTGTAAAAAAGTGTAGCTTGCTGGGCCTAATGCTCAGACGTTGCTAAAAGATGGGGAATGAAAACTGGTCAACCGACAACTACACGTCTTACTTGATTGACTTCGTTATGATCGTCTGTTGCGAGCAGTAAATTCTAGACCGAAAGCGTAGAGCGCTAAGTTTGCATGCACCAAATGCATTTTTTGATGATTGTACCGTCGGCTGCCTCAACTGTAGCGAGGGGATAGCCGCAGTAGGGACAGTATCCGGTTGAGGCAGTGCTCAAGCTTTCATCAGCAAACTAGGGACTGAAACTCTCTTCAAGCGTGGCTTTCGGCGTCTTGTGCGGAGGATTCCTACCGGGCGCATGCTCACCGCTTGGCTGCAGGCCGCGGCGTCGTATTCCCTTCTTTCGATTCTCTCAAGTTGTCGTCGGCGCCTTCCTACTTTGTCGTTGTCAAGTTTCGCCGGGTGGGTTGCGGTGTTCTGGATTAGAAAAACTTCTGATGTCCGACCACCACAGACATTATCTCTTAACTCACTCAAGGCGTTGCGATATGCGATGCGGCCAGTCACACTCAACCGAAAACCTTTGTCTAATCTCAACTGTAATTATGTCTGATTTCACCGTCCCATCTTCGTTTAGCATTGGAGAAAATAACAAGTCTGTCGAAGCAAGAAACATTGTAGTCGCCTCGATCTTATTGTAGACTTCCGTTAGACAGGCTGCTTCGGCGAGTATGGTTTGGTCGTTAAGACTTGGCGATTTACCTAGAAGCCGTCTAAGCTGCGTCCTATCAACCAAAAATTGCCTAGCGTATATGTTTGAAGCAATGCCTCTGAGATATGGGGGTACTGTCGTTAGGCGGCTTTTCACATGACTCCTCACCTTAGAACCCGCCGTCTGTCTTGCCGCACCCAACAGTTTTCCGTACATGGTCACAACATCCCCTAATCTTTCGGCCAACCGTGACTTATTCGTGACATCCACCATAGCTAAACAACCAAGAAGCTCGTGCATCCTGTCCCAACAAAGGTTCAGAACCGTGGAGCGTATTTCATTTGAAAGGCTTGGATTGAGACGCTGTGTAACAGCACTGTTTAGTTTGTGTGATGCCTCAATTTCGACAGTTTTGGTTACAAGTCCAATTTCACGATGGGCTTTCAGATATCCAAAGAGCCGCATTGACCTATCGAAGTGGGTGTCCTTGAACTGAACAACGCCTGCCTTCGCCGCGTAAATCGAACCAGACAGTAAAACCGATGTCTCGATGAGAACCTTATTGTCAGTCAGAAGTCGTCATCGGCTTCAATAACTCGTCGAAGGCCGTAATCAACTTCGCCTTGTCCACTCCCTTCAGGTTATCCCTAGGGTCAATCATTTGGACTGCCCGGGCAGATGAACGCAATTCGCGCACATAATTCATCACATCGTCTGAATTAGTTTGAGTTGGGTCGCTTTCCATGGACACGAGAGTCGCGATTGTCGTAAGAATGCGCGGAAAAATCATTCTTGCTTGTTCGACTACGAGAGGGTTGTCATGTGCCACGTGTGCCTGCGCGAATCTTACGCGCATCTTGGAGAATATCAGTCGAAGGTTTCGCCAAGAGTGATACATTGTGAAGTTAGCAGGTGAGGGGTTTGCATTTCCCCAAAATTGTTCTTGTTTGCTAGAATACATGACCAAATGGTCGAGATGTGGCCCGATTTTCCTGTCAACTTTACCTACCCTTTGCATAGCTGCGAGTCGTGATTCGACTATCGCGGCTTCATCAATCAACTTTCCGAAATCGGGCATTTCCCAACGCCGAACTTATGCGAACTACACCTGGTGGAGTACTAGTTTCCGCTGTCACTTTAATAGACTTGCTTTAGTGACCTCATCCGAACTGTATATAATGCGGCTAGTTTGATAGATTATTGTTGTTTTCTCGTAATCCTTTGAACCCACGAAGACTTGACAAGGCCCTTCTTTCCCATCATGCTTCACTGAGAACCATTGATGGGCGCCTCGCACGTAGCTGCAGATCCCGTATGTCTAGGAGTACCTCGAGGCGGAGAGCGTCGAGTGGGTTTCCGGACTTTGCGTCGGCTTCGATTTCTTTTCTCGGTCTCATTGTCCTTCTAGCTCTTGTTGTTCCGTTTCCTCTTTGACTTCAGCGGGGGATTCCGGCTCTTCAGTTGCTGGGCCGGTTGGGCTAGGTGGCTGCGTTGCTACCGGCTCTTTGACCTCCGCGGGGTCAAAAGCGGAAGAGGGTCCATCCCGCATGATCTCGTACGCCTTCTCTAAGTTCACGAATCCCAGCCCACCGTCGTAGGCAACTGAGACTGCGGTGAGGAGTGCGAAGAAGTCGGTTGTGCGAATCTCACGCCACCGATGCCGCACACGCACCGGCGGATCCTGGCCCGTGGGAGTCTTGAGGTAGAAGCGTGTCAGAGGGTCGTACCATTGCTGCTCAACAATAAGCTGCACCCACCGTTGAATAGCCGTTATTGGGCCATCGACAAAGGACTCCAGTTGACTATAGCTTGTTGCCCGGTTCACGGCTTCGGTGCGATTAAGAATGAATTTCGGAACCTGAAAGTTCCCAATGATCTCCTGGTCTAGGTCGGTCTTGACTGCGACGAGGCCTGGGAGGTCAGGCTTGATGTCGATAACCTGAACGGTCCAACGATTGTCTGTGGCAATATGCTTTCCAGGACGCAGCGATGCGATGTGCGTGTTAATGAGGTCCTGCACGTCGGCGTCGGTTAATCCGGCAGGCAGGCGATCCACATCTAGGCTGTGTATGGCTATGCCGGCCCAGAGAGTTGTCGCAGCCTCTTGGAGGTCTTCTATGCGGATCTTGGCCCTGGTGATCACGTCGTCTAGGACTGGTTCGATCTCGCTGAGGCCTTCCCAATCTGATTCGAGAGAGTTGTTTGTGAAATAGAGTAACTCGCTTGGTTTGTAGAAGTCTTTTTGGCCACGCCACCAGAACCCTTGCAGCACCCAGTCCTCGTCGACGTCGGGGCGCAGGTCGTAGATGGTTAGGAGTGGGAGGGAGATTAGGCGATTCGGTTCCATCTTCGCGTTGAGTTCAATTTCGAAACCTTTCTTGCCGTAAATCTTGGCACCGATGATGCCGGCATACAGAACATGGTCGAGGTCGACGCGGAGGTTGATTTTGTCAATCCACTGTTTCAACGGCAAATTATCAGCAATGATCTTTTCCTCTTGCTGCGGGGTTAGGCCTTCGCCGACCGGTTCCAGAACAGCGTCGAAAGACTCCTTCGTGGTCCAGTAGGCGAGGGCGTTGATGCAGCCGCGCACGAGCGCATCCATACGATAGGCGCGGTAGTGCTTCTCCATCCCCTTGTAAGCGTCGAAGATGGTTTGCGTCATCCCAAGATAATATTGGGACTTGGCGGCTGAGAGCTGACGACTCAGAGGGAGGCCGCTTAGTTGCATTGCGGCTGCTTCAGCAACACGCCTCGAGCTAGAATGAACAGCAATACGAACGCCTTGGGGCGTTCCTAGATACGGGAAGGAGATCGTGTTCTCTTTCACTGTAACGCCTGGGATCCGTTCGAGAGCTGAGAAGTCGCCGAGGCCACTTGAACCGGCGACCCTGGTCCCTGCTAAGGGACGATGGTCTCTCACCTCGGCCCGTTTGGTGGCCATCATCGGCCGCTTAGTTGTCGCGTTTCGCTTGTTTGTTACGGAACGCTTACGCCGCTTACGAGGCGGTGGTTTGTTCTTTGCCTTAGTCATTTCTTTTCGAAGACCCAAACCTTACTCAACAGGAAGTGGACGGTGCCCCCGATGATTGTGGTGAGCTCATAGAATCCCACATCAACCGCATTGAACCGGTACAACAGCACGGTCCAGAACAGGTCCGGTAGCTGGCCCTTCAAACCGTAATAGAGCACGGTGCTAACCGAAACACCAACGAGTCCGCTGACACCGAACTTCAGCAACTGCAGGAGTACGTGCTTCGCCGACAATTGAGCCTCAACCAAACGATCGTGAGTACGGTTTGAAACCAGGGACCGTTGGGCCTCTTGTTGCGAATACGGCCAGGGCGACGGCCCAGGTGCGGTCGTCATGGGTACCGTCTGGGTGGCTGTACTGAATCTTGCCTGCCTTCGTGAGTTGGAACCGTTCAATGTTCAGTTCGTTGGCTACATCGAGTTGGTAGGCGATTAGGAGCCGTTTCTGTTGCATCATCATCTTGAGGAAGTTCATGATGTCTTGCTTGGATGACTCCGAGAGCATTATGCCCCCGACGTGGGGTACTGATTTCTTCGCTTCTTCTACGACGCTCTCTCCAACGCCGGTCTGGTCCATGAGAATCTTGTGGATGGTTTGCAGTTTCTGGTTGAGGACTTTGAGGAAGCTGATGACGCCTGTCTCGCCTGTGTAGTCTGTTCCGAGCGGGAAGATCTTCAGGCCCACTAGGCGGAAGATGTCACCGTCCTTCCTTATGACTGCCACGACACTGTAGTCGACTTTCTTCCCGAGGTCGACGCCGACCCAGTAGTCAGCGCGGGAGGTCTGGGGGGAGGTCTGTTGACCAGAAGCTGTGGAGTTCGCCGCCAAATTCCTTAATCTCCATTTCCGGATCCGTACAGCCAGTGATTAGCGAAGTAGGGAGCCAGCAATCGTCGTCTTCGCTCCACTCTGCTTCCATCTCACGGCGCCAACGCCACGGGTCGCTGGCGAACTGTTTCTTGATCTTCGCAAGGATCCCTTTCTTCAGGGGTCCGTTTGGTTCCAGGGCTTGTTCCCAGTTGACATGGTGACGGCTGTAATCATCGAACTCAGGGTCGTTGCAAATTTTATAGAATATGTGATTGCGGGACCAGGGCGTCGAGTTAGCGATGAAGAAACCGTTCGTTGTCCCAAGTGTGAAAAGAATAGCGTCGTACAGGTCGACGTCGTCACGGACGAAGTTGAACTCTGTCGCCAGGATTCCATTCAATGTTGGCCCGCGTATGGTGTCGGGGTTGCATGGGTAGGCTTCGATGATTGAGCCGTTGACTAGGGAGACCTTCGTCTTCAGCGGTTTCCTTCCGACTAGGATTTCCCGGTAGGGGACATCCTTGGGAAGGCTCTGTTGGATGAATGAGTTGATCTTGCGAATTACCAGCTTGCTTTGCCGAAAGCTGGGACCCACAACGGCCAGCTGCACTCCATCGTTGGCGACGGCGTACCAGAAGAGCTTGCTGCAAGCTGCGTAGTCTTTCCCCGACTGCCTGGACCACAGCTGGGCGATGAATTGCGCCTTGTCTTCGAGGAACTCGACCTGGTATTTCGTGGGTTCGAATCCCAGGGCCTCCTTGCAGAATGCTACCGGGCCCTTCGCAGCGATCCGCTGTAACCGTTGAAACGCCCCGGTGACTTCGACAACACCTCTGTGGCGTTCCTCAACTTTCTTTTCGAGTTTTCGCCGCCAAGCCATCCGAGTCTACCCCTAGCTCTTTGAGGAGGGCATCGACGAATGCATCGTCAGTGTGTTTGAGAATCATGAGTTCTGTTCGCATCAGCCCGTTTGCGACACGCAGCGCCAGCAACCTGGCCTCAGCATCCTTCGCAGCGTCCTCGGTCTTGCTGTACAAGACGGCTGCCTGGACGGCCTTCCAGGTGAGTTCCTCGAGGGCACTTCGTTTTTCGACCCCCGGCAGCTGTGCGTCTTTCTCAGCCTTCATGGGAACCTTGGTTGGATTTTGTCTCTCAAGCTGGGCACGGGTGATGAACTCCCTGGTGAGGCGTGTTAGGTCCTCAAGGTGTCTGACACCTAATGAATGGGTGTCTGACACCCCTCGTAGATGTTCTTCTACAACCACCCGCAAGTACTCTCCGACTGGTTGACCCTTCTGCCTGGCCAGGAGACGGATGGCTAGGTCCTTCTTCCTGGAAAGGCGGAATGTTAAACGGGGATTTCCTTTTGACATGGTTACTTTGCCCCGGCATCCTTCATGGCTTTTAGCGCTGTCTTCTTGACCTTCTTCGCTGCGACCATCACGTTGTTGGCCACCAGGCCAGCGTACATCGCTGCAGGGACCAGGATCGTGGCCGCGGCCACCTCGGGTGCCTTCCATCGGTACGCCATCCACCACGCGATGCCCAGGATGGCACCGGGGACGACGACCAGTTTCAGGAGTAACGCGGCGCTCAGATCCTGCGCAAAACCCTCTCTAGCCGCGACAAACGTTACGGCAGTTAATCGCGAGAGTCCGCATTTGAATCCTTTAGCAATAGATTTGTCGATGACCGCACGTGGCCCACGTGATTTTCCCGATTGGCGTTATTCGAATTCTCTAAGCGCGACAACGGAAACTCAGTACCCTCCGGCACGAGGACGATTGCCGGGCCAAACAGGCGCACTAGATACTCTACGGATCGGTCCACTTGGTCTCCTATCGCGACCGGTAGGTACAGGAGGTAACGCTTGCAACGGTAACGCCCCTTCCGCATGTACCGCTTCCAATACCAAACCAACCGAATACGAGCTATACTCCACACACAACTCGGCCATTAGAATCAGCATCAAGAGCCAAACAAGCCACCGAAAATTCACATATCCAATACAACCATAAAACCAGCGAGACGCCCACTAACCACCCCGAGACTTCAAGGAAAGTAAAATGAATTGTACGTGTGGATCCGCGGGCGTAACTAGTGCACTTGTGGTATTCTACTCATGCTGTCACCCCACCGGCGGCGGGAGGAGGGTACTCCTAAATACTCCTGTCATCATGACGACGCTGTTTGGCTATAGAATCGCTATAGCTAGGTTGAGGTCGAAGTCGGGTTGTCGGATAGGTCGTTTCACGTAAACATACGAAGAGATGAGGCGGGGTACTATGTGGCTCACTGCCTAGAACTTCCGGCAGCTATGACCGAAGCAAAAACTGAAGAAGAAGTTATTCGCAGAATCAAAGAAGCTATTCATTTAGTTCTTGAAGGGACACACGAAGGAGAGACAGCGAAACTCGCCGTAAAGGCAGTCGAAATTGTGGCGTAGTTGTCCAAACTTCCGCGAATTTCTGGGAGATGCTGGTAGGGTACAATCGCAGTCTACGAACCTATTTAGGTGAGGATTTCCTTACTCAACGACGAAACCGTGACCAGCGAGCTTACCTTCAAAAAGGTGAAAGTTTCGGACAAGGGGCAGATTTCGCTGCCAATGGAAATCCAACGAGAAGTCGGTATAAAGAAGGGCGACGAACTCCTTCTGATCAGAAAAGGGCAGAAGATAGTTCTGGAGAAGCCTCGAAGAATC
>Ga0116127_1000740_pt1 | contig 25538 bp, 13 predicted proteins | sample June2015DPH_16_1_FD_89731 | JGI IMG/M metagenome (GOLD analysis project Ga0116127, IMG submission 89731) | Peatland microbial communities from SPRUCE experiment site at the Marcell Experimental Forest, Minnesota, USA - June2015DPH_16_100 | ecosystem: Environmental > Terrestrial > Soil > Wetlands... | reverse complement strand
GGAGTAATGTCCTCGTCGCGGCCCGTAAAGCTCACCGGCTGGAAGGCCACGAAGGCGATCTTCTTGGGGTTCTCGCGGGCGAAGTTTACAATGGGCCCCACCTGGTCGTTGTTCAGGTTGTTCACAAGGGTGGTAACCAGAATGATCTCGATGCCCGCCTCGTGCATGTTCTCGATGGCCCGCAGCTTCACATCGAACAGATTGCCCACCTGACGGTGGCTGTTGGCGTCATTGCCGATGCCGTCGAACTGCAAATAGGCATAGCGGAGGCCGGCATCGAAAGCGCGCTGGCAAAATTCCTTGCTCTTGGCAAACTCGATTCCATTGGTTGCTGCCTGGACGCTGTTGTAACCCAGTTTGCGGGCATAGCGGATGGCGTCAATGAAATAAGGCGACATGGTCGGCTCGCCGCCCGAAAACTGCACCGACATCTGCCGGCGCGGTTTGATTTTGATGGCATTGTCGAGGATTTCCTGGATGTCTTCCCAAGAAAGCTCGTGCACGAAGCCCACCTGGTTGGCGTCCATGAAGCAAGGGTCGCACATCATGTTGCAGCGGTTGGTCAAGTCCACGGTGAGCACTGAACCGCGCCCGTGCTTGATGGAACTCGAACCATGGTTGTGAAGACCTTCGTCGTTGTGGGCGCGAATGTCGCGGCCGGGAAAGTTCTTTTCAATCCAGCTCAGGAAATCCGCGTTAACAGCCATCATGTCTTCAAAGTGGCCGTGAATGGGGCAATCCTTGACCATCCAAACCTGGCCATCCCGTTCAAGAATCGTGGCCTTGATTTCTCCCACTTTCTCAGTTAAGAGCGTTTGCCAGTTCTGCGCGCCACTCAAGATCTTTTCCCGTGCTTGCTTCACGCATTCGGGACAAAGTGAGTCAGTCTGGCGAGGCCATCCCAGCTCAGGCTTGGTCTTTTGCCATGATTTCAGGAGAGGCTTGTCCGACCAACGAGGAATAAAAGTGGGACCGGGTTTGTACTTGTTGAAAAACTGGATAGTACTAAAGAGCAATCCAGCCGTTGAGGAAATAGCTTGATCGGCGTACTTCATCAACCGCTGACCTCGGATTCTAGGCATGGTTGTTCTTCCTCTCTACGTGGTATTCCGGAAACCTTCGGAAAAGGATAATGACCGGCTCGTCTCCAGCCCCGCGATTCAGGCTAACAATGTTAAGGAGAGATTGACCAATGGCGAACTACATTCTGTCGAACGGCAGTTTTTGGGGGCTATACGGTGCGAAGGGTCAATTGAATCGCTCTGAACAACGTGCTTACAGATCAATATGTTGGCATGCGTTTTGACATTTCTTGCAACGCTCGAATGACAGGTGAAGCACACAGACTTGACCACTGTCACATCTAGCCTCAGCGGGCTTTGGAGTGCGGCAGCTTGCTGCCGCTTTGTCTTCCTGCGAGCTTGCTCGCAGGCAAACGTCGTTTATACAGGGGCCGAAACACGGCCAGCAAGCTGGTCCCGCCGAGCGGGAAAAGCGGCAGCAAGCTGCCGCACTCCAAAGCGCTTCGCGTCACCAACATTTTCCGGGCGATAGCAGGAGAAGGGCGGGGCTGGTTGCGCGCCCGCCGATAGCTAACCATGACTCGTCGGTCTGAGACAACGCCTCTCTGGAATCTCCTGTCACGCGGAGTTATGATTCAACCCAATGCTATCGAGCCTTGCCGTAAAACAGCGCGCTCTCGACCTCGGCTTTGATCTAGCGGGGATCGCACCCATCGGGGTCTGGAAAGACCTCGAGTTTTCCCGACGGTGGGTGGAAAAGGGCTTCAACGGGGAGATGCGATACCTTGAGAACCCCGAGCGCTTCGCTCCGCACTTGGTCCTCCCTTCTGCCAAGTCAGTTATCTGCGTTGGACTGGTCTATAACACGCCGCTTGCTTATTCAACTGAGGTTGGTGGCACAGGTGTCAGAAGTCAGAAGTCAGGAGTCAGAAGTCAGAATGAACAACAAACAAGCCAGGAATCCGAAAACGGGATCCAGAACTCCGTAGTGGGTTCCTCGTCTCCGGTAACTGGCAACAACGGACAACGGACCACTGACAACGGACGGCTGGCAGCCTCAAGTCTGCAATTTCCAATTTCCAGTTTCCGATCTCCAGTTTCCAGTTTCGAGTTTCCAGTTTCTATTTTCCAATTTCCAGTTTCTGCCGCCAGCGCGCCTCGCGCCTGGGTTTCGCGCTACGCCTGGGGACAGGATTATCACGAGATAATGCGGGCAAAGCTCGAACAGCTTCGCGCGGCTTTGGAAGAGCTGGCGCCAGGCGTCGAGACCCGGGTCTTTGTTGACAGCGGCCCCGTTATCGAACGAGCTTTCGCCCGCTTTTCGGGAATCGGCTGGATGGGAAAGAACACCTGCATCATCAATCAGGAGAAGGGCTCCTGGTTTTTTCTCGGGGTCATCCTGACCAGCCTTGGGCTTGCGCCGGACTTGCCCGCTCCCGACCGCTGCGGGTCATGCACGGCGTGCCTTGATGCGTGCCCCACGGAGGCGTTGGTTGAACCCTACGTGATGGATGGGTCGCGGTGTATCTCTTACTTCACTATCGAAATCAAGGGAGCAATCCCGGAGCGGTTCCGGCCAATGATCGGCGCCAACGTCTTCGGGTGCGACATTTGTCAGGATGTGTGTCCCTGGAACAGCAGCCATCAGCCGTCACCTATCAGCTATCAGCAGAGACTTTCCTCGCAACGGCAATCACCAGACGAGCGTTGCGTCAAGCAGGCAGCGACAACGAAAGTACCGCAATTCCACCCAATGAGTGTGGCGGCGGCCCAGCCCACGCCGAAAGACGGAGACAATCGCAAACAACTGACAACGGACAACGGACCACTGACATCGGACACTTCCAGCCTCTCTCTGTTCAACCCGTCGTTGGATGTCTTGGCCTTAATCAGTGAAGATGACTTCCACCGAATCTTCGCCCATTCGCCCATCAAGCGTGCCAAGTACCGCGGCTGGCTGCGCAATCTCTGCGTGGCCATGGGCAATTCCGGTGATGAGAGGTTTGTACCCTGGCTCGAGCAGGTTGCCCAGCATTCTGACCCCATCGTCCGTGAACACGCCACCTGGGCGCTCGACCGCCTGCGGAACAAGTAACACAGCACGGCCCTTGGCCGCAACCAAAAGCAGATTCTGGCACTGGTATCATTTGGGGGAAGTTGATTTTTCGTGCGGGCGGCTCTCCAAAGGTCACTAGCTCTTTCAAAGGAGGAACAGGGGGATGTCGAGAATCATGGAATTGGCAAGACGTGCATTTACAGCAGTTCTTGTTTGCACGACTTTCCTGGCTGGACCAGCCTGGCCTCAGGCCCGCGCCTTGCCGTCAGGAGACGTCCAGGCAATCTATCAGCGGTTGTATCAAAAGATCGCGCGCATCAAGATCTTCGACCACCATGCGCACCCCGGATTTGGTGATGATCCGGATGTGGATGCTCAGGCCACTCCTCCTCAGCACCAGCCCCTGCGCGCGCGGGAAACCAACCCCAACTCGCGTTGGCGGCGAAGTCGCTGTTTGGTTATCCCTATTCCGACATGAGCGAGGAACACATGCGCTGGCTCGCGGAAAAATCAGCCGCAGCCGAGAAGGGGGGAAGCACTGCCTATTGGGACCAGATCCTCGACCAATGCGGAATCGAGGCGTCCGTCGCCAATCGCGTGGCGATGCCAGGCTACCTGAATCCTAAGCGGTTCCGCTGGGTGTTTTTCGTTGACTCCTTTCTTTTCCCCTTCGATAACAAGCTCGTGACCAGTGAGAATCCGGACGAAGGTGTTTACATCCCGCTCCAGGAGAAAGTGCTGCACAGGTACATGCAGCAGGCGGGGATCAGCCAGTTGCCCGACGACTTCGATGCGTACCTTGCCTTCATCACCCGCATCCTGGAGGAAAACCGGCAGCGCGGTGGCATCGCCATCAAGTTTGAAGCCGCCTATTTCCGCTCGCTTTACTTCGCCGACCCGCCCCGCGAGGCTGCGGCCACCGTATATCAAAAGTATCGGGCCGGCGGTGTGCCCAGTCCCGAGGAATACACGGCCTTCCAGGATTACGTATTCCGCCACCTCGTGAGGGAAGGAGGCCGGCTGCACCTTCCCGTCCATTTTCATAGTGCCATCGGCGAAGGTGACTACTTCAGTCTTCGCAGAGGTGATGTTCTCAATCTTGAAAACGTGCTCAAGGATCCGCGCTATCTGGACACCACTTTCGTGCTCCTCCATGGCGGATATCCATACTTTCGAGAGATCATCTGGCTGGCGTCGATGAAGAACGTCTTCATAGATACTTCTGAGATCGAAGTCCTGCTTTATCCTTCGGAGTTCAAAATTCCACTGAAGCTGTGGCTCCAGCTTTACCCGGAAAAGATCACTTTTGGTTCGGACGCCTACCCCTACAACGCCGCCCTGGGCTCCGAAGAAACTTACTGGCAGGGCGTACAGTCGGCACGCACTGCCCTCGCAGCCGCGCTAGCTGAAATGGTGGCGACCGGCGAAATAACCGAGGGGAAAGCACTGGAGATCGCCCGGGGCTACCTGCACGATAACGCAATTCGCTTGTACCCCCCTGCCACGCAGTAAAATGGCAGCGACGCTCGGCACGGTGGTTCCAGCGCGCGGCCGGCGGCTGGTCTGGCCCGACCAATCGGGAAGCCCTCTGTCGCCGAGCAAGTGAACTCCGGTCGCCAGGAGGCGGAATCATGCATCCCATTCAACGGTTCATCCTCGTCACTTTGGTAAGCGTGGCTTTTGCACAAGCCCAGACCACACCCCAATCGGTCACGCGAGTGCTTGAGGCGTCAATCCAGCCTGTGCCGGTCACGGCGTACCAGGTGCAGCGCTATATGATGGAACGGATTCCAAAACTCCCGGCGCCCGAGAGCCCCGAGCAGTGGAGTCGGGAGGCGGCCAAGCTGCGCCAGCACATGCTCAATGACATCGCGTTCCACGGTTGGCCGCACGAGTGGGTGGAATCGCCACCGCGGTTCGAAGAAGTGGGCCCGGTCGAAAATAGCCAAGGCTACCGGTGGCGGAAACTGCGCTTTGAAATCGTTCCCGGTTACTGGTCAACGGCGATCCTCTACGAGCCGGAAAATCCTGGTGGAAAGACTCCGGCCATCTTGTACGTCGAAGGGCATGGACCTTCGGGAAAGGTACAGGAGTCCGCGCAGAAGGCTTGCATCAATTTCGCGCGGCGTGGGATGGTAGCGCTAAGCCTCGAGTGGATCGGGATGGGTGAACTCGCCCAGAAACAGAGTGCGCACGATTACGGCGCCCACCTGGACCTGGTGGGCTCGAATGCGCTGGGGCTTTTTTATTTGGCGATGCGCCGGGGGCTCGACTATCTTGCCGAGCTTCCGCAAGTTGACTCGAGCCGCCTAGGGATTACGGGCCTTTCCGGCGGCGGTTGGCAAGCCATTGTGCTCGGCGCTCTTGACCCGCGTGTTGCCGTGATGGTGGAAGTGGCCGGGTTTGGCTCCCTCGAATCGAACATCACCCACCCGGTTGATACCGACGAAATCGAGGAGACACCGACCGATTTCCTCGCGGGCGAGGACTACACTAACCTGGTCGCCTTGCGCGCCCCCCGTCCGACACTTTTGATTCACAACGCCGAGGACGATTGCTGCTTCCGCGCCATGCTTGTGAAGCCTTACATTTTTGACGATCTCAAGCCCTTCTTCCGAATCTTCGGGAAAGAACAGAATCTGGCCTTCTATGAAAACCTCGATCCGGGAACGCACAACTACCACCTTGACAATCGCCTTCAGGCTTACAGGTTTTTCACCGAACATTTTCATTTGCCCGTGGCCAGGGATGAGATTCCCAGCGGGTCAGAGTTGAAGACTTTCGACGAGCTAAGTGTGGGCTTGCCGGCCGATAACCTGACTACCGTGGGCCTGGCGAAGAAACTTGCAGAGCGAATTTCCCGCCCTGCCATCCCCGCAGACTCCACAACGCAGGAAACCTGGGCGGCATCACAGAGGTCAATTCTCAAGTCCGTCATTCGCTATAAGCCGGTGACGGTAGCCAACGCTTGGCGGATGTGGAACAGCAAAGGCAAGGGCCTGGAAACGCTTTCCTATCGGCTCGATTTCTCCAATGAGTTGAGCGCGACAAGCGTGTGGCTGAAAGACATTGCGGCACCCGCGAACGCGCCGACAACCCTGGTCCTTAACGACAAAGGCCGCAAGGCTGCGGGCGAGTCAGTATCCGACCGCGTGAACCGGGGCGAGCAGGTGCTCGCCCTTGACGTCGTCTTCAATGGGGAGACGCTGCCGGAGAGCCCCGACCCCACGGATTATGAATTTCTGGTGGCAAGTATGGGGGATCGCCCGCTGGGCCTCGAAGTGGGTCAACTGATCGGCGCCGCGAAGTGGCTTGGACAAACTTCCGGCCAAGCCCACCCTCGGCTGGAGGCCGCAGGGATGCGCAGCCAGGTGGTTTCGCTCGTGGCCGCCGCGCTCGAACCCAAGTTGTTTTCAGAAGTCGCCATTACAGGCGGTATGCACAGTCTCGAGTTTCTTCTGGAGGCGGCGGTTCCACTCCGTTCGGCGCCTGAACTGTTTTGCCTGGATTTGTACAAAGACTTCGACCTCGACCATTTCAGGGCCATGGCCGCCCCGACGAGGGTCAGCGAAAAGGATGCCGTAGGGATTTTATCCCCTTGACACCCCCTATCTTTGTTCATAACTTGTAGTCCTCTTTTACGCCGAAGGGTAGAGGGTGGTTGAAAATCGCAAATCACGAAGGGTAGAGACAATGCCAGGAGAGAAAAGGAACGAAATGAAACGTATCACGAAAGGAGTCTTGGAAAAGGGTGCAAGTGCAGCGGCCCTCACGGGAATTAGTTTCATCACCGAGCCCCAAAGGGTTTTTGGCGCGAACGACCGTGTCCGGGTCGGCGTCTGCGGGCTTCGTGGACAGGGCTTTCAGCACATTGAGGAATACGCCCGAATGCCTAACGTGGAGACCGCGGCCGTGTGCGATGTGGATGAAAACATCATGAACGGGCGGCTCGCGGACATGGACCGTATGGCCCTACCTGCACCCAAAACCTACACCGACGTACGCAAACTCCTGGAAGATTCCTCCATCGACGCCATTTCCGTCGCGACACCCAATCATTGGCACTGCTTGATGGGAATCTGGGCTCTCGAAGCCGGCAAGGATGTCTATATCGAAAAGCCTTGCTGCCATTACTTGTGGGAGGGGCGGCAACTGGTTCGGGCTACGAAGAGATACAACCGCATCGTTCAGCATGGAACGAATAACCGCTCCGCGGGCGCCGTTATCGAAGGCATCCAAAAGATACGTGAGGGTCTGATCGGCGACGTCTATCTCGCCCGCGGTCTCTGCTTCAACGATCGGGATACGATCGGACGCACTCCGGTCGAGCCGGTTCCGGCGGGCGTGAACTACGATCTCTGGACAGGACCCTCTCCGCTCCACCCGTTCACGCGTAACCGGTTTCACTACAACTGGCATTGGTTCTGGGACACCGGCAATGGTGATATTGGCAACCAGGGAGCCCACCAAATTGACGTGGCCCGTTGGGGGCTCGGGGTGAAATTCCCGAACAAGGTGTCGGCCCTGGGCGGACACTTCATGTTTGATGACGACCAGGAGACTCCCAATACTCTGAACGCCGCGTTCGAATTTAATCAGCCGGAGGGCAAGCCCAAGATCCTGGAATTTGAAGTGCGCCACTGGATTACCAATCAGGAGGCAGGCATCGGTTCTCTCGGATTTGGATCCACCATCCCGGGATTCCTGGGCCCTCCCCGAAGAAATTCTTCTCGCCCACGACCACCGAGAGTCTCCGGTTCCGTGGGGAATATCTTCTACGGGTCGAAGGGTTACATGGCGATGTCGAACGAGGAATTCCCTTCCTATCGCACCTGGCTGGGAGAGGAGCAGGAGCGCGGTCCCAGCGGCTCCCGCGAAGGGAACAACTGGGCAAACTTTATCAGTTGCGTGCGCAGCGGGAAGAAGGAAGAGCAGAATGCGCCCATCGAGGAAGGATACCTCTCCTGCGCTTTGATCCACTTGGCGAATGCCTCGTACCGGCTAGGGCGCACGCTCAACTTTGATCCGAAAACTGAACAGGTCATCGGCGACGACGAGGCGAATAAACTGTTGCGAGGTACTTATCGGGCGCCGTATGTAGTTCCGGAAGAAGTCTAGTGGAGCGTTTCAAGATTCTTGCTCCTCGTTGCAAATCCCTCACCCCAAGCCCCGCTGTCCCCGCGGCGACCGAGGGGCATAAATTCGAATAACCACCTGTCCTTGCCAATAACGAAGAAATTCTCGAAGAAATTTTCTCTTGACATGGGTTTAAGGTAACGGTAAACTTTGCGCGAATTGAAAAGGAGTCGCAGGAAAACGTAATCAAACATAGCGGCTGGGCTCGGGTGGTTTAGAGCTTAGCGCCGCGAGAAGGAGGGAGGATTCGTCAATGAATACGAGCAATTTACTATCATGGTTCCACGCGCAAGGGGCTAAGGTCTTATCCGTTGGGTTGCTGGCATCTTGCCGTCGCTGCGGGCGCAGGGCCGTGGGCCTGTGGTGGATTACCCTGGCGATCCTCCTATTTTCACAATTGGTATATGGCCAATACAGTAGCAACCTTCAGGGGGTAGTTACCGACCCGAGCGGCGCAGTCATCCCCAACGCAACGGTTCAATTGACGAACACCGCAACCCAGGTCAGCAACAAGCAGACGACCGACAGCGGAGGAAACTATCGTTTTAATAGCCTGGCGCCAGGAGATTACGAACTATTGGTTTCAGCCATCGGCTTCAACCCTACGAGGGTCAAGGTCACTCTGCTCACTGGACAAACCGTGAACATTCCCGTGACCCTAACGCTGGCCGGAACCAGGCAAACGGTTGAGGTGACCGGCCAAGCAACCTTGCTGGACACGGCTGACAGTCGGCTGCAGGCGACAATAGGGAGCCAAGAGCTACACACGCTGCCCTTGCAGGGGCGCAACTTTCTGGGTCTAGCGGCTGTCACCCCTGGGGTCACCGGTCTGGGTGTTATTGTCGGGACGGCCCCGGGCTCTTGCTCCAGCGGGCTCCCGAGCACCATTCCCGACAACTTTGCTACCGAATTGCCCGTAGAAGCCAGTGCGAACGGAAAAAGCCTTCTTAGCAACATGTTCATGCTTGACGGCCTGGACGTAACGAGCAACATTGACGGTGGCAACCTGAATTTGACCCCCAACCCAGACTCCATCCAAGAGGTCTCGACTGAAACAGACGACTTCGGCGTCGAATATGGGCGGAATAGCTCCATTATCATCAAGATGACCACGAAATCGGGCACCGACCAGTATCACGGTAGCGTGGGCGACTACTTTACCAATCAGGACCTGTGGGCACGATCGGAGTTTACCGGCCCGGCGTATGCCCCATTTGTGAGCAATAACTTTTCCGGACTTATCGGCGGGCCTGTGATTCCGCGCCGGCATACGTATTTCTTCTTCTCGATAGAGCCTTTGAGGTCGACCTTTTCGACGGGAATTCAAGCATACACTTTTGAAGATCCTCACTTTGTACAATGGGCGCAGCAGAACTTCCCGAACAGCCTGGGGACGAAACTGCTGAGTACCTACCCCATCAAAACCGCGGCCTCTGGAGTGGTCTCGCAAACGGCGCAGGATCTGTTCCCGACGACATGCGGCACTGCTGCGGCAGCTAACCTCCCCTGCGACTTGCCCATGATCGATTCCGGGACCTACGAGGCAAGTCCGTACCGGAACGGTCTGCAGTGGAACACCAGAATCGACACCTATTTTGCTAAAGACCGGCTGTACGGAAACTTCTATCGCATGACGCACAACGATCAAACTTCGTCGATACGCACCGGCTTTGACTCCACCAATCGCTATGACTCGGACTCGTTGCAGGTGAACGAGACCCACACCTTCAGTGCGAGGACACTCAATGAAGCCATGGCCGGGTTTTCCCGCCCCCAAGGGCTCAATGGCCTCACAGGGAATATCGAGGTGCCTCCCATATTTGTGGTCGGCATGAATTCGGGCATCGGCATCGGTTTTGCCGACAGCAACTTCATCCAGCACAACTATAGGTGGAGAGATGTCCTCACCATGGTGCGCGGGACGCATACCCTGAAATTCGGGTACGAGGGATGGCATGGCGATGACTTAGCTCTTTTCGCCCCTACAGGGTCAATACCCAACTTCCAGTTCAACAACCTTTTGGAACTGGTCCAAGATAACCCTTACTCCGAGACCGCCCTTGCGTACGACCCGTTGACGGGCCAACCGGGTAAAGAGACCTATGAATACGCGAAGACTTCTGACGGCGCCTTCGTCGAGGACACCTGGAAGGCGAAATCCAATCTTACCCTGACTCTCGGTATGCGCTGGGACGATTTTGGGAACCCTTACCCCGAGGCGGGCACGGTACTTGGCAACTTCTTCTTGGGGACCGGTTCGACGCAAGCCCTGCAGGTCGCTAACGGAGTCATGAAACAAGTTTCCAATGTTTATAACCAACCTATCAACGCCTTCAGTCCCCGCATCGGTCTTGCTTGGGACCCGACCGGAAAAGGGGATTGGGCCGTGCGCGGCGGGTTCGGCGTGTACCACGACTGGCTGACGCTGGGAATCGACGAAAACGATTTAAAGGGCAACCCGCCGGGGTTTATTTTCCCCACCTTCCTCCGCGGGACGACCACGTTACCCGTGTTCGCGTTGGGTACAAGTAATACCTACCCCTTCGGGTTTACCTACCCCACTCTGCCACCGACCACGCTGGATTCCCATGGAGGCCTAGTTGGCGATCAATTGGCGGTGGGAGCAATGGATCGGAATATGGGTGCCCCGCGCACCTACAACTACTCTTTCTCGGTTGAGCGTCGGTTGCCTGGTCAACTGATGGCCAGCGCAGGCTACAGCGGTTCCCATTCCGTGGACCAGTTAACGGGCTGCGTCGAGAGGCAAGGATGCATAGGGACCGACATAAACCGTTTTGCCGGCGACCTGATCGAGAACAAAAATGTCTTGACCCGGCTCCTCCCGTCGTTTGGCAGCATCCAATACACGACGAACGCTAACAAGGTCACTTACAACGCCTTGATTTTAAGTTTACAGAAGCGCTATAGCGGTCGGGGCGCGTTCATGGCTTCTTACACGCGCTCGAGTGGTTGGTTCGACGGAGATTATTATCCGGACCAGAACAAGATCAGCTCGTACTGGCAACCGTTCCCGTTTGACGCTCCAAACCGCTTCTCTCTCAGCGGAACCTACACACCGGGGACTCCGAAGGTCGGTCCCCAGCCGGTACGCTATCTGCTGAGCGGTTGGGAATTTTCCACCACTACGATTTTGCAGAGCGGATATCCTTTTACGGTTTTTACGAACGCACCTTTTGAGCCCATCCAGGACGCCAACGGCAATGTCATCGGCATGCAGCCAGGCAGTGGCGATTACAACGGCGACGGTTACAATTATTCCTTTCCCAACGCCCCGTCTTTTGGGGACAACATCCCGAGCAGAAGCCGTCAAGCTTTCTTGAGCGGTTTGTTTCCCGCGTCGGCCTTTCCAGTACCCGCGATGGGAACAGAAGGCAATCTAATGCCGGGTCGCTATCGTGGCCCTAGCTTCGCCGGCGTCGATTTGGGACTCGTCAAAGACAACCGCATCACAGAGCGGGTTGGCTTGCAATTACGCTTTGAATTCTTCAATCTGTTCAACCATCCCAACCTGAACGGGGTGGACGGCAATCTACCAGACGCGACATTCGGCCAGTCGACGTCAGTTTTCAATCCGCGTTGGTTGCAAATTGGAATGAAGCTGAATTTCTAGATCGACCCTCCCAGGATCTGAAGGCACACAAACGCAAGGGGGCCGGCCGCAGTCGCTGTGTGGGGTCGTCACCCGCCAGGGTGAATCTTCAGTACGGCGAAGCGGGAGGGAGCTGCTTTTGCTTCGCGGCGCGGCTACACAGGCTGTGGAAAAACGGTTCCAAGCTGTCATTCTGGGCGAAGCGAAGAATCTCGCCCTGATATTTTTCAAGACAATGCGAGATCCTTCGTCGCCTGCGGCTCCTCAGGATGACAGCCTGTACAGGGATGGTGCGAAAATGGGATTTAGCTCCGGGATTGGCCCCCTGAGGTGTTTTCGGACGATGTGTTTAGCTCCTTATGCCGTATTATGCTAGACAAGTCAACAGTCATAAATAGCATGATTCATCATGATAAAATATTCTTATATAGTTTTCGCACAGTCTCTATAGCCGTCCTGGCTCTGCTTGTAATCCCGAACCTTTCTCCGCAGCTTCAGGCAGCCGCGGCGCTCCGTCCCCCCGCAGTGCCACTGGTGACGTGTGATCCGTACTTCAGCATCTGGTCGTTCACCGACCGGCTCACGGACAGCGATACCCGACATTGGACCGGCACCAGGCAGGCTCTAACCAGTCTGGTTAGGATTGATGGACACACGTACCGCCTCATGGGTGCCAGTCCCTCCGACGTACCCGCGTTACCTCAGGTGCATCTTGAGGTCTCACCCACGCAAACCCTATACGAGTTTGAAGGAGTCGGGATTCATGTGAGCCTGATTTTCATGACCGCCATGCTTCCCAATGATCTCCAAGTCCTCTCACGCCCAGTAACGTATCTCACCTGGAAACTCCGCTCGGTGGATGGCAAGGAGCACTCGACATCACTTTACTATGACAATTCAGCCGAACTCGTGGTCAACACCACCGATGAGCCTGTGGTTTGGTCGCATGAGCAAGTTGGCGGCTTGACAGTGATGCGGATGGGAACGCAAGCCCAACCGATTCTCGCCAAGTCGGGTGACGACCTGCGAATCGATTGGGGTTATCTTTACCTGGCCCTGCCCGCGAGTCAAGGTTCCCAGGGGGTGATTACAGAGGGTAATCTGGCGCGGGGCCAATTCACCCGCACGGGATCGTTGCCCACACAGGACGACACGCGAATGCCCCGCCCTGTGGCCGATCAAATGCCAGTCATGGCAGCCGTGTTCGGGGCCATCAAAGTCGAACCATCTCCGATCGAGAGGCATCTCCTCTTGCTTTATGACGACCTCTATTCTGTCGAGCTATTGCATCAGCGTTTGCGCCCGTACTGGCGACAAAAAGGCGCTGAGGCGAAGGACCTGCTTCGTGATGCGGCAAAGGACTACGTCGCTTTGCAGTCAAAATGTGGAGATTTCGACCGGGAATTCTCGCAGGATCTGACCCGGGTTGGCGGCAAGCAGTATGCTGATCTGGGGGCCTTGGCCTACCGCCAGGCATTTGCGGCCAGCAAGATAGCTGCCGGGCCAAACGGAGAGCCCCTGTTCTTTGAGAAGGAAAACTTCAGCGATGGTAGCATTTCGACCCCGGATGTTCTTTTTCCGCAATGCCCGATCCTGCTGCTTTTCAATCCCGAGCTCCTGCGAGCTTCACTGGTTCCGATTTTCGAGTATGTGACGTCGGGACGGTGGAAGTTTCCGTTTGCACCTGCCCAGTTGGGAACGTACCCTCTGGCAAACGGTCAGACGTACGGAGGAGGGGAGACGTCGGAGGAGGGTCAGCAACCTGTCGAGGAGTCGGGCGATATGCTGATTATGCTCGCAGCCCTGGCTCAAACGGAGCAAAATGCAGATCTCGCGGTCAAGTATTGGCCGGTTGTTACCCAGTGGGCGGAATACGTCAAAGAGAAAGGGCTTGATCCCGAGAAGCAACTCTGTACCGACGACTTCGCGGGCCCCTCGGCCCACAATGCCAATCTCTCTCTGAAGGCTGTCGAAGCCCTCGGCGCATACTCGTTGTTGGGTAGGATGAAAGGCGACGAGCAGCAGGCCTCACGGTACCGCCAGACGGCGGAAGAATACGCCCGCCAGTGGGTGAAAATGGCTCAGGACGGGGACCATTACCGAATGGAATTCGATCAGCCCGGGAGCTGGAGCCAAAAGTACAATCTGGTTTGGGATAAGCTGCTAGGCTTGAACCTCTTCCCGGAAGAAGTTGCGCGTGAGGAGATCGCCTTCTACAAGAAAAAGCTGTTAGGCTTTGGCTTTCCTCTCGACAGCCGCAAGGCCTATACGAAGTTGGACTGGGAAGTGTGGAGTGCAAGCTTGGCAGAATCTCCAGGTGAGTTTCAGACACTCATGTCGCCGCTCTACACCTTCGTCAGCCAGACACCGAGTCGCGTGCCGCTGTCCGATTGGTACTGGGCCACCGACGGCAAACAGACGGTGTACCATAACCGGCAGGGAAAAGAGCTTGGATTTCAGGCACGGTCCGTTGTGGGGGGTGTCTTCATCAAAGTGCTGACGGATGCCCCGACATGGAAGAAGTGGTCCACCCAAGCTCCCAGATTGAATCATGCGCCTTAATAGATCCTTGCCTAAGCTAGCTCGAGGTTGGCTCGTCGGCTTGGTTATCCTCTGCCCAAGGCTGGCTCAACCGGCGAGTGCCCAGGCCCCCATATCTACAATTGGGTCAACTATCGAGGCACTGCGCGCACACGAATACCCCAAGGCATTGGAAATGGCACAAGCTTTGGTGCAGGCCCAGCCTCGCGACCCCAGGGCTTGGACTCTTAAGGGCGCTGCCCTTTCCGGGCTAGGGCAAATGGAGGAAGCCCTTCGTGCGTATCACCGCGCTCTGGAACTGCAACCGGACTACTTGGCGGCCTTGGAAGGTGCTGCCCAACTCGAGTACCAGGCGGGAAGCCCGCAGGCTAAGGAGTCGCTGGAACGGATCCTCCGATTCGACCCGGCCAACGAGACGGCCCACAGCATGCTCGCCTCTCTCGCCTTCAAACAGATGCAATGCGCGACGGTGGTTTGGCACTACGAGCGCGCCCAAAGTGCCATTGCGAAGAACCCAGCCGCGCTGATGCAGTTCGGGGTTTGCCTGGTCAACACTCGAAAACTCGAGGATGCGCGCCCGGTATTTGAGCGCCTTGTGGCGCTTCAACCGGACGACTGGCACAACCGCTACAATTTGGGGCTCATTCAATACCTGACTCAACAGTACGCGGCGTCGATCCAGACCTTGCAACCGCTTGTGAACGGTACAGCCCCCGAAGAGGAAGCGCTGAATCTGATTGCTGCCGCCTACGAAGCCAACCATGAGACACCGTCGGCGGCCGCAGCGCTGCGTCGAGCGACTGCCATTGCACCGCACGACGTTCGGAACTATCTCGACCTCGCTACTCTTTGTATGGACCACTTGTCGTTCCAGGTTGGAGTTGATATTGTCACTGCCGGCTTGAAAGTGTTGCCTGACTCTCCGGAGCTCTACACCGAGCGAGCCGTCCTCTATGCTCAGCTCATGAAGTACGATGAGGCCGAAGCTGATTTTGAAACAGCGAATCAACTGCAGCCACAACAGGCGTTCGCTACTGTCGGCCTGGGCATTGCCCTGCTCGAAAGGAATGACACACAGCGGTCCTTGGAGGTTATTCGAGCCCGCTTGAAAGGGTCCCCCGACGAGCCCACCTTGAATTACCTGCTCGCAGAGGTTCTCGCGCGGCGGGGCGCCGCTCCCGGAACGCCCGAGTTTCAGGAGGCGGAGGCTGCTGCCCGGCGGGCCGTCAAAGCAAGACCGGCCTTTGCCCCGGCCCATGACGTGCTAAGCCGTCTGTATCTGCGAGCCGGGGACGGGGCGCGGAGCATCGCGGAATCCCGTCTCGCGTTGAGGCTCGATCCTACGGACCGCACTGCGGTGTATTACTTGATGAGCGCGCTGCGAGCCAGCGGGAATAAGTCCGAGTTGCCGAGCTTGGCGGCCCGACTGCGTGACTTGGCCGCAGCAGAGAACAAAAACGAAGCAGAGAGGAACCGGTTTCACATCGTTGAAGCCGAGCGGATCGCCGCTGGTCCATTTCGTTGATCGAAGAAGAGCAATCTATCTCCCCAGGCGCGGCTGCTGATCGTCCGGGTTGGCGGGCCCTGCCGGCAGAGGGATCTCGCGTAGCATTTGTTGTTTTGGTACTTGCTGGGGTTCGGGACAGTCATTGCTTCCCAACAAATTTCTGATTCGGAGCTCACCATGAGCAGAATGAAAAAAGGGTCCGTTGCATCGCCATTTGCTTTCCTGCTGCTGTATTTCGTCGTCTGCTCAGCCTTCGGCAACGCAAAGGACGCTCAGCAGCCCATGAAGCTGCTGGGTGTATCGCCTTCCGGCGTGGCTGAGGTTTCATTGGCCGGTCAGCGCTACACAATTCGTGAAGCGGAGAGCGTTGGAGCGTGGACGTTCATGGGACTGGTTCGCTCTCGATTGGATAAGAAGATTCGGTATGCAGTTCTTGAGGACTTCACACAGCAACAGGGCCACATCCTGTTCGTTGATTCCGCGGGCATCCAAATCGACTTGCCAAAATCTCTTGAGCCAACCTTTGCCGACGCTTCCACTCTTTATCGTGGCCACACTCTTCAGGAGGTCATGAACAGTGACCACGATTTGCTTGGTGAGGAAATCCTTTCCAAGTCCGGCGATCCCGGGTACGACGAGGTCGCGGCCTGCTTTCCACCGATCACAAAGATGCGAACGTACACCTTTGTTGGAACCCACGAAAGCATTGACAAACTGGGATTCGAATGCGGGGGCCGGACCCCAAGCTTCGATCCTGCCCCCTTTGATCCCCTAATCAGCCAGGTCCGGAAGGCAGGCAAAGTGTGGGATGGGCTCGTCGGAGGGTGGTTGCCAGTGGTGAGGTTTGTGTACCCGCAAGATGAGGGCCACTGGGTGGAGATGATCGCCTTCGCACCGCTTCACCAGGAGAACGGCAACAGCCGCATTCAGCCTGTGTGGTACCGGGTGGCCCGCATCGATGGTGGAAAGCTCAAGTGGGCTCGCTACTTCAACTCTTATCAGCCCTTCCCGCCGCGCGAGCACTACGGTGCCGATCTCTTCTACGAGGACCTGGTCGCCACGCGTGAAGGTTGGGAACGGGCCCTGGCGCCCGGAATGAAGGTTGACATTCCTGACCAGCGTCTCGCCGATATGGCACGCCATTCCCTGGTTCGCGACATGATCACGCGGGTGGGCGATTATCCCAAGTATGGCGTTTTCGACAAGAATTATGGAGGCAGCGAACACGATGGCTTTCCCGACACATTCAATGCTGATACCACCGCCATGATCGAATGGGGAATGTTCGGTTTGGCCCACGGGTACATCGCCAACTATTTGGGGAAATTCGTGCGGGATGATGGATCAATCCTTTACCGCGGGCCCGAAACGGGGCAGTACGGCCGCATGCTGACGGTCGTGGCGGAGTATGCCAATGACTCGGGTGACTGGAAGCTGCTTTTAGAATACCGCCAGCGCATTGACGGGATCACGAAATTGCTTCTCTCGATGCGTGAGAAGGCGCTAAAGCTCCCCTCCTCGGATCCAGCTTTCGGAATGATCGCGGGATGGAGCGAAGCGGACTCTTGCCTCGATCCTGACCCTCCCCGGTACATGCAGCCTTACTTCTCGAATAGTACGGAAGCAGCTCGGGGGTTTGGCGAACTCGGGCGAGTCTGGGTACGGATCGGAACGATGACCAAGCGCCCGGAGCTGGAAAGCTGGGGGCAACGGCTGGTTTCAGAGTCGAAGGCTCTCCAGAAAGATATTCAAATGGCGATCGGCCGCTCGATGCTCAAGTCTGAAGCCTCGATTTGCTTGCCCGCGATCGCAGGAGTGAAAGAACCGTTCGATGTGGCGCTAGCTCGTGATCCCCTGGATCCCCAATACCGCTCCTACCGCGCCTACATGGAAATGCTCTTTTCCGGTAACCTGGCGCGGGAGGAGGTGGAGACCATCGTCAATTACCGTGCGGCCCATCGAGACACGATCCTCGGAATCCCCACGGCTTACGGCTACGAGACGAACGAGCTGGCCGGTTTCCTTACTTACGGGCATGCTTACGGGCTGATTCAGACCGACCTCGTGCGAAGATACCTCCTCACGCTTTACAGCATCATGGCGCACCAGTACACGCGAGGGACGTGGACGGCGCCCGAGACGCGAAATATAGATCCCGACCGTCTTGCCGCCCCTTACTGCACGCCCGCAGAGATGGTCGTCCCCATGATGACTCGATGGATGCTGGTGTTCGAGGACCCGAAAACGGGCACCCTCTGGCTGGCGAAAGGCACACCCCGGAGTTGGCTGGACGATGGAAAGAGCTTTTCCGTTTCCAATGCTCCCACACAGTGGGGCAGGGTGGGATTCTCGGTCGCATCGCATCTGAAGAAGGGGACCATTACGGCGATGATTCAATTTTCTTCCTCAGGAGGACCGTTGACCGAGCTCAGGCTTAGGGTTCCTGAAGGAAACAAGATCAGCTCGGTAATGCTCGACGGTAAACCGTGGACGCAGTACGACGCGCGGGAGGAAACCATCACCCTCCCATCCAACGCGGGCAAGAAGGTATCCTTGACGATCTCCTATCAGTGATGTGGGCCAAGAAATTCTTCTGGAGGGCTTGGGACGGGCCTTTCGACTATGGTTAAGAGATTCTTCTGTTGTCGATTCGTTGCCTGGATGCTCTTAGCCCTTTCCCTGCTCGCGGTTGCTGCTGGCTACTCGTATTCGCCGTATTCATGGGCCACTTATTACGCAGTTAAGAGAACACGTCCCATCAAAATTGATGGTGACTTGAGCGAGTGGACCGGAGTCAAAGGTTTTAAGATGGCCCAGGAGAAATTCTTCTTCGTCGGTCAAGGCATGTCTTCAGCTAAGTGGAAGGGTCCCCAAGACCTTTCTGCCACCTTTTGGGTCCAATGGGACGAACAGTATATCTACATCGCAGTCGAAGTGACCGACGACAAGGTTACGGAGCCGCATGGTTCGCTCGCCAAAGGTCTGGAGACGGGATCCTGGGATGACGATGGAGTGGAGTTGATGTTCGACAACGACGGTTGTGGCATGCCTCGATATTACATCGGTGATCCTATGCATCACGAATTCCACTTTGTTTACAGCAGTAGCCGCCCTTACATCTTTGACAATTTCTGGAAGAAAGAGCCAGGCGCGCCCCAGCCCCTCTTTACGCTTCCGGATGGTTCGACTGAGCCCCTGGCCTATCCTGGCGAAGTCATGGCGAAGAACGAAATCACCGAGGTCTTTTCAAGGCCCCCTTATAACGGGGCTTATGCATTCAGGAGAACCGCAAAAGGTTACAACCTCGAAGTTCGCATGTCACTCCCGGGCGCGCCGATGACAGCCATCAACCAAGGAGGCCATCCGATCGGATTCGACATCGCCATTAATGATAACGATGAAGGGAAAGGTCCGTTGAAACAGCAGCTTCACTGGTCAGGAATCAATGACATGTTCTGGCGCAACTGTCAATTTTTCGGAACTCTCATTTTGTTGAATAAGTAGCCAAAGGACGGGCCAATCCGTCCTCACAAGACCGAGCTGGAAGATAGAGTTCGGTCTTTCACCCACGCTCGAAGCACTAAAAGACATAACGAAGCATTGACAAGCTCGCGGGCAGGCCAATGGAGGTCCCAATGATGAGAAGAAGACTATTCCTCAAACATGCTGCAATCGCCCCGGCAATCGGTTTGGCGAATAGCTGGGCAGCCGAGACGGCGATGCACGTTAAGAGAGACCCAAAGACCATTGCGAGTCTTCCTTCCAATTCTGAACATGGGCGTTATCACCCAGGCCGCATTCCGAACGAATACAGCCTTTTTCTGCCGGGGGAACGCGAGTCTTTGAAGAACTCGCCGCGCGTGTCTCACATCCAAGCTGGCCTCGTGAAGGCGCGGTTGGGTTCAGAGGAGAAGAATCTCAAGCCCGGTGATGCAATTGGAGGGTGGCGGCTGGTGACGGTTCTGCCGTGGCTGAATGGAACGGCCACTGCGGTGTTCGAAAAGCACGTAACCCATCAAGGCGCTATCGCTTACGTCACCGAAGCAGGTGAGATTGCCAACATCCCAAAGCACATCGGTGACCTTTCCAAGATCCGTCCACGCCCGACGGACTCTCCGCATGGAGTGAAGTTCGAGCGGCCAAGGGTGTACGCCCCGGGGCCAGACGTGCTGGGCGATTACATCTTGAACTCTGCTGAGGATCCGTGCTACGAAAACCTGGCGGCCTTAGGGCCAGAAATGATCGGCTGGACCCTGGTTGCCAATGAGGAGACCGGGGCCGAGAAGTCCTTGTGGTTGGAAGCAGACGGAAAATCACGACAGTCTGCCGAGAGCCCCCAGTTGGCGTGGGCTCCTGATCTAATCGGCCGGTTGTTCGATCCTAGCCGCTTTCTGCCTTCCATCTACCGCGCCTATACGGCATTCCCCCTTCTTTACGGCTATGAACCTGGTTACAGCAAGCGGACACTTCTAGGCGGCTATCTTCCTGCCGCCGATATAGGTGTATGGAATCCGACCTCGCAGGTTGGTTATGAGGTCATGGCGGTCCTCCCCGTCGGAGCAAACGCGCACCCGCTCGGACGTGTCCGGGCTATACTTCCTGTAAACGGGTCCGAGAACCTCGTTGCTCCTGGGGACGCAGGTACTTGTACTCCGTCTAAAGAGATCGTTGAGCGTTACTGGAACGGCACGGCGGAAGACTTCTTTTCAGCGTTGGCCGGCGTGTGGAACCACTGGCAACATTTCTTTGAAGATAAAATGCAGGTCGAAATTCCTGATGATTGGCTGCTGGACGCGGCACGTGCTGGTATCGTGCTGTCTCGTTGTAGCTACCACGGGCTCGAGCCGACTTACCAGATTGGCGAAGGTGCTTACACAATGGTTCCTGTACGCAGCCACGCCCTATTCCCCGTAGCGCACTATGAGTTTGTCTGGGGGCAGCAGCTCTGGAACCTGACAGAAGAGGTGGAACCCTATTTTCAGCACTACCTCGACCATTACGTGTTACCAGACGGAAACTTCTTGTACAACACCCAGGATCAGGTCGAGGCCCCCCTGAACTTCGGCGTGTTTCTTGAGAACTCCGCCCGCGCTTACGATTACACTCACGACATCGACGCTCTCAAGAAGCGCCTGCCCGTGTTGCGCCGCATGATCGAGTATGTCGTGGGACGGTATAGGTATACGAAAGAACATTTTCCCCCGGACGACCCTCGCCATGGATTGATCTGGGGGTCCCCCGAAGCAGACAACGGAGATCCAAGCGACGACTATCCGGAATCCCAGCTTTATTATTACGAGAACGCGTCGTGGACCTGGCGAGGCCTGGTCGAGTACGCTCGTTCTTTGGAACACGCTGGAACTGACCATCAGGATGCTGACCTGCGCCGGGAAGCTGCCGAGGTCGCTAGTCTGGCGCGAGAAATGCGCGCCGATATAGAACGGTCACTTCGAAAGACGCTGGCCGATCGCAACGAGGAAATGAAGCGAGCGGGAATTACACCCTTTACCGCTTTTGACACGAACCGCAAGCCAGTGGACCTCGCGAGCTACGAGAACCATCGCTATATGGCGGATTGGTGGACCAGCGACTGGGGCGATCCGGGGCTGGACGCAGGGCATTTCAAGCATCGCGCTATTGCAGGTTTGCAGATACTTGGTATGAACACTGTCCAAGATTACCCCCTCACCGCGAACTTCATGGAGCACGGGACGCTGGCGGGACGCATCAGGCAGGATGACTACCGGCCATTTCTCCTGACCTTGTACGCCAACATGTGCTATGCCATGGATTGCGGCAACCGCTACGCGCCCGAGGACTCACTGATCCCAGGGAATTTTCCTGGCGAGGGACACCCCGCCGGGTGGTCGGCGGTAGTCAACAGTGAGCTGGTACCCACGCTAGGCCTGCGCTGGTTACTCTGCTACGAAGAGCATGACCGGGAGGTTGTTCACCTACAGAAGGCTGCCCCCAAACACTGGTTCAACCCGGGCGAGTCGATTCGCGTTGCAGGGTGTCCAACTCGCTTCGGGCACTTAAGCTGGCGAACCGAGGCGTCGGGGTCTGAGAGCGAACCGCAGTGGCGGGTGGTAATCGAGTTTGCAGGTTCATTCGGAGCCGACTTGATCGTCCATATTCACCCGCCTAGCGGGAGCCCGTTGAAGAAGGCTTCCCTGGGAGAACTTCACGCCGACCGCGTGGTGCTGCCGGCGCCCTTGCTCAAGGGTATGAGGAGTATAACGCTCGAAGTTCTCTGAGCTGTGGTGTTGCTATCGTCTTTGTTCTGCCGCTTGAGGATTTGAGCGGAAGAAAGGGGGACCGACGTTCGTAGTGTAAGCCATCTCCACTTGATCGCGGGTCAGATTACCCGAGAACAACATCTCCATGAAGCCGCGCTAGGATCGCCGCTACGGGTCCAGAAGCCTCGTCAGTGGTAGGTCGGCTGCTCGTTTCGGAGGGTTTCGAGAATCCGGAGAGCTTTGTGTGCGTCAGCATCATTCGGGTTCAGTGTCAGCGCCGTGCGCAGTTCTCCCTCTCCGCCTTCGAGTTCACCTTTGCGACAGTAAGTCAGCCCCAGGTCCCGGTGGAGGTTGGCACTTTGGGCACAGCCGCCGCAAAGCTTTAGGGCCTCTTTGAGCTGTGCCACGGCCTCGGGCCAATTCTGGGCCTTCGCGGCCTCCACACCGAAGCGATCTAGTTGCAGGACTTGGTCAGTGAGTTGCTGGCTTTTCTGCAAGGCATCGAAACGCCCGGCATACAGGCCCGCTTCGGGCCTCCCGACCTTGCTGAGGAGGTCGGCGAGGTCGTGTAGGGCCTTCAGGCTACCTGGGTTCGTGTCTACCGCGATTTGCCACTGTTCTATGGCCTCTCGTGTTCTACCGAGGCGCATCATGACTTGCCCGAATAGATAGTGCGCGTCAGAATCATGTGGGTCCAGTTGAACCAGCCTCTTCAAGAGTTCAGCAGATCGAGAAAGGTTATTCATTTGCTCTTCAGCCAAGGCGAGCAAATAGAGGGCGCTGGGATAATCAGGCGAGAGCCGGCAAGTCGTCTCGAGCTCGGCTTTGGCCTCTTTAAGCTCTCCTGAATCGTACAACACGCGTCCTTTGTTGTAATGTGCGACGGCCGAATTCGGAGCCAAGCGCACAGCCTCAGAGAATTCCTTCAACGCTCCGACCAAATTGAATTGATCCGCGAGTGCGGTACCTAGATTCAGGTATGCTTCGGATGAGTTGGGTTGTAGTTCGACAACTTTCTTGAAGAATTGAATAGCTTCTTCTCCTCGACCTGTTTTTTCCGCAATCAATCCGAGGGCAGTGTACACCCCCGGATTGTCGGGCGAGACCCCAAGGGCCCTTTGGAGTTGGCGCTGGGCTTCGTCGTATTTCCCTTGGTCCGCCAAGGCAAGGCCTAGATTGGCGAACGCGTCGACATATTGCGGGTTGTCCTCTGTGGCTTTCTGGAAGAACTGCATTGCCTCAGTATTCTTCCCTAGTCGACCGTACAAGACGCCCAAGTTGTTCTCTGCCTCAGCGTATTGCGGCTTGATGTCGAGAGCTTTCTTAAATTCCTTCTCCGCATCCGCCAATCTGCCGTCCGCCATGTAAGACAAGCCCAATTGATCACGGGCTTTGGCAAAGCGGGGATCGATTTTTACCGCTTCTTCAAGCTCCTGTTGCTCCCCCTGTTGATCCCCAAGCTTTGCCAGGGCTAACGAGAGGTTATAGTGGAATGGGGCGTTTCCGGGGTCCAATTTTGCAGCTTCTCTGTAGGCCTCGGCAGCCTCGCGCACATGTCCGATTTTCAGGAAATCATTGCCTTGGTTGTTCAGAACTCCGGCCTTCATTCTCTGGTCGCCTTCCTGCTTTAATTGCTCAGACTGTGCGAGCTCACCTTGTGCAGCCTGCCGTTCATTCTTTTTCACCAGCAGCAAGCCAAGCTGATAGATTGCCTCGGATGCGTCCGGCTTGAGCTTCTTCGCTTCCCGCAGTTGTTCGATTGCCTGGTCGGTTTCTCCCAACCGCGCAAGGCTTGACCCAAGATCGTAATGGGCCTCGTAGCTTCTCGGGTCTAAGTACACCGCCTTGCGGAGCACTTCTACCGCCTCCGAATACTGCCCTTGCCTTCGATACGCTCGCCCTAGCAACTGGTAAGCATCAGCATCGCTTGGCTTATCCCGGATGTAACTCTGCAGGTAGGGGACAGCGTCCTTGAACTGGCCGTAGCTCAAATAGACATGCGCCAAGCCTAGTCGCGTGTTGTCGTCGTTTGGGTTAAGCTCAAGGGCCTTCTGATACTCGGGCACTGCTTCCGTGTACCGCCCAAGATGCCCATAGACCGTGCCCAGATTGAAATGAAGCTGGAAGGATTCCGGCCCTGACTTAAGCAGCTTCTGAAATATCGCCGCCGCTTCGTTGTACCTGCCTGTTTGCGAGTAAGCAACACCCAAGTCCATTTGAAGCGCGCGTGACAGGTCTTCGGGGGGTGAGGCCGCCAGCGCCTTTTCCAGATAGGAGATCGCGGCTGAATACCTCTCGTTTGGAACAGGCGCGCGACCCTCGGGTAAGTTCTCAATTTGCCGCAAACTTCGAACGTCATCGAGGCGGGCGAGTTGGACCTCGCTTTGCGCAAGGGCAAATAATCTGGAAACCTCGGCAGGGCGTGCCTTCACTGCCACCTTCAGATTAGGAAGCGCTTCCTTATATTGCGATTGCGTGAGCAGCACCAACCCCAATCCGTAGTGCGCGTTGGCGGAGGCATCGTCGCCCAGATCGATTGCCGCGCGAAACTCCGCCGCCGCCTGGTCCAGTTGCTGGGACTGAAGGTAGATCCGTCCGAGATAGATATGGGGTGCGACGAGCGAAGGATCCAGTTTCGAGGAGCGAAGCATCGCTTGACGAGCCTCCTCGTGAGCCCCTCGTTGGTCCTGAATCATTCCCAGTAGGTAATAGGCGTCCGCGGCTTGGGGATAAAGGTCTATAGCTTGGCGGCACTTTTCAAGGGCCTCCTCGAGCCGCCCCTCTTTGAATTCAGCTTCGGCCTGGCGGAGAACCTCCCTCTCTCGCTGAACCTTGTCGGCCTGCTGGTCGGCAGAGGGAGGAGCGCCGGAAGGCTGCGCCCCGCCCTGCGGGTCCGTCTCGCAGCAGCTAGTCGGCGCCGCTGGAGCCGTACTCGCGGGGAGTGCAACGCTGATCAACACAGCGTATAGAAGCACATGAAGTGGGAGCATTCTTCGCAAGGTTTACTCAAAGATTGCGCTGCGCGTCCTGGGCGTGACGTTTTCGTAAACTCGGGGGATGCCGGGCAGGTGGAGGATCGATCCACCTTTCTGAGACTCATTCCCCCAAAACCTGCACCAGGTACGTCCTCTCCAAGGGACCATCGTATTCCATAAAGTAGATCGTCTGGCGGGAACCGCGCACGATGTTGCCATTTTCAATCGGGAGAGTACATTGGATTCCGCCGATAATGCTTTTCAGGTGGCTGTCAGCGTTAAAGCCCATGCGGCCATCGAAATCGAGGTAGCGGCGATGATGATAATCTTCCTCTGCCGGCAAGAGGCGCGAAAAATGCGTGAAGATGTCTTCTTCGAGGCAGGGGATTCCCTCTGTCACGAGCAATCCGGATGAAGTATGGCAGGTCATAATGTTGACCAGCCCGTTCTTC
>Ga0116127_1000733_pt1 | contig 25726 bp, 25 predicted proteins | sample June2015DPH_16_1_FD_89731 | JGI IMG/M metagenome (GOLD analysis project Ga0116127, IMG submission 89731) | Peatland microbial communities from SPRUCE experiment site at the Marcell Experimental Forest, Minnesota, USA - June2015DPH_16_100 | ecosystem: Environmental > Terrestrial > Soil > Wetlands... | reverse complement strand
GCGGTGGACGCCGCGTGTCTCCGCTCAAAGGCCGAGGCCGACCCGGTCTTCGGTTACGAGCTGATCAAGAGGTTTGCCTCGGTGATGATGACGCGCCTGGATGCCGCACAGCTGCGCCTCTTGGACCTCTACGGGAGGAAGGCGTAACAGGCGGTGATGGGGCGCGGTCGCGTTCTGCGGCTCAGCGCGACCCTTTTTCGTGCCCGGGAGAGCTCGCGCCGCTGCGCGCCCAAGAGGCGGACTGCAGAGGTGGCGGTCGGACCTGGACCGAGGCTTGCCTTTCGAGTGTGTGCTGGGTTCGGAACCGGTCCACGCCGAGCCACCTGTCACAGACAAAGGCATCAACCGCAGGGGCTCAGTTCGATCAAGGCTGGGCGGATCGCAGCGCACAGGGGTGCCCCTTGGCGTCTGTTGGGACAAGGCGCCCAACCAGGATGCCCAGGTCTGCTGCACTAGCCAGGGGTAGGCTCGATTAGCAGAGCAAGCCACCGGGGCTGGTCCCAAGTTCGCGGGCCGTGGCAGTTCTTGCCCGGACCACGACCGGCGGCCGACCGCTCTCCTTTGGTCGGGTCTTTCGCCTCTGTTTGTGCGGCGAGCGACTGCAGACAATCAGATCAGAAGGAAGTTGTCGAGGGGATACCTCGAGACTGTTGACGTACGGGCATGGCCTGGGAAACCGGGAGATCGGGGGACGCGATGATCGCCGCGATGTCGAGAACTGAAGTTGCAACCCTGATTGGTGTGGTGCTCCTGGCAGCGGTGGTCGTGTTCGGGGTCGTCGTTGGGCCGAAGTGGTGGCACTGGGGGTCTTTCATCGTCCTGACCATCGTCCTGTCCATCCCGCTGGCGATGGCGTTCTTCATCCCGTTGCCAATCGTGGTCATCCTGAACGTCGCGATCAGCCACAGCGCCTGGTTGAAGAAGCAGGGCGGCTCCCCACCCGTGAAGGGTGCCACGGCCTTGAGGTGAGGATGGCGGGTCTTTCCGGCAGGCTCCGCCAGGATTGAGTTGTCCGGTTGCTGTCAGCATCTTGACGCCCCGGCTAGCTCGACAGCCGGGGTGTCGTCGCAGCAGTGCATTCGGGGTGGAGATCGTGGCGCGCGGAGAAGAGAAAGCCTCCGGGAACTGTTCGTCGCTAGAGAGCGGAGGTCCTTGCGGAGACGGCGCCCACGAGTAGGTGTTGGCGGTACTCGTGGCCGGAGTCACAACGGCTCGCCTCACCTGGCGCGTTCGAGGTTCCTTGTCGTTTACTGTTGGCTGCAGATGCATTGGAGGAGTAGCTGATGATCGCCGCCCTGAAGCAAGACGTGCGAAACGCCAATCTCGAGCTCGTCGAGCGCGGCCTCGTGTTCGACACGTTCGGGAACGCCAGTGGGATCGACCGAGATCTGGGTCTTGTCGTGATAAAGCCGAGTGGCGTTCCATATGACGAGCTGTCGCCGGACGACATGGCTGTTGTCGCGCTCGAGTCGGGGGAACATCTTGAGGGTCTCAAGCCATCGTCGGACACTCCGACACATCTCGAGATCTACAGGTCGTTCGCAACGGTGGGCGGTGTCGTCCACACGCATTCGACATGCGCGTCGAGCTGGGCACAAGCTCACCGGTCGATCCCGCCCTTGGGAACCACGCACGCTGACTACTTCAAAGGTGCGGTGCCGTGCAGCCGTGACTTGACCGCCGAGGAGATAACAGGAGCCTACGAGAAGGAAACGGGACGGGTCATTGTCGAGACGTTCGAGGCACTCGACCCTGACGAGGTGCCTGCTGTGCTCGTCGCGTCCCACGGAGTCTTCACTTGGGGACGCGACGCCGCGCATGCGGTGTTTCACGCCGCGGTCGTGGAGCAGGTGGCACGGATGGCACAGCTCTCACTGGAGCTGAGCCCGGATCTCGGCCAGATCAGCTCGCAGCTGCTCGATCGTCACTTCCTGCGCAAGCACGGAAGCCGTGCCTACTACGGACAGGCGAGCGTCTGACGCCGAACTCGGACCGGTCAGTCCCGGCGAAGGGTTAGGTTCGAGCACTGGTGCCGCCCACTGAGTTCGAGTTCGCGACGGCCGGCCGGATTGTTTTCGGGGCCGGCCGGGCCAGTGAGCTCGCATCGGTTGCCGGACGGTTGGGATCGCGCGCTCTGGTCTGCACCGGTGCGCAACCTGACCGGCACGGCGAGCTCCTAAAGGACCTCTCGGTTCCTTTCACCATATTCGCCGTACACGGCGAGCCCACGGTGGCGCTAGCCCGGCAAGCAGTAGCGACTGCGCGCGACGAGGGAGTGGATCTGGTCATCGCCGTAGGTGGGGGCAGCGTGATGGACCTCGGCAAGGCCCTGGCGATGCTGATCGGCAACGGGGGAGACCCACTCGACTACCTGGAGGTCGTGGGGGAGGGCCGTTCCATCGACAAGCCCTCGGTACCGTGCCTCGCCTTGCCCACGACGGCTGGGACGGGAGCGGAGGTGACCCCGAACGCGGTCCTCGCGTCGCCGGAGCACGGACTGAAGGCGAGCCTGCGCAGCTCCCTGATGCTTCCCACGGTGGCGCTGGTGGACCCGCTCCTCACGATGAGCTGCCCACCCGCTGTGACCGCGTCGAGCGGGATGGATGCCTTGACCCAGTGCCTCGAGCCGCTGGTCTCCATCCGTGCCACTCCGATGACCGACGCGCTGGCAGGCCAAGGCCTTTGCCGGGCGGCGGCTGGCCTGCGCCGGGCCTATGCCGATGGCGACGACCTCACAGCCCGGACCGACATGGCGCTGTGCAGCCTGCTCGGTGGGCTGTCACTAGCGAACGCCAAGTTGGGAGCGGTGCACGGACTGGCCGGCGTCATCGGTGGGACGGTGGACGTGCCGCACGGGGTTGCCTGTGCCGCGCTGTTGGTGGCGACTTTCGAGGCCAACGTGAGGGCGCTTCGCGCACGTCAGCCAGGCAGTGAGGCGTTGGCTCGATATCAACAGGCAGCCCGGTTGCTCACTGGTCGTGGCGACGCCACGATCGAGCAGGGCAGCGCCTGGCTCGCGGAGACGGTGAGACTCTTGGGGATACCGAAGCTCTCCTTCTACGGCCTCACACCAGAGCACGCCGACGACGTCGTCGAAAGGGCGTTCAAGGCGAGCAGCACCAAGGGCAACCCGATCGAATTGAGCGCGGACGAGTTGCACGCCGTGTTGGCGGCGGCGTTGTGACGACCGTTCTACCCTCGGTCGAGATGTTCGTGGAGGCCGCCTTGTTCCTGCGCGACCGTGGCGGGAAGGTCTTCATCCGGGCTCAGTAGCCGTGCTGCTGGAGCCGTGGTCATCGCGGGCCAGATGTCGTTGGAAGCCGCTTCGCGGGTGGTTCGTCTGTGCTCTGTCGTCTCAAAAGGTCGGTCTTTGCCTGCTGGCGGGCCCAGACCGAAGGGAGGTCAACCTGTAGGATTCCTCTCAAGAGAGGAGCAACAGATGACCGACCTTACCGGTGTCATCGACAGGTCTTCTCCGGTTCCTTTTCACCTTCAGTTGCGCAAGCTCCTCGAGCACGAGATCCAGACGGGTCGGTGGCCTCAAGACGGACGGCTACCCTCGGAGCCTTTTCTGAGCGAGTACTACAGCGTTTCGCGCGCGACCGTGCGCCAAGCCCTGCATGCTCTCGAGCAACAAGGGCTGATCCGCAAGGAGAAGGGCAGGGGCGCTTTCGTCAACCGGACCTCGCCCGGCTCCTGGTTTTTCCAGTGGGCAGGCGGGCTGTTCGACGACGAACTGTCCCGCAGCGGCGTGACAGTCGAGTCCACCGTGCTCCGCGCCTGCACAGAACGCCTGCCCGACTGGGCCGCCGATGCGCTGCAGCTCGCCCGTGGCGCCGATGGAGTGACCCTGGAGAGGCTCCGACGAGTCGACGGGGAGTTGGCTTCTTATGTCGTGAACCACCTACCCAACGAGTACGTCGCCGTCTTGACCGAGATTCAGAAAGAGGCCACGGCGTCGCTCTATTGGACATTGCGCGAGCAGTGCAGCGTGGAGGTTGCCGGCAGCAGTCGGACGCTCGAGGCAGTCGCCGCGTCAGCCTCGCTCGCCCGGCATCTGGGAGTGCGCAGCCGATTCCCCCTTGTGTACATCCAGTCCGTCACCAGGGACGCGGCCTCGAAGCCCATCGACTGTTATCGGGCGTGGCTGCGCACCGACCGGTTGCGGATCGCTTTGGAGACCGACACTTGGTCGACGTTGGCCGGGCGTGTCGTGAGCCACTCCTTCCTCGGGGTGCCCAACGACGACGCGTCGCCGTCCGCGCAACCTCCGTCGCCACGAATTCCCTGATCGGCTGAAGGATCCGAGAGCAACGCGCCTGGCGCTCGGTCGGATAACTTCCGGCGATCTGAGTGGGATCCGACGACATCCCGAGATCGAGGCGGTGGGCACGGTCGTTTGACGCAGTCCTGAAGTGTTCGCGGAGCCGGAAGGCCGGCCGATGCAGCAGGCGAGTATCGTGCCCTCGGGTGCAGCCAAGCCCAGGAACACGGTCGCGATTTCGCTGAGGACACAGGCAAGGAGGCCACGTGGAACTGAGGGAGAGGATCGACGCCGCAGAGGGTGTCCGCAAGGCAGATCTGGTGCTCACGGGCGGGCAGCTGGTCAACGTGGTGACGGGCGAGATCTATCCGGCGGACGTGGCGGTGGCCGGCGACATCATCGCGGCGGTTGGCGATGTCGGCCCGCACACGGGACCGGACACGACAGTCGTCGACGTGAGCGGCCGTTACCTCGTCCCAGGCCTCATCGACGGGCACCTGCACATCGAGTGCTCCAAGCTGTCGATCACGATGTTCGCCGACGCGGTTGTCCGCTACGGCACTACGAGCGTCGTTTCCGGTCTGGACCAGACATTCGCGGTCGCGGGGCTGGACGGGGTGAGGGACGCGCTCCTAGAAGCTGCAGCCAGTCCGCTGAAGGTGTTCTGGGCGGCGCCCTACAAGGTGCCCTACACGATCCCAGAGACGAACGTCGGGTTCCGCCTTGGCCCCGACACCCATGAGATCGCCCAGGAGTGGGACGACTGCTTCGGGGTCTGGGAGACCGTCACGGAGTTCATCACCAACAGAGATCCGGAAGTGCTCGAGGTGATCGAGATGGCCGCCCGGAATAGGTTGCCGGTCTTCGGCTGCGCCCCGATGGCGAGCGAGGCCACGATCGGCGTGCTGGCCGCGGCCGGGGTGCGCTTGGACCACGAGAGCTATAACGCCGAAGAGGTCCTGACGAAGATGCGCGCGGGCATGTACGTGATGGTCCGCGAATCGGCCGTAGCCCGTTTCATGCAGGAGAACATCCAGGTTGTGACACGCCTGGGAGCCAATCCCGGCAGGGTCGGCTTCTGCACCGACGATGTGACCGCGACCAGCATCCTCGGCGGCGGCCACCTCGACCGGCTCGTGCGGATGGCCATTGAGGCCGGGGTGCAACCGGTCACCGCCATCCAGATGGCGACTATCAACACTGCGCAGATGTACCGGATCGACCACCTGGTCGGTTCCATCTGCCCGGGGCGGGCCGCCGACGTTCTCGTCGTCGACGGCCCTGCGAGCTTCGTCGTGGAACGAGTCGTCTCCAAAGGGATCCAGGTGGCTGAAGGGCAACGCACCTCACGGCCGCCTCGGGCACCGTCGCGCGGTCCGGCACTGCTCAGCACGATGAGACGCGCGCCGCTCAACCCCGACGAGATCCGGCTCACCACGACGCTCACCTCGCCCGTGCGGGTTCTCGCGATGGAAATGGACAGGGAGGTCCCCTTCGTCCGCACTAGGCGCGACGTTGTCCTGCCGGTGGTCGACAACGTCGTGCAGCCGGACGTCGCCCAGGACGCGCTCTACGTGACCGTGATCGAGAGGTACGGGAAGACCGGGACTGTGGGGGTCGCCGTGGTCTGCGGCTTCGGCCTGCGCTCCGGCGCCCTCGCCACCAGTGCTGCTCCCGACGACAACAACATCATCTGCGTTGGCACGAACCCCTCCGACATGGCGCTCGCGATCAACGAAGTGATAGGGATCGGAGGCGGTCTCGCGGTCGTGGACCGCGGAACCGTGCTCGAGTCGCTGGCACTGCCGGTCGGTGGCATCGTCGCCGACATCGACGTCGAGACCATGGCGCTGGCCGAGGCACGGCTCGACGCTGCCGCGCGACGGCTCGGCTGTGAGCTGCCGTCGGCATTCGGCTACTTGATGTTCCTCGAGATCACGTCGATACCCGACTACGCGATCACGGACCTCGGTCTGGTGGGTGTCCGCGAACTGGCCGTGCTGGACTCGGTGCTCGGCCCGGGCTGAGACGCCCCAGCGGCTACTTCTCGCGCTTCTTGGCGGCCTTGGTCACGTGCTGTACCAACGCGTCAGATCCCGGGAAGAAAAGCCCCTCATGGCCATCGTCGGCCCAACGGACCTGGTACGGGGGACCTCCGTCTGTTCCCAGAACCTTCAGGACCTCGGCAGTCCGGTCGGGCCTGGAAACGGTATGGCCCCGGACCACGAGATGATCTCCAGCCTTCACATCCATCGTGGCACCTCCTCCACATCTTGGATCCGATCGAACATGGTTCAATCGCCGCCCACCAAGTGTAAGAGACGAAAGTCCCGAGTGAAGAGCGCAGTGTCCGTCAACGTGCCGGCTCGAGGAAGTACCACTGCTTCCGGTCGTAGGATCGCGCGGTGACCGGGCCGGAACCGTTCCTCTTGACTCCCGAGGACTTGAGGCAACACGGCTACCGCACGATCGACTGGGTCGCGGACTACCTGTCGAGCCTTGAGAGCTACCCGGTGCTCGCGCGGACGGTCCCCGGTGAGATCGCGGCGAAGCTGCCTCGCTCCGCCCCAGAGGAGCCCGAGCCGTTCGAGGCACTGCTCGCCGACCTCGACCGCGTGGTGCTGCCAGGGATCACGCACTGGCAGTCGCCGGGGTTCTTCGGCTTCTTCCCCGCTAACGCGTCGCCGCCGGCGATCCTCGGCGAGCTCGTCACGGCCGGCCTCGCGGTCAACGGGATGGTGTGGGCGACGAGCCCGGCGTGCACCGAGGTCGAGACTGTCGTGCTGGACTGGCTGGTCGAATTGCTCGGCTTGCCGGACCGGTTCAGCTCAGGGTCCCGAGGCGGCGGCGTGATCCAGGACAGTGCGTCGTCGGCGACGTTGTGCGCGCTGCTGGCTGCGCGAGAGCAAGCCATCCGCAGCGGTGCGGCCCTTTCGGACCTGTGCGTGTACTCCTCTGTGGAGGCAAATTCGTCGGTGCTCAAGGGCGCCCGTGTAGCAGGCTTTTCTCCGGCACACATCCGCCTGATCGCGGCCGACGAGACATTCGCGATGGACCCAGCCGCGCTCGAGTCAGCCGTCCGTGCCGACCACGCAGCTGGCCTGGTGCCCTGCTGCGTGGTCGCCACCGTCGGGACGACCTCCTCGATGGCTTTCGATCCCGTCAGCGCGATCGGCGAGTTGTGCCGCGCCGAGGAGGCATGGCTCCATGTCGACGCAGCCATGGCGGGGTCCGCGGCGGTCTGCCCGGAGCTGCGGAGCCAGCACGACGGGCTCGAGCTTGCCGACAGCTACGCGTTCAACCCGCACAAGTGGTTGCTCACCAACTTCGATTGCGACTGCTTCTACGTCGCCGACCGGGCCAAGATCATCGATGCCCTCTCGATCACGCCGGAGTACCTCCGCAACGATGCCAGCGAGTCCGGAGCGGTGATCGACTACCGGGACTGGCAGGTACCCCTGGGCCGGCGTTTCAGGGCACTCAAGTTGTGGTTCGTGCTCCGCTCCTACGGAGGCGAGGGGCTGCGGAGGCACGTTCGCGAGCATGTGCGGCTGTCGCGCCGCTTCGCGGGGCTCGTGGTCGCCGATCCCCGTTTCGAGCTCTGCGCCCCGCCTGCGTTGAACCTGACATGCTTCAGGCACGTCGGGGGCGACGACGCAACCGCCCAGCTGCTCGCGGATCTGAATGCCACCGGCCGGGTCTTTCTAAGTCACACGAGGCTCGCGGACCGCTACACGCTCCGGTGCTGCATCGGCGGGACCTGGACTGCGGAGAGGCACGTCGAGATGCTGTGGCGGCTCATCGACGAGCTGGCACCGGCACCTTGAACGGGCTGGACCTCCGCGTGCAAGTGCACAGGGCTGTTGGGGTCGATCCCCACTGTCGTCCGTGACCGGGCGACGCTGACAGGCCCCACGCCCGGACAGAGCTATCTGGGCTTCGCATCTTCGACCGCGGGCCACTGGATTGGCTGCGGGAGCAAGCTCTGGACGATCACCGATGGAGGGGAGCACTGGACGGCCAGCAATGTTTGAGAAGCCAAAAGCGGGACTGCGCATCCTCGTGATGGTGGTCATGGTGCTGATACTCGGAGCTGGTACGACTTCGGCGTCGGCACGGCCTGCGAAGACAACACGGACCGCGCAGGCCGTCCACCCTGCGACGCAGACCGAAGCACACGCTCATGTCACATGGCTCACCGTCACGGGTGCGGCAGGCAATCTGTGGCTGCTGGGGGACTACCCGTGCTCGTCGGGGACCTGCCTGGCGATATTCCGGAGTGAGAACGGTGGCGAGAGTTTCGTCCGAGTCGGGGTTCCCCCAGTTCATGCCCTCGAGCCGCGTGGACTCCCCACGGGTTCCCTCTTGTTTGCCAACAGACAGGACGGCTACGCGTACTCAAGCGATGGACCGAGCGGTGAGGACAGTTTCTTCTGGACCGGTGACGGTGGAACGACCTGGCAGGGCGTTCAACTCAGAGGTGCCCTTGCCGCGCCGATCGTGGTGGCGGACGGTCGAGCATACGCCGTGACCTACAAGTGCCGAGACCCAGCCTGCTCGTCCTATGACTTCGCCTCGTCGCCTGTCGCCGAGAACGACTGGACGACGACCAGGAACTTCCTTCCGGTTGAGACGAAAGGCCAGAACGTCTCCCTCTCGGCCTTCGGTTCGAGTGTCTGGTTGGTGCTGACGCCGCAGGGGGTGGCTCAGGGGGCCGATTGCTCGTCTCACGGGACCGTGGGAGGACCTGGTCAGCTCTCCCGCCTGACCAGATCGGGGGTGTGTTCTCCTGTTCGATCACTGCGACATCTGCCCAGACGCTCTGGGGCACCTGCTACGGCCTCCATTCCTGCGCGACCGTGCGCTCAACAGACGGCGGGCGTCGCTTCTTCGCGATCGCGGAGTCCTCCCCTCTCCCTGATACTTCGCTGTTCCCACTCTCGGACCAAGAGGCCGTGCTTCTGGATTCGTTCACGTTGACGTGGGACCTGGAGGTCACCATCGACGGCGGCCGCAGCTTCAAGTCCGTTCTTGCCGACAAGGACCTGCGCTCTGTTGGTTTCGCCACCGACACCACCTGGCTCGTACTAGGCGGTGCAAACAATGGTGAGGCGAGCACGCTGTATCGCACCACGAACGGCGGGCGTTCTTGGCAGTTCGTGAAGACCCCACTTGTCACCGCCACGACGACCGTCAGCCGTGCACAGCTGTCCCGATTGTGCGGAAAAGTCCGGTGTCCGTCAATGGGCATGCTCTAGAACCATCGTGCGCAAGCTCGGCATGCTCGCAATGATGGTGATGACCCTTATGCTGACGGCTTGCGCGACGAGCACAGTCAGACCGACTGGCGTCGTGACCGGAGTTGCTTACGCCTGTTAGGGACTTGTAGTCCCGCCTGCGGAGTTTCTCCACGTCAAGGTCAGGCTCTATTCAGGATCGAGCCTTGTCGCCTCGAGACGGTCCGTTCAGGTGCCAAGTATCGCTTCTCGGTCACGACTGGGTCGTACCGCGTAACGGGCCGGTGGGGTCCCAGGGGTGTGAAGGTCCGAACAGGTGCCACTGCGTTCGCCAACTCCCGAATGGCTGTCCGGAGCAGTAAGACGATTCAGGGTCCCGATTACGCGGAACCATCCCGTCTGAACTTCGGGCGACCCTGGTATTGGTGAGGCTGCGCGCCTTTGTGGCGGTGGTCCTGGCACTGACCCTCTCAGCGCGCACCAGCTCCCAGACCGGTGCCGGTCAGGGCTGGCCAGAGAACCGCGCCAGCACGTGCTCGGTGACCAGGCTCGTCACGAGACTCCTCTGGTCGGCCAAGAACAGGTCGTGCTGCAGACCAGCAAGGTGCTCTAGGCGGAGCTGCCCTGTTCTTTGCAGGCGCCGCAACCGTGTGGCTGTTATGCCCTGACGAATGGGCCTGATCTCGGAATCACCACAGACCAGCAGAGTGTCGGTGCCCTGTCGTGCTAACTCGCCAAGCCATTTGCCAGATCTCCGTCCGGGATGAGCGATGGCGCGTACCCTCCAGGCAATGTCAGGGAAGCGTGCGGGCAGGCTCGCGGGATGCTTCCTTTCCCTGTAGCTCGTCACCACGTCGTTTTTCGGAAAGACGATGCGCCGGCGGGCATCTAGCGGAAGACCGGACCGGCGCTCTTCCGGCACGAATGAGATGACGGGGTTGATGGCCACGACACCTCGGGCCCGGACCGCCAGTGCACTCTCGAGCGCCTGGTAGCCGGCCGAACACAGACCGACCAGGACCACGTTGGAAGGATCATCCGGTGACACCCAGCGGGCGACGTCCACGACATCATCGAACGAGTCAGGCTTGCAGGCCGCCCAGTGGCCGTGTTCGCCTTGCCTGTCCGGGCTGTCACCCAGGCCGCTCATGTCCAGCCGGAACGAGCGGATGCCCGCAGTGGCCCATTCGCGCGACAACTCGACCCAAAGCCGGTTTGGCCCGACGTGGTGCTGGTTGGCGACGTTGAGGAACACGGCTGTCGCCCCGCCTTGGGGGACGGGCGCGTTCTCTGGGTAGGTCAGGATGCCGAACAGGCCCACCGGCGGAACAAAGACGGGTGCTTCGACGATGCGACGGCCTGAGACGCCATTTCCTACAAGGCGCGGACCCCCGGGTTCGGGGGTCCGGATTGCAACGGTCCGCTGTCCGGCGTCCTCGCTGAGCCATTCGACGATCCGCGCTATTGCGACGTGCGGCAGCTGTTGGAACGGCGGATACCGGTCCATGAACTCAGCTTGACCGGCTGCCTCTTCGTGCGAGAGCGTCTCGCGCGCCAACGGCGCGCTGAGAAGCGAACGGTTCACGGGCCGGTCGGCCCTGGTGAGAACCAGTACACGTCGAGCGATTGGTAGCGGGCACTTTTCGATGCTGATTTCCTCGATCTCCTTCACCGTGGTCGCGTCGTACACGATGCCCGGAATTTCCACCGAACCGTCAGGGGCGACCGCGGAGCTCCCCAGGGTGATCGTGCTGATGGCACGTTGCTCTCTTAGGAATGTCCTGCCGGCACATGGGTCCCACAGAACAACCTGATCGATCCCGCGGTCCGTCGCGGCTGCCTCAGCGGCCAGCATGGCGCCCAAGCGCATGCCTACAACGCTGACTTCATCGACGCCGGCAGCTCGCAGAAGGCCGACTGCGCTCCGGACCGTGGTCATCCAGGCGTCGAGACGGCCAGGGTCGTCATTTCCGCCCGCGGAGTCGCCTGTACCGTCGTAATCGAAACGCACGGCGCAGAAGCCTGTCGCTGCCAGTCGCTCAGCCAGCAGCTTCAGGGCGTAGTGGCCGTGGAGGTAGTCGAAGCCGAGAGGTGGGCAGATGACAGCTCCGCCACGGGCCTGGCCTTCAGGAGGGCTGTGGAACCACCCAAAGGCAGGGCGCTGCTCGTCCCCGAACCAGACGGGACGACCGCTCGTCACGCCGTCGTCGCAGGGATGTTCCTGCGCTCTTGCTTCCTCTGGCTCCTCATATTCCCTTTCCCAGCTGGTGCTCGGTGCCGGGACACTGGAAGGCGCCCCGTGACGTCTTCCGGACCGAAGAGCAAGTTGGGTGGTTTGCCAGCCCTATGCACCGAGTTGTGCCAGGCCCCCTGTCTCTTCCTGGCAGTGGCGAGACGCGAAGACCTCCTGCATCCACGTGTGGAAACCCTACCGCTCACCGGACCCGGCCTTCTCGGGCTCGCGTGCCGATCGGATCGGTCAGATGAGAACGGAAAGCCAGCAAGACGTTGAGTCGACCACTCGCCGGCGAGATGCGAGACCTTCAGGTTTCGCGCGTATCGGCCGCGAAGCCGAGAAGGAGGCGGACACGCGGTTCAGGGTCGGCTCATGGCAGTCGGCGAGAGCCGGCGAGGTGCAACTGACAAGCAGGTCTCCAGCGGGGAAACGCGAGTCGCGCTCCTTGTAGTCTTGGGAGTCGACGGCGAGCGACCACCCACCCATCGGCCGGAGGAGTCCGAACGGGCCAGCGAACGGCACCACGGGGAGAGCCGCAGTTCTTGTGGGGCAACGAAAGCAGCGACGGGCGGCAAGGAGTCCGATGAAGACCGAGGAACAGATCACCCGGTTCATCGAGAGCGAGTTGCTCGAGGGCGCAGCGCCCAATGGCGACCCCTTGGCGCGCGGGTTGCTGGACTCGCTGGCCATCGAGTTCCTGATCGGATGGGTCGAGGAGGAGTTCCAGATTTCATTCAGCTTCAGGGATGTCGTTGCCGAGAACTTCGCCAGTATCGGCGCTCTCGCTGCTCTCGTCGACACAAAGCGATTAGGAGGGCCTCAAGTCGGTCATGAGAACGTGAGATGAGCGTGACAACGAGCCCGTCGACGCTTTGTGAGCTGCTGACCGAGTCAGCCGCCGGCGACAGGGGACGGCTGTTTCTCCACCTGGGCCATGAGACGATCGTCTTGCGGTGGGCGGACCTTTACCAACGGGCCCTTGCCAGAGCCGGCCAACTTGGCCGTGCGGGTATCGGCAAAGGGGAGATGGTGGGTCTCCTGGGGCCCAATTCCGCAGAATGGGCGGAATGGGCCTGGGGCACCTGGCTTGCCGGGTGCGTCCTCGTGCCGTTGCCCGCTCCGCTCAGGGTCCGTGACCCGGCGGCGTTCTCCTCCCAGGTGGCTTCGTTGGCCGCGGCGACCGGCTGTGCGACGATCGTGGGTGACAGCAAGTACTTAGAGCTCCTCGGCGGGCCCTGCCCGAAGTTGGACTGGGCCTGCGAGGCACTCCCGGCCCCCGGTCAAGAGCCCGCGCGAGTCTCGCCTTTGGACCTGGCGATGGTGCTTTGCACCTCGGGGAGCACGGCAACACCAAAGGGCGTCCGGATGACCCACGCCAGGGCGTTGGTGTGGGCCCGTGCAAACGCGCTGCAGGGCCCGCCTGGAGCCGCGCCCGCGATCGTCTCCTGGCTGCCCTTCTTCCACATCGGTGGGATGGGCCCCCTGCTCGAGGTTGCTGCGCCGGTGGATTGGCACGTACTTCCGATGGCACGTTTCGTGAGGGATCCCGCGGAGTGGCTCCGCCTGGTCGCAACGACCCGGGCTCGTGTCACCTTCGGCCCGTCGTCGGCCTGGGCAGCTGCGCTGCGCGGCCTCGCGAAGAGGCCGGAGGGTGTCGACCTGTCGTGCGTTGAAGGTGCTGTTTTCAACGCCGAGACCGTCGACCCCGACGTGGCAGGGCGCATCGCCGAGGTGTGCGTGCCTCTCGGTCTCCATCCGCGGTCGATCAATGTTCACTACGCGTCCTCGGAGGCCGGGAAGATCAGCCACACAGAGCCCTGCGAGGAGCTCCGCGTCGATGTCGTGGACCTCGACGAGCTCGCAGCCTCGTCAAGGGCACTGGAGCCCAGGCCGGGGCGCCCGTCCAAGAGGGTCGTCTCCTGCGGAGTCCTTTTCCCGGGCGTCGAGGTCAGCATCGGGTCGCCCGCCGATCCTTTCCCCGAACGCCACCTTGGCGAGGTGTGGGTGCGGGGTCCGGGTGTGACAGACGGCTATGTCAACACCACAGCTGAGGAGCTGTTCGCGGGGGACTGGTTCCGGGTCGGGGACCTCGGCTACATGGCCGAGGGCGAACTGTTCGTGACCGGCAGATCCAACGAGGTCATCGTTCGTCTCGGACAGAAGTACCACCCAGAAGACATCGAGCAGGCGATCCAGCGGGCGACTTCTATGCCTCCCGGGAGCTGCGTGGCTTTCTCACCCTTGCAGGGACGACAAGGGGACCTGGTAGTGGTGGTGGAGGCGGGCGCCGGCGCGGGCGGCCTCGCCGGCAAGGTGAGCGCCGCCGTAACCAACGCGATCGGGCTCACCCCCTCGCAGGTCCTGGTCGTTCCCAAAGGCACCATACCGACCACGCCCAACGGCAAGCTCCAGCGTGCCCGGGCGCGTGAGATGCACCAGCGTGGCGAGCTTGCCCTTCCTGCAGGAGATCCCGGCGTGCGGGGCTCGTGACGACCGGGTTCCTCGAGACATCAGGCGGCGCTGCGGCGCGGGCCTAAGTGCCGGGCCGCAGGGTAGTCCGGGACGATCCGCTTGTAGCCGGAGTCGAAGAGCGGCGAGGAGATGAGGAAGTCGGCTGTGGCGAGGTTGCACGCCACCGGGATGTTCCACACCGCGGCGATGCGCAGGAGTGCCTTGACATCTGGGTCGTGCGGCTGCGCCTCCAGCGGGTCCCACAAGAACAGCAGCATGTCAATGCTGCCTTCTGCCACTTTCGCCCCGATCTGCAGGTCCCCTCCGAGCGGACCGCTGTGCAGCCGGGTCACCTTCAACCCGACCTCCTGCTCCACCAACAGGCCGGTGGTGCCGGTCGCAAGGAGATCGTGCTTGGCAAGGACCCCTTTGTTGAAACGGGCCCAAGCTAGTAGGTCGTTCTTCTTGTTGTCGTGTGCCACCAGGGCAATGCGGTTGCGCGAAAGCGCCAAGATTGTTCCTCCGGTTAGGTCGGGTTCGGCACTTACCGTGCAGTCGTCGTCTGAGTGCCCACAACTGCCTCAGCTGGTCGGCCGAGGTGCCCGAGGGATGCCGGCGACGGGAGTGGAGCCTCCCGTCGCACTTCACGTCGCGTCGTCAGGACGTCACCTGGTTGTAGACCTCGAAGGTCGTCTCCTGCGGTGGCGCCATGAATCCGCCCTCGATGCCTTCCGTCATCTTGGGCATCAGGACGTCGTCGTGGAATCGCTCCCAGCTCTCCTGTGATTCGTGGACAGCGATGATCGTCCAGCCATCGGCCGAAGGTCCAGCCGCGTGGAACACCTGGCCATCCGGCAGGCTGCCGTCGCTGGGATGCACAGCGGCGAGCGACGCCTCGTACTGCTCCTTGGTGCCGTCAGCGAAGTGATGTACAACTCCGTACGCCATCTTGTGACCCTCCCCCGCTCGTTCGACCCGACTGTGACCGAGACATTGCTTCGTGTTACAGGCACCACCGAACCTTCGATTCGGGCGGCTTTGCCTCGCGCGTCGCCCAGGTTCGAGAACGATGGTACGGGAGCGATGTTAACAACAGGCGGCCTGTAGCTGACACGCAAGCGAACTCTTGGATGAAGGCTCTTGCAAGGGAGTCCCGTCGACGGCCAGTTGCTGTTGTGCTGCCGGCGGTCATGACAGGCGAGACGACCCGCTGCTGTGGTCCGCTTCGAAGCTGTGCGACAGGTTGGCACCGCGGAGTGCCGCCAAGCGCTCGCGGACCGTCGGGCCGGCTCGGTCGAATAACGCCTCGGTCTAGTCACCTGCTCTGACCTATCCGCGCCACACGGCGGCCGCGATCGTACAATCAGCCCGTGCGAACCTCACGGAAAGTCTCCTCCGGTCGTCGACAATCCAGGCGTATAGACCCCCGTTCGCTGTACCCAGTCGAGCCATTGACCCTCCGCGAAATCCGAGCCCTCATTGCAAGCCTCGAGAAGGCGTCCGGTGGATCACAATCGGCCGAGTTGTTCGTCAAGCGGGTCGCCTCCTCGACGAGCTCCAGTTCTGCATCCGCATCCTGAAGCGGGATTCGGTGCCCGATGTCGCAGTCCTTGTTCTGGTGCGGCACGCGACAACCTTCTTGAACTGAAGTTGACCAAGGGCGTTCCAGGAAGCCACGGGATTGAGCTTCAAGGCGTCCGCCTCATGTGTACGGGCGCACGCTCCGATCGGCGACATCACCCTCGGTCGCCCTTTAGTCTCTCGTGTCGAGGCTCATTTCGCCGGCTACACGACAAGAGCGTTTCACGCTCCGTGGCGGAGACGTGACGCATGGCAGCCACGAATCAGCGTCGCGCCTTCCGCGACATACCAGGCCCGTCTGCGAGGGAAAGAGACGCTATTACTCCTGCGCGTCGCTCTGCGTACTGGCGCGGGTTGCCTGCGAGGCCCGACCGAGAGCGTGCAGGCCCTCTTCGATCGACAGCAGGGTAGTGGTCTTGAAGGCGCGCACGTCGCCTCCGCTGCTTACGGCCATGGACCACGCCGCGACTCCTCGGCTGTCCGGAAAGTCGACCACTCCCATGAGGTCATAGTCGCCAAAGCAGAAGTACAAGCTTTCGATCGTCCCGCCCAGAGCCTCCGCCGATGCCTGCACCCGTTCGACCACCCTTTGCGGCCCACGGCTCATCGCTGCCCACGCCTCTGCGGTGTAACCGACTTGGACGAAGTACTTGGACATATGGCCTCCTTCGCTTGCACCCGAACGCTCAAGTGCTGGGTTCGCGGCGCGTGACTTGCGGCTCCAACACTACAGAGTGGACCTGGGCGACCAACAGTGCCAGATTGCTGACGGCTGGGCGACGAGCACGAAACACTCAGCCCGCCAGAAGCACGCCCAGCACCAGTGCTCCGACTGAAGCGAACGCCGTCACCGCACCCCATAGCGCGAGCCACAAGGTCGACTTCGAGCGCTGATGGAGGTACGCGGCCAGCCCGGCCACGACGACGACACCGATCTTCACGCCAAGCACCGCGTCCCAGGCGGTCGGTTGTCCATTCCTGGTGGCGGTGACATTCCAGATCCCTGTGACGAGGAGCACGGCGTAAGCGGGCCATTGGATACGCCCGAAGGCTCGTGCGACCCGTTTGGACGCGTCACCGCCGAGGGATCGCACGGTCGGGAGGAGCCCGGCGACGACGATCTGGCCGCCAACCCAGACGGTCGCGGCCAGAACGTGAAGGGACAATCGGATGGCATCCACGGTGTCGGCCAGCGCGGCGAATAGCACGGGAGCAGTTTCGCCGACCTACGACGGTCGTGCCAGGAAAACGACCGAAAGTTGACCTGCCGCTCGAAAGGAGCCTGTCGCAACCAGCACCGCCGAAGCTCCAACGGGCTCGCCGGGCCGAGCCGGGAGATGGAGGTGGTGCACGACCCTTGTCTGCCTTGCGAGGAGAAGCATTGGGGGCCGTGCACCTGTCTCCAGTCTGTACGAGAAAGCCGCCCAAAAGAGGGATGGTGGCACCAGGTTGCCGTATTCCTGGTCCTCAAGGGGTGTTCCCCGTTCAGGGTCGAACCGGCGTCGGTCCTCGGACGGGGCCGCGTGGAGCCGCGTCGCCAAGAGTCGTGCCGCGCAGGATCAGGAGGTGACGAACGAACGCCCAATCCGACTCCGTACACTCTGGAGCGACGATATTCGTAAGGCGAGTGGTTGCGGTCAACAAGTTGAAGCACTCTCTATTGGTTGGAGCCGGTTGCCTAGGTCTGCTGGCACTGGCTGTGCTCATTGTGCTCACGAACGCGGTGACGCTCGTGATCACCCTGGCCATCGTGGCCACGATCATTTTCTTGCTGTTCCGGTGGGGCCTGTCAGAGGGGCGTAAGACGAAATTCGGCGGATAGACACGCCGTCGCCGCAGCGCCCCGGCCGAGACGGGGATCCAGGACGGGCTCAGACGGCGCCAGGGCCGAAACGGCTCTGGCGCCGCTAGGGATCGTGGTTCGTTCGCGCTCCGAGGCCAACGGTAAGCTCCGAGACGGATGATCGACCTCGGAGTGCCGCGGAGCGCCCTGCCGGCTGAGGCAGTCCCCCCGCTGCGTTGAGGAGGAGGTCGAGGTTCGCTCACCTCGGCGGCGGGGGCGCTCAAGACCTTGGTGGAGCTCCCGGAGAAGAGGCGGGACCAGCCAGGATCCGCAGGCGCAGAGAGCGACCGGTCTGGATCGGCCCTGCGCTCCTGGTGGCTGGGGCGTTCTTCATGGAGAACCTCGACGGGACGATCATTGCCACTGCCGCGCCGCGCATGGCGCGTTCCTTCGCAGTGCCTTCCGTCGAGCTCAACATCGTCATCACCGCCTACCTTCTCGCCCTCGGAGTCTTCATCCCCGTCAGCGGGTGGATTGCGGACCGCTTCGGCGCCCGATTGGTGTTCTCGGGAGCGATCGCCCTTTTCACGGTCTCCTCGGGGCTGTGTGCGCTCAGCACGAGCCTCGGAGAGCTGACGGCGGCACGGGTCCTCCAGGGCATTGGCGGAGCGATGATGGTGCCCGTCGGTCGTCTCGTGGTGCTGCGCGCCGCCGACAAGGCTGACATCATCCGGGTGATCGCGTATCTCACCTGGCCCGCGCTCATAGCCCCCGTTGTTGCCCCCGTGCTCGGCGGGGCGCTTGTGACCTACGCGTCTTGGCGTTGGATTTTCGTCATCAATCTGCCCCTCGGCCTCATCGCACTGCTCGTCGCCGTGCGCATCGTTCCCGATCTGCGGCCGGGCCGCGCAGCGGGTCTGGACTGGCGCGGGTTTGCACTCACGGGTGTGGGGCTTGGCGCGTTCGTTTACGGGCTCGAGCTCGTCACTGACCCCGACGTCTCGTGGGCGGCGGTAGGAGGCGGCATCGGGGTGGGAGCGGTGTTGATCTGGTGGGCCGTCGGCCACCTCAGAAGGGCCACCGATCCTCTGCTCGACTTGAGGGTTCTTCGCGTCGCGACCTTCAGGGCCGCGAACCTCGGCGGCTCGTTGTTCCGGTTGGCGATCAGTGCCGCGCCCTTCCTCCTGGCGCTGATGTTCCAGGACGGCTTCGGCTGGAGCCCGCTGCGCTCGGGCATGCTCGTCATCGGGGTGTTCGTCGGCAACATCGCGATCAAGCCGTTCACGACGCGGATCCTGCACCGGTTCGGATTCAGGACGGTGATCATGACCGCGGCCGCCGCCGCCGGACTGACCCTCGCGCTCTGTGCCAGCTTCAGCGCCAGGTCCCCGCTCGTGTTGATCGTGCTCGTTCTCGTTGTCAGTGGGGTCTTCCGCTCAATTGGCTTCACGGCCTACAACACGATCGTGTTCGCGGACGTGGCGCCGGAGGGAATGGGCAATGCAAACACGCTCTCGAGCACGATCCAACAGCTGACGATGGGCCTCGGCGTGGCAGTGGGGGCCTTGGCGCTGCGAGCGGGGGTTCCACTCGACCATCTGGTCGGTGTCGCCAGCACCGGGGGAGGACCGTTCGCCGCCGCCTTCCTCGTGCTTGCCGTGGTGGCCTTGCTTGCAGCCGGCGAAGCCGCACTGCTCGCGCCTCAGGCGGGCTCGGCGATCGTGGTCGCGCGAGAGGCCGGTGAAGTCTCCTGACGGCAGTTCGGAACGGGCTGGGCAAGGCTGTTCCCGGACACCGCCGTCGAGAGCGATGACATGACGCTCGACAGTGCGCCGCCCCGGTGGAGGTGGCGCCGTCGTGCGGGTCGTCGCCGGCGGCCGATAGAGGTCACATCGCCGGGCCGGGGAGCCGCGGCAGTCGTACTGCGACCACGCGACTGGCAGGAGCCGGAGGTGCCCGCCGACGAGCCACCAGGAAGACAGTCCCCGTGGGCGCCTCACGGCACGCTGGCCCGCCCGCGACGAAGCCCTCGTTGGAACGTGTAAGCGCTCAGCCGGCCATGCGAAGGGTCGTTTGGAGTCGCTGCCCGTCTTGTTCGGCTGCGGCGCACACCAGGTTCGCAGTGTGCGTGTTGGACTGAAGGAGAGGGTCCTTGTGGTTCGGGTTGGCGAGGTCGTTCTCGATCTCGGTTTGCAACGAACCCATGTTTCCTTCGCAGATCGAGAGCTCGTTCGAGACTGCGCCCGCCTCGGTAGTGATCTGGCTGAACAGAGGTGTGCGCACGAGCGCCTTCTGCTTTGTGCTCGCGGCCGAGGAGAGCTGGTTCTGCAGACTCTTGACCTGTCCTGTCAATGCCGACGTCTGGGACTTGAGGATCGTGACCTCCGCGCGAGCCGATGCCAGATCCCTTGTGAGCACGCCATTACGTGTCGATAGCGAGAGATCGAACGCGGCTGCGCTGTGATCGTACTGACGCCATTGACGCGCTGACGAGCTCTGGTTCAGGGCCACGAAACCTGTTCCCAGTGTCGTAAGGAGGAACACCAAAGCGAGGACTCCAAGCCTGGCCGGAGAGATCCGGAGGCGACGGCGCGATTGTTTGGTCTCACCCACCGACTGTGCTGCACTCGTGAACGTGGAGGCTGCGGACGTGGGTGAGCTGTGCCCGGACGGTGACACCGTCGCCCCTGGTTCCCCTGATTGCCGGAAAGCCGGCGCCTGCCAAGACACCTGGACGTGTGGTGTCTCGGCGCCACTCATCTGACCGGCTGATCGGGTCTCGGGCGCGGCCTCAGAGGGCTGCGCCTCCTCGGCGGCGAGCTCGGCAGCGCCGAGGGTCCAGGGTCGATAGCGCACGTCGAGCTTCCCGGGCTTGTGAGCTTCGCGGACCGTCGTCGTTTCCGGGACCGTGGAGCCCGCGTGCGTCGATTGGCTGTCCGCGGACGCCGCGTGGTCCTCTGGCTGCTGCAGAGCTCGAGATGGCGCCTGCTGGGTCACTTCGACCTCAAACGTCTCGACACCACTCGGCCGTTCGGCTGACGGAGCCTCGGCTGTGGTCGAGCGGGAGTCACCCGAAGAAGGAACTTCGTCGACCGGCTGGGGTTCGTCAGCGATATCACGGAAGTTCCAGGCTCGATACCGTGCGTCGAACCTGGCTGGCCTGTTGGTTGTGCCGATCGTCGTCGCGTCCGGAACCGTCGGGCCTGGCTTCGGCGCGATGTCACCTGGTGGCGGCACCTTGGCCGCCTGTTCCTCCGGCTGTTGTGGAGCCGGTGTCGACGCCTGCTGGGTCACTTCGACCTCAAACGTCTCGACACCACTCGGCTGTTCGGCTGACGGAGCCTCGGCCGCGGTACGCGAGCTGAGGTCGTCGGAGGTCGGAAGTCCGTCGAACGGCTTCGCTTCCTCGGCGGCGCGAAGGACCCAGGCCCGATACCGCGCGTCAAGGTCGTCAGGTTCATCGGCAACGATCGTCGTCGCCTCCGGGACCGTCGGGCTCGCAGGCTCCCGTGCGACGGACGCCGTCGTCTGTCGCGTCAGCTCGCCACGAGCTGTCACGGCCTCAGTCGGCTGCTCGGTTGACCTAAGCGCGACTTGCGTGGTCGCAAGCAAGTCAGCGGAGGCAGGAGGCTCGTCTGCCGACTTCACTTCGTCGCCAGCAAACTTCGCAGGAGGCAACGTCCAGGGCCGATACCGTGCGTCAAGCTCGTGAGCCCTGTCGACACTTATCGTCGTCGTGTCCGCGACCGTTGGGCCCCAGGGCGCCGACGCGCTGTCCCCGGACGGTGACTCCGTCACCGCTGGTACCTCTGGCTGCTCGGGCTCTCCAGTGTCCAAGAGCTGCGGTGTCTCGGCGTCGCTCGCCTGATCACCTGACGGAACATCGGCTGGCGTGGTGAGATCAGCGGAGGCCGGGGGCTCCTCTGGCGCCTTGGTTTGGTCGGCGACGAGCTTGACAACAGGGAACATCCAGGGGCGATACCGTGCGTCGAGCTCGCCGGGCTTGTCAGCACTGGTCGTTGCCGCTGTTTCCGAGACCGTGGGGGTCGCAGGCGTCTCTGCACTGTCAACGGATTGCACCACCGTCGATGCTCGTCCGTCGGGCTGCTCAGGCGGCCAAGGCGCGGCCTCCTGTCGCGATTCTGGGAACTGCGGTGTTCCGGCATCGTTCGCCTGACCACCTGAGAGGACCTCGGCCGTAGTAAGCGCGCCAAGGTCGGCTTCGGCGGCAAGCTCCTCGGTCGGCTTGGCTGCCTCGGTGGCGAGCTCGGTTTCGTCGAGATTCCAAGCTTGGTGCGGTTCCTCCTTCAGGCGGGGTTCCCCGACGTCGGTCGTGACCGTGTCCGGGGCGGCGGGGGCCGCAGGCGTCGCTGCGCCGTACGCGAAAGGCCACATCGCGATCGCCTGTTCGTCTGGCTGCTCGGAAGTCTCGACCACCGCCTGCGACGTTCCTGGGATCTGAGCTGCATCCGGATCACTCGCCTGATCACCTGCGACAAGCTCGGGCGTGGTGGGCAAACTGAGGCCGGAGAACGGGGGAACCTCGTCGAGCGGTCTCGCCTTTGCACCTGCGAGGTCCGTGTCACTAAGGCTCCAGGTTTGAGGGCTCCAGGCCTGACGTGGGTCGTCGGTCCGGCCCGGTCCGGCGTCATCGGTGGTCGCCGTGTCCGCATCCGTTGGGACCGCAGACGTCGTTGCAGCGTACGCGGACGGCCAGACTATGACCGCCGGCTCCCCCGGAAGCTCGGAGGACGCCGACTGCCAGGTCGGTTCGAGTTGAGGTGCCCCGGCGCGAGTTGCCCCCTCGGGCGCATCGGGCGCGCCGGCGCCAGCAGCGCCGGCAAGTTCGTTGACCAGCTCCGGTTGCTCTGCAGCGGGCTCGGTGTCGAGATTCCAGGCCTGACGCGGCTCGTCGACCCGGGCGGGTTCGTCCTCGTCGACGGTCGTAGTTTCGACGACCGTGGAGGCCTCAGACGCGGTCTCGACGTACGCGGAGGGCCACACCGCCACCGCCTGTTGTTCCGGCGGCTCGGGGGCCGCAGGCTGCCACGTCATTTCGAGGTGAGGTTGCTCGGTACCACCCGTCCCGTCACCGTGGAGAACCTCCGGCGAGGCAGCCGAGCTGAGGTCAACAGAGCCCCCGAGCTCGCCAGCGGGCTCGTCCTCGTCGCCGAGCGCGGTGTCACCAAGAGTCCACGCCTGACGCGGTTGGTGGGCTTTGCCGGGCTCGTAGTCGACCGTCGTCGTTTCGGGGATCGCGGGGGCTTCAGACTCGGTATCGCTGTACGCGGAGGGCCACACCGCCGCCGCCTGTTGATCCGGCGGCTCGGCAGCCAGATCCGGCGCTTCCCATGTCGTTTCTACGTAAGGAGCCCGAGCATCACTCGTCTCATCACCCGACCGCGCCCCCGGCGTCGTAGGCGAGGTGAGGTCAGCAGCGGCAAGAAGCTCATCGAGCAGCTTCGCCTCCTCGGCGGCGAACTCGGAATCGCGACGGGTCCCGGTTCGGTACCGTCCGTTGCCAAGTTTGTCGGCGTTGATCATCGTCGCTCCCTGCCTCCCGCAAGATCCCCATTGACAACAGGCGCAACTTGCCTACCAAGATCTATCGGCAAGCAGGAGGACAAATTGAGTGCTGTCACAGCTCGGAGACGACGGCGGCACCACTGTCGCCCGCCGTACGGTGCGGGAGGTGTCTGAGAGGCAGCGGGCTAGAGGGCGCCCCGGACCTGGAGCCCGACTTTGCTGACTTGGATCGGGAGCACCCGGTAGCGCGTGTCCAGCTCGGCGATGCGGCGCTCGAGCGCCTCTTTCGCCCCCCGGGTGACGCTCAGGATCGTGATCGATCCGCCGTCCCCCCCGGCCCCGTTGATCTTCCACCCGACCGCCCCCTGCGCTGCCGCGATCTCGATCACCCGCCGGGCCTCCACGCCCACCAGGTCAGGGTGCAGGGTTCTCTGCGCTTCGGTGTTGGCGATCATCGCCCGACCGAAGGCGGCGAGGTCCTGGGATACCACGGCGTCGCGTGCCGCGACCGCGGCGTCGCGCAACCGCGAGAAGACCCCCGACCCGTGACGCCCGACACCATCGATCACCTGGCGGTGCACCGCCCAAGAGTCGTGGGCGCGACCGAGGAAGACCAGAGTCAGCAGGGAGCTGAGCTCCTCCCAGGCCGGCAGAGCATGCACCGTGGCCTCCGGGTACGGCTCGATCTCCAGGTAGTTGATCCCGCCGAACGCCGCGCTCAGCTGGTCTTGGATCCCGCTCTCGACACCGAGGACCTCGACCTCGAGCCGGTGGGCCGCGTACGCGACCTCGCGTGGTGACAATTCCTCGGAGCGCACCGCGGCGAGCCCACCGAGCAGAGCGACGGCCACCGAAGCGGACGTGCCGGTGCTGCAACCAGCCGGCACGGCGGAACGGACGCTGATTTCCACGGCCGGGCCTCCAGGGGGTGGGAATGCATCGATGGCGGCCTCCAGCAACGGGTGGCGGGCGACCCGGGCCGCCCCGGGGACGACGGGGTACCGCTCACCGAAGCTGTCCGCGACGAGCATGACTGGGTCCGGGCCCTCCGTCGCGCAGATCGAGACCTCCACTCCTGGGGTCACCGCGATGTTCAAGACCCGCCCCGGCGCGCCGAACCACGTGTCGGTCCACCCACCGTTGTCGCAGATCCGGACGGGAGCCGATGCCTCGATCATCTTTCAGCGCCGCCGTCACGCTTGGTGGGAATGAACGTCCGAACCGTCACGAACGTCGCGATCCGGGCGGAGGACGGGACCGAAGAGCACATGCGGCCTGAAGCTTGCCACGTCGGCCGTTTCGAAGGGCAGTTCGAGCTCTGGAAGCGCCCGGTGCGTGATCCCCCCAGCACCTCCTCTTCGTCCGCGCACGCGCCGGAAGCGGTACGCGCGCCCCATGCGTGCGACGGCACCTCCGGCTCATTCGCACTCGTAGACGACCGACACTTCCTCATGGAGGGAACGGTTGATCTCGAGAAGTGCCTCGTGGTCCCTCGACACCCCGGTCACCTCATAGACGTGGTGGCCGGTTCCCACGCGCCAGTCGACCACGTCTCCGGGCGAAGGTTCGAGAAGACCGAGTTGACCCCGGCGAGCTCGGCCAACCGGCCGAGACCGTCGACGCTGACAATGCGCCCGGGCGGACATCGGGAGCTGGAACATCAAGCGGCGGCCGACCCGGTTGCACGGGACCGGGCCGTCAACGACGACGGGCTCGCCGAGAGCGGCGCGCCTCACGCTGCAAGAACCTGTCAACAAGGCGCCGGGCCTCCTCGGGCGCTGTCTACCGTGTCGCCGCAAGACGGGCGACGCTGATCTCAAGCGGGACTTTGCGCCTGGTCACCCAGCCGGGACGCGACAGAGGGTGCACGACCCCGGTCGCCTTGCGAGGGAAGCCACAGGGCCGTGCACCCGTCCCGGCAGAGGATATACAGAAGGCAATCGGCCACGAGGCCTGACGTCGGCGGCGAGCACGTCGTTCGCGGATCCGCCCTTGGGCGTGTCGGGTCCGACCACAGAGGAGCGGAGACGTCCCGCCGGCGATGTCGGTCCCGCGTTGGGCCCTGATCGCGGGGGAGAGCTTGTAACAGGTGTTGAACACGATCGTCCCACCACCGTTGTCGAGCTCGACCGCCTGGGTCGCACCGCCGACGGTGCCGCCGCGGATCGCCGGGGAGATCTGCTCGAGGACCGAGTTCCGTCGTAGGCCTGGGTCGCGACGACGTTGCGCCAGTCGCTCGGTTGGGCCCGGACAGATGCGGAGCGCCTCGTCCGCGGGTCGTGTCCGACAACGACAAGCCGTGGAGCGAGCAGTCGAGACGAAGGCGTCCGCCTCGGGTTCATGCCGCGAGAGCCGGACGCCCGTACACGTGTCGACCCTATCCGACCTGCGGGTTTAGTGATCGTTTCGAAATGTCCTCGACATACGGACGCAAGAATGGCCTACAATCCGCGGGCTGGACCATTCGGTCCTGCACCGAAGAGCCGGCACGCACCGGCTAGCTCGGGTAGAGGGGAAAAAAGTGCCGGTTCCCGAACGGGGCCGAGGCAGGAGGAGAAGCATGCGAATCAGAAGAATGAACAGGATGGGGGTTACCCTCGTCATGGCCCTCGGCCTGATCGCGGCGACCGCCACGGCTATATCGGCCG
>Ga0116127_1000720_pt1 | contig 26155 bp, 37 predicted proteins | sample June2015DPH_16_1_FD_89731 | JGI IMG/M metagenome (GOLD analysis project Ga0116127, IMG submission 89731) | Peatland microbial communities from SPRUCE experiment site at the Marcell Experimental Forest, Minnesota, USA - June2015DPH_16_100 | ecosystem: Environmental > Terrestrial > Soil > Wetlands... | reverse complement strand
CTATGGATGCTGACGAGCGCAGCCGTTGAAATGCTATGTAGTATCTTGGCTAGGCCGCTCCGCACGGACGGCACCGCCGTCTTAATCCGGCGAAACCCGATTGGCGTCGGGCCTCTGGTGGAAATCATATGGGAAAAGACGTGCCGCTGAAGCTCCCGCCCCTAGTATGGAAGTCGCCTGACGGCACTTGCACCGTGGCTATCGCCCGACGATGTTTTTTGGCGATGCGAGATATGGCCGTCGAGTATGGGCCGCGCGAGGTCGGGACATCGCTCGTAGGCCAGTACGAATATGATGGCAGAAAGGCCTGGGTGCTTGGACTGGCGCCACTGACCTTGGACTCAAAAGCAACTCGATGGACGTTTATCCGCGGCATTCGTGGGCTCGACGACTTCTTTCGGAGGATTTTACGCCGATACCGCGGCAAACGGCACTACATTGGGGAATGGCACAGTCATCCGAGTGCCGCCCCGATCGCTAGCATAACGGATGATCGGAATCAGGCAGAACTATCGAGGGCCGAGCAGTCACGGTGCCCCACCCCCATCCTGGTGATTGTTGGCGGAGATCTGCGTCAGAAACCCACGCTCGGTGTCTACATCCATATGCGCCAAGGGGGCAGAATCGACTTGTTACCAGTTTGATAAGCGCCGACATTTCGGGCGTACAGGCATCGTTCGAATCCACCGAATTGGTATTTCGCCACGTTGCTCTTATCCACGGGTGGTTCATGTAAATCCAAGACAGGCTGGGTCGCCGACGCGGCGTAGGCTCTAGGCAATATATCCCCAGGTGTTTTTTCCAAGCCCCGCTAATCTAAGCATAAGATCGCTCTCGCGCCTAACCTTCCGAACGAAATTTTGAAGATCGCCAGGAATATCGGCACGCGGGTCAGACCATGGACGAGAAACTAGCCGGCCCAATGTCGTCATGACTTGGTTCCCTATGCTGCGGCTGGCGCGTCGGATTGCTGGGCGCGCGGCGGTCGGCCAGGGCCGCGCCTGACTGATTGCTCGTCGGGGACTTGTCGTGGCAGTTCTTGCGAGCCGGTAGTTTCGCCGAGCGCAACGGGAACTTCCCGCTTGAGCAGAACATCGACGCCATTGTTGGCGACGAAGAACGGTTCCCAGCCGAGCGGCCCAACAATGTTGAGCAGCCTGATCGGCGGCGGCGCTTGTGGAATGCCGGGTTGATTGGCCGGGATTAGCGCCTTCATCTGGGCGAGAACAGCTTTGTCTTCGGCATCATCTCCGGTTGTCCACACGATGTTGGCGTTGCCGAAGAATAGACGGGCGAATTGAAATTGCCTCATTGGCGTTCCTTTCGTAACGATGTTTGTTGGCGATCGATGAACTCCAAAACCGCTTGACGGAATAATTGAGTCACCGGTTGCCCCCTTCTCTTAGCCAGCGCTTTCAATTGCTTCCAAACGTCGTCCGGAATGGTCATGTCAAACCGTTTCACGAGGTTGGACTATACGGGAATTTACCGCATTGTCAAGGTCTCTAACAAGGAATTTTTATGCTTGAATACGTCTCTTTAACCCCGGCAATTTTCGGCGGCGTTGCTGTTTCAACTACAACGGACGCGGCGGTAGCGGCCGTATCCTCCGCCAGCACGACCGGCAAGATTTTCGGCGGCGGAATTATCTTCAATCCAACTGGATCGCCAGCGGGGCAATTCAGCGAAGACGGGTTTAACCAGGACATCCGCTCAATCCCCGCCGGGCCGAGCATTGTGATTCGCCCGGCCGGACTTGGCTCGTCGAGCGGCCTGTTTGTGCGGCGCATCAGCGGCGGCAGCAATTTAGCCGGCGTGGTCGCAACGCTTTGGTGATTGGGGGATTTTATGCCTCTGCCAACTCCGCATAGCGGGGAACAAGAGCAAGACTTCGTATCGCGCGTTATGGGTGACGAGAACGCGCAAAAAGAATTTCCCAAGCAATTTGTAAGGCTTGGGTATGCCTACGGAACTTGGCGGCGCGAGCACCCCAGCGCCAAAAATATGTCGCTGGCGATCAATCACGGCACACTTGGCCGTGTTCATTCGGCGCTGAGCGACAATAACGTAGACTATGGGGAATGGAGTACGCCGGCCGGCAGCGAACGGAAGAAAGCTGATTGCCTCGCGATTGATCGCCAGCGACATATTTTTAATGAACACGGCCAAGTGTGCCGTGAGTGTCATTATCCAGTCTTTACGTCGAGTGGGAAGCTGTCTGCTAAAGGATTGGCCAGTGCCTCGGGATATTCCGAGCATGATTTGCCAGCCCTACACAAACTGATCGCTCCGTTGCTGGAGGAGTTGCACGAAGAGGAGAAGAAAAAGGAAATGTCCTTGGCCGTCGATAAAGACGACAAGGGGATTTTCCGAATGTCTCTGATCGGCGGAGAACTTGAAGATGCCGCGCCATCCGACCTTTTCTATCCAACCGGCGATCCGTTCCCGAAGTCCATTCTTGGCGAGCCATGCTTCTACGCCTGGAAAGACCTAAGCATTATCGGAAATTGGCAAACCGGGAAGGGCGACGATTTCCCGGTCGGTATGGCGCGCGAAAATCATTGGATCGAAATGTATGAGCTGATGAGCAAGAACGGCGTCAAGGTTCCGATTGTCGATGACCATGGTGTAGAGGCCGACAAACAAAACGGTTGGTTGATGAAATTGCGGGTCAAGGATGGTCGGTTACAAGCCTTGATGCAACTCATTGGCGACGATTCCCGGAGAAAGGCCGCGAAAAACGACGTTTCGGTCGGGGTTGATCCAATGCTGATTGACGGCGCTCGCCGAGTTTATCCAGACGCGATCCAGCACATAGGTCTAACGCCGCTCCCATGCATTCCCGGATTAAGACCAGCAGTTTTAGCCGCATCCCGTGCCGCAGACGGGGCGTCGGCAACCACCCAGTCTGCGGAGAACCCTAACCATGGAGGTAAGCCAATGGCTACCACACTGACCGATGGGCATGTCGGCGCTCTGCGTAAGCATGCGCATCTTGCCATGTCCAACATCCCCGACGACAAGATCGGGGACCATCTCGTTTCGCACCACGACGCCCACGCCGAGCATCTTAAGCAGATGTGCATGGCGATGCCTGGCGGGGCAGATTGCCCGCCTGAGCAGGCGATGAGCCGAGCCGTTCAGCACGTCAAGACAACCGGACATATCCTGGGTCGGTTGATGCCTAAGAACATGAGCTTGGCTACGGTCAAGCCGGATGAGTTGGCGTCAACATTGGACGCCCGGCTCGATGTTCTGAGCAAGGCCGGCGAACAGTTGGACGGGCTTACCGCGACCATTGATCGCCAGAACAAGGAAATTCAGGTCATGTCGCGGCAGATTCCAGCCAACCCGTTCCCGACCGAAGATTCAGAGACAACCGCTATCGAAACGATGTCGATGGGATTCGACCAACTTTCCGGTAATGATGGCAAGGGGTTTGCCCAATTCTTCATCGACGGTCTGAAGAAGATCCTCATCAGCGCCGATGGTAAAAAGGCCAACGTGGCTTGCATGTCCCGCGCCGCAAACCTGAACGGTTCGCGTTCGCTTGCGGTCGAGGTTCTTGACCTTTGCCGGCGATATCTGGAAATCGGGCCAGTCCCAAAGGCCGGCGAGAAATCCCGGTTGCAGGCCATGAGCCGACAGGTTCCAGGTCAAACTGGGCCGACTCCTGAACAGGATGCGGAGGCTCTGAAAATCATGAAGCGCGGCATGGGCGTTCCACAAAATGCGTGAGCCTTTCGTTTATCTGAATTTCCACCAATTTTCCTCAACCAAGAAAGCGAGTGAATCATGTTAGGACAACAGACAGGAACCCCCGGCGTTGGTGCTGGCGTTTTTGCCGCGCCACGTCAGGCTCTTTACACGGAAATCGAAGGTCTTTCAGCCTTCGCGCTTCCGATCATCGTTACAGGCTCATCGGTGTATAACAAGTACAACCTGCCCTATTGGTGGGTGCTGTATGCCGGAACGCCTATCGGTCGTTTGACCAATAGCGCCACTTATGCACCAGCCATTATTGGACTTACCAGTCTGCCATTGGGCGGCGCAAGCACCACGCTCCAAACCGATCCTGGAACGGCAGCGGCTTTGGCCTATCGTATTGGCCAAACCGGAACACTTACACTCACAGGCGCAAACGTCGCTGGCGGAACTTGCCGTAGCTTGCCGGTCGCGTATTCGGCAGTCAATACCACTACCGGAGCGATCACGATCACGGCGACTGCATCGGCAGCGGTGAACGCCGTCAATCAGATCAACGATCTGGTGTTTGTGGATAACACCGGCGTCGGCACCTTTAACATTACTGTGGAAGGCATTACGACCGGGGCGATTACCTATTCATCGGTGGCCGCAACCCTCTATGGCAACATCAATACGGCGTTGAATGCGACATTTGGAACATCAGCTATTGTCGCCAGCGGCGCATCTCTGGCTGCGATCATCCTGACGTTCTCAGGGACGGGATATGCCGGTCGGCCTGTTGGGGCTGTCACTACTACCGTTCTTGTGAACGCTGGCGGAACAACCTTTACCATTAATGGTGTTGGAACCGTCGGCGCTGCAACCGTTGCTCCTGTTGGTACGGCGGGCGTTACCGCCGTTGCCGCGCAGGAAGGCGAATTCGTCGCCGGCTCAATGATTCAATCGACGGATGGCAGTCAGACCCCGCTATTGATCGTGTCGGATACCTACGGCGTGAAGTTTACGGATTGGACGAACGTCAACGTAATTCCGAACTATGTCGTTCGGGCGTCGGCGGGTGGCCTACTCAACGCGAGCATGGTCCCCGACAAATCGCCCGATCCGGCAACCTGGGCCTACTTCAAGTCCCTGTTGCCGGCGACGTTGTTGTTCTCGGACACTTATGGATACTGATTCGCGGATTTGAGTCCGCAACTTCCCCATCACAATTTTTTAAGAAAGAGAGCTACTCATGTCTGCGTTTTCAACACCAGGATTTTTCCCCATTGATAGCGTCTTTGGCGCTCCGCAATTAACCAAGGCCGTCAAGGCCCGTGCCAGTGGCGTTCCGAAACGGCTGCCAGCCGGGTTCTATGAATCCAAGCCTGCGTTTCAAGTCGCGCGAAATACCGGCTTGTTCAAGCGCCGATATGGAACGCAACAGAACGCACCGATCATCGGCTACGGACAGGCGATGAAGGAAGGCGCGGCCGTCGCTGAGGAAAACGTGCCATTTATCGTGATTTCCCAAGGAGAAATCCTGCCGATCAAGATGGCTGATTTTGTCGGACTCATCAAGGAATCGTCCGAAGGATCGAACCTGTTGATCGACGAAGGCGGTATCGAGTACATCGGTACGCAAGTCTCCGAATTCCAGCAACGGTTCATCGACACACGCTTGGCGGTGACACACCTGGCGCTTGCACAGGACGCCGTTTATGTCGGTACGGCTGGCCAGATTCTTCCGAGCAGCACTGGAGCGGCATATACCATCCAATCCGGCGTTCAGGCGACCCATCAGGGTCAATTGAATGGAATCCTTACCGCCGGATGGGAAAATCCATCGACGGATATTCCGACGCAAATCCTCGGCTTGCTCCGGCAGGCGGCTGCGGACTTCGCCGGTGACGGGCCGACTTTGGAGTATGCCTTCTTTGGCAAGAACATTCCGAAGTATCTGTTTACCAACACAGCGTTGATCCAATACCTGCGCCTCAACGAAGCGCAGAACGTCGGGTACATCGCCAATGCGAAGATGCCGGAACAGGGTTCGCTGCTCAACCTGAAGTGGGTTGACTGCTCGGCCTTGTTCTATCGGCAAGCCCCGGCATCGACGGCGTTCAACGCGAACGCGCTGGTTTCTGGGACGAATCCGAGCGGCATTACCGCACCGGGCGATGGAACGGTAACGCCGATCTGGGGTGACGATACAATCGTGTTCACGCCCGATCCGGCCAAGGTTGATTTCTGGCGGACCTACGAAGGCCATTTCCGTGCTCCGAAGGATTCGCAATTGGCCTATAGCGATCCGGGCCGGGCGATCACTAACTTCCAGGACATTCGCGGCATGGGCGCTTATGCGGGCGTGCGGATCAACCCGCCGGGCGTGGATATCTATATGTTTGACAATTTCCTTCCCTGCATTCCCGCGCCGAACAGCATCTATCAGGCAGTAGTCAACTTCTGATTCGGCCTACAATCAAATGTCCACCATTTCCTCTGCCCTAGACACGGACGTTGTGAACGTCGGCGTGGACACTTCCGCGTTCGATAGGGCGATGGCGCGGATTGACCAAGGAACCGGATGACACAACCCGACTTCTTTACGCCGATTTCTGCGGGAATTATTGCCGCGCTCAAAGCGTGCCAGACCTTTACGGCCATCGTGAAACCTGGAAACGTAATAGATATGAGCCTGTCTGCCTTTGAGCAGTTCAAGGGAACCGTACAGGCCGCAGACACGCCGGAAGTCATCCTGTTGCAGGATTCGATGCGGATCGTCCGGTCGAATTCAATGACGTTCGATTTCTATAATCGGTTATTGTTCGTCTGCACCTACGACAATCTCAGGACGCGAGACATCAACCAAACCAAGACGGCGATTGTAGTCGCCTTGATAAAGGCTGGAGTTAATGACCTTGGGATTCAGCCGCCGGCCGGATGGCCGAATAAATTTGTCCGCGGCTGGCGTCCGCTAGACGGCAAGGATGAACTTGCTGGCGCGCCGGAAACGCGGCAATGGATGCGCGGAACAAAACGATGGATCGGCTTTTTCGGTCTTGAAGTCAACACGTTTTTCGATATCAAAACCCTTTCCTCGTTGCCGTAAATGCCAGCCTTGACTGAAACATCGGTGCCGATTTCGCTCACGGCGGTATTCGTGCCGTCGATGAACGTACAGCCCGTCATAGCCGCCCTGCAAAAGTTGGGCGAAGGCATCGCGGACATGGCGACTGGGCCGATGTTCCAGGCCAACATGGACATGGCCGGAATGTGGGATGAGTTCCTACAGGACCGATACGACGTGTTTTCACGGGGCGGCGGCGATTGGGCACCGCTGAAGGAAAGCACGATCAAGCGGAAATCGGGCCGTGCCACAATGGGCGGTGGCCGCGTCGGCGCGATCCTCATTCTGATTGATCGAGGCGACATGCGCGCAAGCATGAACCGGGGCGAACCTAACCACTTCATTCAGGTGCTTCCCGACGGGATTACCGAAGGTTCGCTCGATCCGAAGATTCGGTTTCATCAAGATGGAACCTACAAGATGCCGGCGCGCGAGGTCTTTGTTCTGCCGAGCAGCGATGTTTTGGCGCAAATGACAACACGCGGCGCAAGCGGCGTTCTGGCCTGCGCCCAATCCGCCGGGTTTTGGGCTGTTTAACCGGAGACAATCTATGAAAGTGACGTTCAAGACCAAAAAGATTCACGATTACCCCGACGCGACATGGAAAAAAGATGTTGGGGGCGCTGTTCATCTGATGAAAACTGTCGTCAAGCCGAACAACGAGCGCGAGGCCGTTTGCGTGGCGGTCCTCGACAAATCTACCGTTGATGGAATCGAGGAAACAATCGTAACGCCGGCACAGGTTATTCCCGCCGTACCAGCGCAGATCATTCCGGCATCCACGCAGACGGTGGAGATAGCCCCATGACGAAACACAACCTAGTCACGTCCTGTAACGGCCAAGGGTGTCAGGCGTCATTCGTATCGGATGCGAATGACTTTGGGCCTCCCGATCCGCGAGCCTTGGCAATGTTGCCCGACGGCTGGCGGCGCATCCGCGTCCAGGAAATGGCGGCAAGGAACGTCGGGGCCGGCCCATGGCTGGAGTTTTGCCCCGATTGTTGCACAAAGCTCGCATGGCTGATACCGGAACCTCCGCCAAATCCAACATTGAAGATCGTCCATCAGGCGGATGCGGCGGTCGTCGCGGCGGACTGAGGATGGAATGCCGCCTCCAAATTTATTTCCGAATTCGTTTACGCTTCCCGCGAAGGCATCTCCGACCGGGTTGCCGATTCGCTTGACTTGGACGGACGATCTTACGGAAGGTAATCCGGTGGGCGGCCCGGACGGGAACGGCTATGTCTCTGATTTGACGTACCAATGGGGCGGAGGAGTTCCAGCACCAATTTCATCGGGAACGGTGCAGATAGTTCTAAGTCCGAATCTCGATGATTTTTTTGCGGATGGCGAGGACGTTCTGGCATCCTGGGCTTTAGGGGTCATGGATGGGAACGGAGGCGTATTCATAACCGGATACAACAATCCACTAGGGACCAACTTGACGTGGGCCGGCGGCGATGAGACCTTCGGGTCGCTGTCGGGGATCGGGGATTTAGCGGACTTTTCACCAGCGTATGTTTTTACCATTGTTTCAACAGGAGTCATCATGGCCTACTCAAGTGTCGGATACAATGAAGTTCTAACCGCTGCGGCGATCACGGCCCAGACTGGGGGTTATACGACTTCCCAGGAAAACACGAGCTTTAACTACAACAATTCGCTTGCCATCGGCAGCGCTGCCGGGGAGGTCGATCAGATTGTCGATGCGTCGGGGACCGTCGCCGGTTCCAGCACGCCGACAACGGTTGATCTGACCACCGCATTAAACACGCAAGGCGTCGCTGCCGGGATGCTGCACGTTGTGGCAATCCGCTTTGTGAACATCGACCCGACGAACACGTTGACGCTCAAACCCGCAGCGAGCCAGGGCGTCCAATTCCTGCCGAGTGCTGGCATCGCCGTTCCTCCCGGCGGCAAGTTCACGCTGACGGTTGACCAGATTCCCGGCGGCGCGGCCGTGGCCGGTTTGGCACTGACGGCTGGAACCTACGATACACTGGCCGTAGCAACGAGCGGCGGGACAGGCGTGGCGTTCGGTCTCGTCATCGTCGGTCGGGATGCCTGATTCCGATTCATTCACTCGACATCTAACCTTGGAGAACTCACATGCCCATATTTATTGCCGGCAACAGAAGTACGGTAACAATCAACAGCACCGAGGTGGGACTAAAAACCGTCTCGTTTAAGGAAAACTGCAAGCTGATAGAAAAGCGTAACAGCCAGACAAATCAATTTACGCTGTACATCCCCACCTTCACCGATGCGGACATTTCTATCTTCATCGACCATGATACCACGTCGCCGTATTATAAGGCGCCCCTATCGGTTAAGGCCGGTGCGATTCTCTCCTGCAAAATTTACCTGAACGAGGGGGGCAACGACACGCTGGATGGCCCATACTACACAATCACAACAATGGTCATCCGCGACGTTGACATGAATGCCGTGGTAGACGGCGATCTTGGCATCCGCATCAACGCCAAGGCCAGCGGCACCTATTCCTACCCGACAACCTGATTCGAGGCTGAACAATGGCAGACGTAACATCCGCTACCGGCGCGCCCCGCGCCGACATCATCGAGGGCAAGCTGCTATACCCTTTCACCGCAGAGATGATGGGGACGGCCAGCGCCTATTTCCGGCGCAAGGCGATTGAGGAGTACACCGCGATCATCGCGCAGCAGCGGGCGGAAAAGAAGCTCGCCGATGCAAAGGTGACACAGGAGCTTATCGACACCAAAACTCGGAAGGGCGACTATAATCCCGTAGAAGCGTCATTCATTGCCGAGGCGTGGAATATCGTCAACCTTCCGTTTTTGCTCTGGCTGTCGATGATTCAGGGCAACAAGGACCTTGAACTTTCCGAAGTCACCGCTCTGATAACCCTCGACAATGCGCAGCGAATTCTGCTCGGCGTCATGGAGTTAATGCGCCTCTACAGGGCAGCGCCGCCCGAGGACCCCGCAAAAAAAAACCGGACGAGCGGCCCATCGACCGATTCGACCGGAAATCCATCGGATATGACCTCTCCGAAATAATGGCGATCCTGCACAAGAAGCGGGAGATTCCGCAATCCGTCCTGAGCAAGATGACTGTCGATCAGATGCTCGCCGAGTGCGGGGCCGAGGACGATTCACTCAAGAAAAGACTGATCGCCGAGCGCGACGAGCGCCGCCGTGAGCAACTTGCCGCCGATATGGAAGGCTATTGCCAGCATCATAAAATCACGCCCATCGACCTGCTACGCATCACTCCCGCCAAATTGTCCGAATCATTCCAGGAATTCACGGGCCAACCCAATGACCCTGAAATCCTGCACAAAGCCGTTCTGTCCTACCTGAGAGAGTTTTACCCAACACCACAAATATGAGTCAAGCAAATGTTGGAGTCGCGTTTGACGTGATCTGGCGGAACATTGCCGACTTCCGCCAGCAGCTTGCCACTGCGCAGACGGAAATGCAGGAAATGGTCGGGAAGATGAGCGCGATGGAAATATCCATCCCGGCCATCGTGGACGTGAACTCCCTATTTTCGAGTTATGATTCGGCGATTGCCGATCTAAAAGCGCGTGCTGCCGCCGATCCGGTGCTCATCCAGATGATGGTTCAACCGGGCATGGTTCCAGGCGGTATTCCTGGCGGATTGTCGCCGATGCCAGCCACTACGTCGGCAACTGGAGAGGTTGGCGACACGATTTCACAGGCTGAAATGGCCGCTCTTCTAGCTGGCGGCGCACGTCTTGGTCGCGGCGGTAGGATGATGATTCCCGGGGGGATGCCGCTTGTTGGGGCCGAAACGGCAGCCGAAGGCGGAATGACCGCAGAAGAGATTGCCGCCGCGGTTGCGCTAACGGCGGGAACGGGAACGGCGGCGCGCGGGCTTTCCGGCATGGCCCGCGGCGGAATGATGACCGAAGCACCGAGCATGGAGGCAATTGAGGAGGCCGCACAACAAGAGGCTGTGATTGGCGCGACGCTTCCGGGGGTTGGGATTCCAGAGGAGGCGGCGACAACAGCCAGCCGATGGGGGACTGGTCGCATGATGGGGGCTTTTGGCGGTCTGATGCTTATGAGGCGCGCCATTCAAAACGCCAATGAAAATTTGGCGGAGAACGCTAAGGTGGATTTCACAGAAAATCCTGCCGATATCGGCGTTGCTGGCGGCGCTTCGATGGGCACAAAAGAAGCAAGAGAGTCACGCGCCGCCGCCGTCAGGGAAAGTGAATCGGTCGGAGGCCGGATAATGCAGGCTCTTTACAGTCACCCCTATCAAGCATCCCTGCTTGAGGGGCCGCTAGGGCCGTTATTACAGGCCACAGGCGTTAATCAATGGGCGGCATCAAGATTCGGCGTGGATTTCAACATGCAAGGGCGTGCCCAGGAAACCGCCCAGGCCCAGCAAGCCGCCGAGGCTACAGATGAGCGGCAGAAAAAGATTGATGCAGAGATTCGAGCCAGTAGGGCATTTGGCCGCGAGACCGGCGAAATTATGGACGAACCCCGCGTCGGATCGAACAAATACGATACCGAGCAAGCCAGAATCAGCTCGCATTACGAGAAGTTATCCGAAGCGATCCAGGCGGACTATCAAGCCACTCGGAAAACGGCGGACGAAACTACGGCTTACAACGCGGCGAGCCAAAAGCTCCATGACGACGAAATAGCGGCGCTGAAGCAAGTGACGGATGCCCAAACTGATGAGGCTGCGCACAAACGCGCCCAAAAGACTGTTCGAGAAGCGCAAACTAATGCGGAAAAAGCATCGCTTGCCGGGGATACAGCTACGGCCCAAAAAGACGAACTAATGGCAAGAGTCGCTGCCCGCGTAGATGCCATGGAAAAGGAGGAAAAGGGAAGCGGGGTCCAGTGGTATAAGGACGTTGGCGCAAAACAAATTACTCAGGGCAGTACAGAAATAGATGAAGCGGTCCGATTCTCCCAGCAGCAGCGCGTTGCCGAAATGCAGGGCAATCTTGGCGTTGCCCAGGCTAACTTGTCTGGGGACCGCTTCGGCGCACAGCAGTCGCAGGTTGACAACGAGGCTCGCCAGAAATCGCTTGAGATTCAGGAGAAAATCGACAAGCTCGTCACTGAGTCCGGCAATAAACGGAGCAAATCGCAGCAGGACGAAATCGACACTCTAACGAAAGAGCTTGGCCTGACTCAGCAGATCGCCGCCGTTCACGACGCCGAAATCCAGAAAGCCCGCGCCCAACATACGGCGGACCTGAACGCCGACGTAACCGCGACCCGGCAGCGCGCCGTCGGCAATGAACGCGGCGCGGAATGGACGGAACTCCAAAACCGCATCAAGAAGGAATTGGCTGATTCCAGCCCGGCCGATCAGGCGCAGACCCGAAAACTGGCCAGTGCCCAAATCTCTCAGTTCTTGCACGAGGATCAAAAACCGTTCATGGGCAGCATGGATCAATACCTGAACGAGATGCAAATGGGCATACTTCGCGGTGGTGCCGGCGGCGCGGCGGCGGACACGGCGGCGAGGGCGTTCCAAAAAGACCTGGACAGCCCGGCCAAGGATCATAAGGATGCCGCAACCGATCTCAAAACGGCGGCGAAACATCTGATGGATAGTGCGGGGGCGATTGCCAAGGCATTCGGGGCTGGGGCGCTCGTTGCGATGGAGGCGTTGTAATGCCAGTTCCAAATTATCCGATTGCGACCGCGCGCAACGTCGGCGGCATCACTGTCTGGGACGAGGGCTTTGAGGAAAGTTACATCCGTCTCGGCAACTCCACGGCGACGCGAACGCTTTCATGTTTTTGTAGCCAACGCGAACTTTTGGTCGAGTACCTCATGGCAGGATATGTCATACAGGGAAACACGGTCGTCCAAAATCTGACGGCCTATCCCGACGCGCCGTGGATGTACGTCGATCACATCGACGTTGTTCCTTGGGCGGACGAAAACGGAAACTTAGTTGACAACTACGGGATGTTTTCACAGGAATACGCGCAACTGAAAGTCCATTATCGGGCCTATCCTTGGGCGTCCGGACAGCAAGGGTACATCACGTTCCGGTATGGCGAGGGCGTACTTGCACCGCCAAACGATGGGTCAGGCAATAGCGGCTTTAAGTGGCCCGATGGTAGTTCGGTGCCGACCGAATGTGCGCCGCCAATTCACTATATGCTGGTGGGAATTTCGTGTCATCTGCTCAACCAGCCGCCAGTTGCCGGCAATACAATCCAACAGCTTTTCAACAACGTCAATAGCGACACGTTCTTTGGCTACGGCGCTGGCCAGGTAAGGTTCCTTGGCTGTTCGACGGAGACGACGGCCAGCGGTTACAACCCGCAAGGCAGCGGGTTTACCGAGGAGCAAAACTGGGAATTCTATGCTCGTAGTTTTTCGTGGAACGATGCGATAAATCCAAAAGCGCTGAGCGGCGCGGCTAACGTGTTCGCCGCCGCTCAGGCGCTAAACCCGCCGGTCTACCCAACTACCGCCTTTTCGTCCCTGTTCCCGCTAGGTTCCGGGTAAATGCAATTCAAGACCAACTATGACGACGCGAAATTGATGACCGTCCGCGGCAAGTGGGTAAACGCCGTGGGCAACGCTCTCAACCTGCTTTTCAACGGCCAGTTTTTTAAGAGCGACGGCACCATTCGCCTGCATAGCGGACCGGCTGGCGTAACGATGGGGGCGCAAACCCCCTCTCAGAACGCCGGTTTCTGGGCGCAAATCACCGGCTATACCGCAATAGGATCAGAAGGTTCCGGCGGAGCGCAATCCAACACTTGGTCGTATAGCTGGGAGCAAGTTACTTATGTCCAACAAGGGACATGGAAGATTACGCCCGGAGGAAACAGTAGTTCGGGAGGCAGTGGAAGCGGATCGGGCAGCGGAGGATTGGCGTATAATGCGCGCGAAGCAAACAACTCTCCTAGCGGTGTGCAGGGCAATTCAATCAACGTAAGCAACCTGGGGCCGGGGCAAAATATTCTGCCCGTCCAGGGTAATCCGGTGGTATGGATGCGACAGGTGACGACGTGCGCTTTGAGTGGAAGCGGTTCTGGCAGTGGCGAGCCGGCGGGGAACACGGAATACATCTTTGAGTACGAGAACGCGGTTGGTCCCTGTACTGGCAGCGGAAGCGGGGACTGAACCATGGCACAATACGAAGCGGGCTGCGCATATTGCTGCCAGTTCATCGAAGCACAGCTTTGTTCTGGCGGCTATGGCTCTGGTTCCGGTTCGGGAAGAACTGGTTCTGGTGGTCACGGTTCCGGCAATGGGCAGGAGAATACCGGAGGAAGTTGCGGGCGCTGCCATTATGTCGGTTCTGGGCCTGGATCGGGATCGCATTTCTACCAAAACCCGACACAACCGATTCCTCCGGACATCTGGATTAACGTAGCGGATATTCCCCACGTTTGCCCTGGCTCTGGTTCGGGGAGTGGCCCGGCAAGCACGCTGACATTCATCTATACAGATGAGTATGGAAATTCCTGGAAATACGAAATCAACGCTTCATGGACACAGGATAAACCGCCTCATAATGCGCTCGTTCTTGGTTCGTTACCGAACTGCTATGTAAGCTGCTCGGCAGCGCCGAATGCTGGATCGTGTCCACCGGCTGGTGCTGGCTCATGTCCGGGAGGCAGCGGGAGCCAAGGCAGCGGCGGTAGTGGCGGCGGAGGCGGTGGTCCCCAAGGTTTCGGGGGAGAACCTGATGGTGGCGGAGGAGGGAACGGTCAGGGTGCTAGCGCTGGGTCTGGGTCTGGGTCTGGGTCTGGTCCATGCGGAAACCAAGTCTCTGGCTGGCCCGCGTATCTCTGCCAGGATTATACGGGAAGCGGTTCAGGACCGCCCGATCCGGTATTCGTCATTTGTGACGCCAAAATCCCTAGCGGAGTTTGGTACTTTCGCTATCTTGGATATTGCTACTCGGTCGATGCGACCGGCCCATGCGAGTGTTCTGAACCCGGTGAGCAGTTAGTCTCAATCGGAAGTTCTTATAAATCCTGCGAGGATTGTGAGGGTGGAACGCCCGCAGTCCTTTGCCCCGATCAAGAATCGGGTTCGTTCCCAAATCTATGGGTGCGGCAGGGCGAGATTCCGACCGGTTCAACCCCTTACATCTGGAGACAGGACAATTTTTGCTGGTCCGTTTCTCCAGGCGCATCCACGGGAACGATTCCGCCAGATGCCACGCTTACCACGCCAGCGGATGATTACCCCAATTGCATTACCTGCGTTCTCGGCATCGTCGCCACGCTTTGCCTGATGCCCAACGGGAGTCAACAGCCAAATTATACGAAAGCTCCTGTCGTTTGGGTTCCAGTAGCGTCACTACCGCCGGACGTGACGACGCCGATCATCTTCAACGTCCAGGGATGGTGCTACTGGGTCAATCCCGAAGGATCGGGTTCCGGCGGGGCGCAAGTTCCGATGCCGACCGGGGCGCTGGTCACGACGGCGATTGAGGAATACGCATCGTGTCTGGCGTGCCTGTGCGGACAGAGAATGCCGTCGCAGGGCATTCCGTCTCAGTGGTGTGGCGCGGGCGTTGTCGTGAGCGGCTATGTTCCGCCAGTGTTCTGGTTGCTGGCGGACAATATCGGCGATGACGATCTTTTTTTTGTTCAAGACGGCGGGTGTTACTACTTCGACGTGTCGCAAACGCCGAGCAATATTCCCAGCGGAGCGCAGATTATCGACCCGTCAAGCACCTATGGCACCTGCGAGGATTGCCTCAATAGCCAAGGCAGCGGCAGCGGGCCGGGAAGTGGGACAAGCGGATCGGGAAGCGGCAGTGGGCCGCCCCCGTGCGCAAATTGCGGCCCAGGCCCTCTCCCATGCGAAGCGCCCACTACGCTTGTGGTTGACATGACGCAATTTGCGGCATACGGTTACACAGACGACACCACCGTAACATTGGTCATCAGCGGCCTTTGTGGTCCTGATGGCATCATTCCCGACAACTGGAGCGGCTATAGTCTGCCTACAGGACAGGCGTATGTATCGGTTGATCCCCGCAGTCCTGGGGATGGTATTATTAATTGCTATGCTATCACCGTCGAAGGCATCTCGTTTGACAACTTCTTTGGATTCAACAATACCGGCGTAACAGGCACTTATATACAAGATTGCCCGATATACGGCGGTCCTCCGCCTCCGGGCGGCATCTACAGTGTTGAGGTGTCCTGATGCCAAAGGTCAACTGCAAATTCGCCAAGGACATCGGTAGTCCCATTTATGTCGAATGTACTAACGCGCAGCGCATACACACTCGCATACAAACCAGGCATGCGATCAGAGAACTAGGCAATCAACCGTCATTAGGTTCGTGTCGAAAATGCGAGTTTGCTATCAAGATAGACCCCACTGCGCCCATAGTACAGCTAACCGTTAGCGCAAAAAGCACGTCTCCTTATTCCACCGATTCCGTCCATTATCATCGCGGCTCGCGGCGTTCCCGCAAGTCCAGCCGTCAGCCCCAAACTTGGCAGACTTCGCAAGTCCAGGCTGAACACGCCGCGCTGGTTGAGCAGGCGATCAAGAGCACTCCGGCTTACGAGGGTCACTCTGAGGATCGCGGGATTGTTATGGCGACAGGCGGCAAGTTCTTTCCGTCTGCCTACATTTCACTGCGCGTGCTACGCCGTGTTGGCTGTACATTGCCCGTTGAACTCTGGTATCTCGGCCGAAACAAGGAAAAAGAACCATGGATGGAGAAAGCATGCGCCGGTCTGAATGTTCGGTGGATCGACGCCGATAAGGTCGCCACAATTCACCCCTGCCAAATCCTCAATGGCTGGGAACTCAAAGCGTTCGCGGTGGTACATTCACGATTCCGCGAGGTCTTATACCTCGACTCCGACTGCTATCCGGTCAGCGATCCAACGTACTTATTCAACGATGAAGCGTTTAAGCGCCACAGAGCGATCTTCTTCCCTGACAAGACGGAAGAAGATTTGCACGTCTGGTGTCCGGTGCATGGCGTCCCAGACCCGCGCACTATCCTTGGCATCGAGCCGGTCCACGAGCGCGCGATCGAAAGTGGGGAGTTTGTCGTTGATCGGGAACGATGCTGGAAAGAATTGAATCTCGCCCTGCACCTGAACGAGCATTCGGACTTTTGGTATAAGTTTATGTACGGGGATAAAGAGACGTTCCACCTAGCATGGCGGAAATTGCGGACAGAATTCACCATGCCGGAAGGACGGTGGAAATGGATACCCCCGGCGATGATACATCACGACATGGCCGGCCGGGATATTTTTGTCCACCGCTGCCGGGGAAAGTTCGTGCTGCCGTGGCAGAATGGGCAACGGTCGGGATTCATGTCCGGACAAGAGCATTGGAACAAAGTAGTTCAGCAATTGCCGCATGAGGAGTTTTGTTGGACGGCACTGGCCGACCTCGTAAAGCTATCGGGTGGTCCCACAGCAAGCTGGCCGCGACCGATGCGATGGCTGGCGCGGCGAGCGAAGCCCGAACATGCGGGCCTCGGAGATACCGTAGAATGGGCGTTGCGTACGGCATCCGCCGCAACGCCGTTAGCGGGGGCGGTATTGGTAAAACGATTCGGAGGCGAGCCGTTAAAAGACTGGCGGGCATTTCTTAACCACAAATCTTGTGGTGCCTGCGGCAACCGCAAACAGGTTCTGAACGATGAATTTCCGTACTGGCGTCCGAGGGAACTCGAATCACCCCCGAATTTAGCAACCAATATCGCAAATGATGCCCGGCCAAAACTTGACCGTGTGACGCTGGTCTGCATTGACACCAATCATCCGTTGGCCGGGCTTCGCGCGATTCATAAGAGCATGGCACAATGCCGATTCGCGGACTGCCTGCTTGTCAGTAGTGAACCAGTGAAATCACCGGGAGTTCGATGCCACGTCATAAAGGCATTCGCTTCCACGGAGGATTACTCCCAGTTCGTCATGCGTGATCTTCTGCCGCTCGTCACGACGGATTTTATCCTGATTGTTCATTGGGATGGATGGGTTCTGAACGGAAAACTCTGGGATGACCGATGGATGCAATACGACTACATCGGCGCGCCGCAATACCATATTCCTGGAGGGATGAACGGAGGATTTTCGCTTCGCTCACGGAAATTACTAGAGGCGTTGCGCGATTTTGAACCGCGCCATCCCGAAGATGTAGCTATTTGCCGCGACTATCGGGATGAACTACAAAAACGCGGGATCAGATTTGCTTCGACCGCGCCAATTAGTGGACGTAGGGATGCCGACATTTTCGCATGGGAGCGAAATCCGGACGGCATGGAGCAGATACCAGACTTTCCGACATTCGGATTTCATGGAGAAATAGCGATGAGGGCGTTGCGCCTCTTCCCCACACAGTAGTCTTGTCCCCTCGATCCTCCTCTTTTCTGACCCCAGCGTTCGCAAGGCGCTGGGGTTTTTCATGCGCCAGCGCGAAGTTGACGCCGAAATCAGCGCGGCAGGATTTGAACCTGCGGCCTCATGGTCCCAAACCACGCGCTCTGCCAAACTGAGCTACGCGCTGTTGTGCGCCGGATTAAATGACCGGCGCGTCCAAAGGCCAGAGTTTGACTAGCTGGCCTCTGCATTGCGCCGCTACTCACCGGGCGGCGCGAAAGAGCGGCTTGGGAATTCGCTCTACGTTTGTCCCGACAATGTGACTGCCGGAACACAAATAGCGGGCAGTGGAGTCGAACCACCATCGCAGCGGTTATGAGCCGTGCCGGATACCCACCGGGCCACCCGCGATCAAGCGGACACTCAGCCATGATCCTGCCCGCGCGTCCGTGGTGGTGTCTTGGCTGAAGATGCCCGTGTTGGATATTTTACCCCGCCTTTTCGGGATTGCAACGGGCGCTCTGCCCTGATTGTACAAAAGCTATCGCAAGGTCAACATCAGCACATTTCCGCGAACAGTGCTCCTCAAATGGATTGGCGTTCCACCAGGGCTTGCGACGAAACCTTTTTCCGCAGACGACGCATTGCTTCCAAGGCCATCCAGGCAGATGGATCATGCACCACCAGCGGAATCGGCTCAGTCCCAAGATGCGGCGGAAGGCGCTCATTCTCAGTCCCGGCAATCCACCGCGCCAGCGATCAAAAGCCTCGTGGCCCTCGGCCTCATCGCCCTACGTCCTGCCGCCGTAATTGCCAAGCTCCGCGCCTGTCCAGCCACGCGCATTAGCACCCCCTTGCGGATCAGGTCTGCGGCCATCTCAAAAACCGAGACCTTGGCCAGTCCGTGCAGGTCGGCAAGCTCTTGCAAGGTGGGGGGAGTCCGCCAGTGCGCAATGTTCCATCGGTCGATATCGCGGAGAAGCCGAAGTTGCGCGGGGGTGAGATTCATAACCCCTTAAGCGCCGTCACTACCTTTTTATGGATTCGGCGGTATAAATCGTGCGATACGCTTCGGCTGCTAAATTCTCCTTGAAGCAAACTCGCAAATGTGGCCTCAAGCATCCTAGCCTCTATCGGTTTGAATATGATATTGATAGTGTTGTCCGGCATCCGGCGTCGCGGTAGCTCCGTCTTACGTTGCAGCTTATTTAGCAACATCTTTGCTCTTGTGCTTATCTGAATGCCATACTCACAATGGTCCTTTTCCGCGCAGGACATGGCGCGGGCAAAGGACCTAAATCGCGGCGATTCCGGTCGGGCCTTCGGCGGATTTTCATTGGATGCAAAGCCCATGACCACGACGAATTTATCGCCGTCAACGTCGATGAGGTTGTAATTGTCAGCGCTCACTTTGTTATCTCCGAAATTGCCCTTGTCAATTCGAGTCTTCCGACTGACGACAAAGAATATCGACAACCGCGTCCAGCAAAATCAGGAATGTAATCTACCCATCCGGCCTTTCGCAGTTTGCCAAGCAACTGTCCGCCCGCGATTCGCATTCCACCGCCAGCGGCCGAACCGTGTTGGCCGCATTTCATGTGTCTATGCCAGCCGGGGGCGTTGGGCCAAATGCGCTCGGCGAATTGTCCAGCGCGGAGCGGCCCCTGGTCGCGCAGGATCGTGAGACATTTGACCTGAAAGATGGTCATGGTTGCTGGCGCTCTATGTTCGTGCGTTTGTCATCGCCTCAACCGCAAGGATGCGTTCGCCGATCCATCGCATGACGGGGACGGCCATGGCGTTTCCGATAGCACGATAGCGCGGTCCGTCTGCGGCGGCCTTGCCGCGATATTGGATCGCAGTCCATCCATCGGGCAGTCCTTGTAATCTTTCGCACTCCATTGGGGTAAGTCTGCGCACCCGCATCTGAGAATCCACGCAATGCGGTTTAGAGTCGGCGTGGGTGCCCCCTTCACAACTTGTCAGCGCATCGCAGATTTCCTTTGGTTGGCCTCGACCATTGCGACCGATGCGGCTTTGAAAGGCGATTGCCTGTTGTTCACTAATTCCCTTCGCGCAATGCAGCCCCTCTGCAATATCTCCGTTCACTCGCAAACCCTCGCCGCGCCCGCGCAAATCGGTGAATGCAATGGCGTGCTGCGCGCCCGATTGCAGCGTGAACATCGGATCGCCGGATGCGCCGTAGCCGACGCCGTTTTTTGGCGTTCCGCTCTGCCGTTTGCCGATTTCCTGAATTGGAATTATCGGCGTGCTGCGACCAGTTCCATCCTCACCGGCATCGTGGCCATTGGATCGCAGCGAATGCGTTACAACAAGCGTTTGCTCGGATGGATCAAGCCTTCCAGTTGCCGTTTTGCTGGCCGTGAGCGCATGAGCAATGACTAATCCCCCGTCGCAATCAAAATCCGTTCCCATTCCGCCACCCGCAGTTGTTCTCGCCGGAAGTGTTGGCACAAGCAAAAGTGATTCCCTTGATTCATTGTCTGCATAAGGGTTTCGCGTAAGTGGGGCAGTAATTAGGTTTTCGTCATCTTCCCTTCGTCGTCCCGCGTATCTGCCGTTGCCGTCAGCGCCGCGCGTAAGACCGGCGGCAATTCCTTGCCCCGCCTCTCGGCTCGGCGGAGAATCCCCGCGCAGGCAGTCTTTGAGAGGAAGTATTTTTCCGAAGGATTCAACACTAAGATTTTCAAGAGCGTAGATTGTCGGTTCGGCTTGTTTGATGAAATCACACCACGGCTGAATCCACTCCAGGTCTCCAAAAAGCGAGCTAGTTGCGGATCGCGCATAATTTGTAAATCCCTTCATTGCGATCAAAACGGAGTATGCGGCGCTCCAAAAGCACGGAGAGCAATCGAGTGATTGAGTGATGAGCTTTGCTATGTGCAGCAGTGTTTGGGAAAAGATGAAGATTTCTCGGTCGGTTATCCCGCTTTTTCCCATTGATGTGATGAACCCTCTCAACGCGCAACAGGTCTCTTCCAATAATTTTCCCAACAATAACTCGGTGTTCTGGAATTCTTTTGCCACGTTCGCGGACAATTCGATATTCTCCGTATTCCTTGTAAGTTCCAGCAAATTCCATCCACGACTTGATTCCGAGTCGTTTAGCACGGCTTGAAATGACGGCTGGAGCGCGGCCAAGTTTTCTAGCAATTTCTCGGATTGTTTTTCCGCGTCCAGAGAGAATAACCTTATCCTCCGCCTTAGAGAATGGCTTGGTGATCCAGCGTCGAAGGCCAAGTTTTCTGCCCAGTCTGTCGGCGATAGATTTTTCAGAACGGCCAAGGCGAGCAGCAATGTCTCCGCTACGCATTGTGCGATAGTTAGCCCGGATGAAATTGTCCTCTGCCGCAGAATATCTTTGCTGCTTTGTGCACATATAAATATTCTACGCCGTCTCTGCGGAACGTCAAACAATTGGGCATCCAAAATGTCAATGTCAACGACGTATCCCATCGCCTCGATTTGATCTAGGAATGCCCTCGCGGAATCGCCGCCATCAATACTGAGAAATCCCGGCACATTTTCCCAAACGAAAAACCGTGGACGAATCTTGTTGACTAGATCAAGGAAAATGATCGCCAAGTTGCCACGCGCGTCATCCAATCCGCCTCGCAATCCAGCGATGGAGAAGGATTGGCAAGGTGTTCCGGCGCAAATAACATCGGGTCTTTGCAATTCATCGGGGTTCACCTTCGTTATATCGCCCATGTTTGGAATCCCGGAAAATCTTGCGGCGAGGAGAGCGCTGGCGAATGCGTCAATTTCGCTAAACCAAAGCGGTTCGATGCCTAGGGGATACCATGCAACTTCTGCTGAAGCAATACCACTACAAAATGAACCACAGGTCAGTTTCACGCCGTAGCGCCTTCCGCTTCTTCCCTTCCCTTTTTCACCGCGTCTACAATCCCCCGAACGTCCGGCCTGTCCAACGCCGCCCGAAACGCGGCCTCGAAGTTGATCCCGCTGCCGTACATGGTGGATCGCAGCGGGTTTCCAAGGGGATCGGACTCGCGGACTCCTACCTCGCAGTGGTTATAGGCTGCATTTTCGGATTGATCGGTCGGGTCGGGATCAGCACCGACCGCGTAGCCGCGCTGGCCGAACAGTTCTTTCGCCTTAGCCAGAGCGATTAAATATCTCATCAGCTTTGCCCCTTGTGCGCAGAATGACTAAATGAGTCTTGAAAAGAACTCAAAGCCAACCGTTCTGAGGAGTGCCTCCGTTGCGGCATAACCTCCAACACCAAAGACCACTCCGGTTGCATCAAGCGTACATCGTGTCGGTCCTCCACCGAACGGATGGATTACATGCGTCACCGACAGGCATCCGGGCCAGTCTGTGCCGAAATCAACCATCTCCCCGATGCGTGGAACGCTCGCCAGTGAAACTACGCCTCTGGCCTCAAGCGCTTGGCGCCCATCAATGAATGAAAAGGTGGCTTCAAGTTCTATATTCATCAGTCTCTCCGTCCCGGCGCGACTGGGGATTCAGCTACGATTCCTGGTCGCGCTTTAGAACCAACTGTTTATACCATTCCTTCGATCGATAGTCCAAATAGATTGCGGATAAGGCGATGCTGTTCGCGCTTGAGCCGAACGTATTCTTCCTCGTGTTTGGCGTCGTTGCAACCCATGCTCGCCGCAAGCAGAAACTCAGCGCGCGAACAATTGTCGAGATATTCCAGCCAAATCGGGGAATCCTCCATGTACTCGACGTATTGGTTATGTTCATGCGTTGACAGCCGAGCGGTGAAGTTGCCAGCTAAGTGAACTGCCATTCTATTGGGGTCGATTTGCCAATTTTTCATAAGGTCTTTCGCTTCGCTCATTGTCTTCACTCCCTTTCCTTACTACTCGTGGACGTCAATTTCACTGCCCGCCCGGCGAGGGCGAAGGGGTGGTGTCCTCGAAAACCGGTAGCACGACGCATTCGAGCCGATCCTGTATCGGAACATAAGTCGCCCCGCATCCCGCCGGACAGCCGAACGACTTCATGCCATCGCGCCGATCTAAGTCAAGCTCGCCCTCAGCCTCGCACGCGCTGCATTTGTAATGGAACGTGACGATTGATCCGTTCGTCCGCAGGATTTTCGACTCGTTCTTCATGTTCTCTCCATCCCGGCGCGGTCGGGGGATCAAACGCCCTAGCTCGGGCGCGTTTCTCGCCACTTAACGGCAGGTGACGCCGCGATCCATTAAACCGCGCTCCCCAAAGCGGATTTTTGGCTTGGGGTCCATTTCACATCACCTTCTTTCCCCGCCCACGGGCGGGAGGAGCATGAAAACTCAGGCGAGAATTACCAAAACCCGAACGTGCGTGTCGCCTTTAACTTCCCAATCATCCTTTAGCAGTTCACGCTTGGTCGGATAGACGCCAAATATTCTTCCGTAGGACACCGGATCGCCCCTCTGATTGAGGGTTATCCATCCCCTTGCAAGTGTCTGACCAGACCGTTTTGTCCCGCGCCGCTTTTTCATCGCCAATTCCTTTCACACACACTTTGGACGGCGGCAGGCTGCGGGGGCGCAGCGAAGCCCACCTGGACTTCGCCGCGGCATACTCCGTCCGTCGTATAGGAGGGAGGCTTGCGACTGCACGTTTAACCATTTCCACCGTGGCATCGGTGCGCTACTTTGATCCGTGCAGGGGAGCGCGGGATTAACCCGGAGCGCGGTAGGCTTCACTTCCGCGCCACACGCCATGCTGGCCGACATCAGACGACGCCGGGGCTGACGTTCATTGCCATGCCGGGATATCGCTCCCGGCCTGCTCCACGGCCTCAGAATTGCGGGCCGTGCCGCTTGTCCCTTTGGCTTACAAACCAACCCGACACTACCTTTTAGCTCAGTCAGGGCCAGGGTGAGCCTGTATGGGCGAATTCCGCAAAAGGTTGTTGCAACAGAGAAAAGCGTGTGGTATGCTTTGGTCGGTCGCAAAGTCGATTGCGATTCGCCGGGCCGGTCGATGTTCAACGCATCGTCGGCCTTTTTATGTCGGGGCAGGTATAGCATTACTACTTGCCTTCGTCAAGCCCGAAAAGCCAATTCGGCAAAATGTCAAGAATCCGACATAGCCGGAAAATGTTAGACGCTGACGGACAGTATTTGCCAGACTCCATCCGCGAAATGTTTACGGCCTTGATGCCTAGTTTGTCCGCCACGGACGTCTGGCTCAACCCCTTGGCCTCCCTCGCCTCCCGTAGTCGGCGGCTTATCGTTTTGCGGAGCGCGGCGTCGGTCATGGCTTGCTCGCTTTCCTCCGTGACGGCGATTGATCGAAATGCGACTTAGAGGATTTGACCCGATCAAGAACCTTCTGAACGTGCGCTAATTCGGCCCGAAGATAATTATTCTCGTCATTGAGGCTGGCGCGTTCATCGTAAAGTTTATTCATCTCTTCCATCAAGTCGTTCAATGCCAACGAAACTGGGGTGATTTTCGGCATCATGGCTTGGCCTCCTTCTCACGCTGGATAGCGCATTCGACCCATTCCATCCAGGCCGTCCAGCGGGAAACAACGGACATCGCATATTGCTTTCTTCGGGGTGACGCCCTGCGGCTACGAATGATTTCACGAAAAACTAGCGCCCTACAGCCAGTTCCACTGCCTTCGCGCACAATGCCCAACAGGATATGTTCAGAGCAGATGTAGTTGTGGTTGAAGCGCAACGCCTCCTGGTTCGCGATGGCTATCACTTTACGCGCCCGGTCTGTGAATTTCTCGAACATAGCTATCCTCTGATTGCAGTTTCGGTTTTGCTTGTCCGTAACGCCGGCACAGTTATGCCGAGATAGTCCTTTGCCCAAACTTGAATGTCACTGACGTAGTTTGAAAATTCTCCTGTAGTCAATGCTGTCGTGGATCGGACAACATATCCAATGACTACGCCGTCTTTATCTGCAACGTCAACGCTCAGGAACCGAGCTTTTAGGAAATCGTGGGTTCGGTCATTGTCCCAATCTTCGCCGGTAACTTCGGACAGTCCGCTGGCGATAATTGGGATGATTGCACTCCAATAAAAGGAATTTTGCGATAGACTCCTTTGTTTTCTGCACCGTTTACAGCAATACCAGACGAGACCACGACTTCTCTTGATTTGCTGTATTGCCAACTCGCGGACTGCGGGTTGAGACATATCGAGTATTGCAATATCCCGGCTCATGCAGCCTTCACTTTTTTCCATGAACGAGAATATTTTCCCTTCCACAGCACCGCAGCGCCAGACAAGCCGTGGCGGATTCTCTCGGCTATCGTGTGGTGACTTAGGCCAGAAATCCGCGACCAATCACGAAGGTATCGACGAACACCATTAAACTCAAATAATATGTTTTTCCTCATATTTTGCTGTTGTTCCAGCTTTGTAGCCCATCGAACATTTCCTGGTCGATATCCCCTTTCGTTGTTGATTCTATCGACCGAATGCTAAGGATCAAGATTAGTGCTTTTAAGCAAAGCCTCGTTTCTCACATGCTCTTCTGGCGTCCCGATCAGGACAACCGCCCAGAATTTGCTTTCGCTCTGAGGGTCGGCGGGACTCTGTGTTATTTCGGGCGCGGACAACGCAACGGGTGCCGCCGTCGTCGATGCGGACGACTGACCGGCCGACGTTGGCTGTACCTTGGTCGCAAAGTGCCTCAATTCTGCTGGCAATAGCGTGCGAAGTGCGTTAAGTGCCTCTGGAGATGTATCCCGGAGTTGAATCGCAATGGCCTTGAGCGCAGCCGAATCGTTTTTAATAGTTGCCGATACAATGAGACGGAAACGGCGATCAAATTCCCGACGGGTGATCCCCGGTAGTAGCTTGAGTTGGTCTGCTAGGGCTGATAGCGATTCTGGGTTGGCCGCTGGAACACTTGGGTTGCGTCGGAGTTGAGAAAGCGCACGGTCAAACTCAACCGTATCGGTTGCGAGCAGTCCTCGATCCCATTCGTATGCCTGCGCCATTTGTGGAAGCCGCAGTGACTCCGTGGGAGCGTATTTCTGAGAGGGTTCGTATT
>Ga0116127_1000712_pt1 | contig 26428 bp, 19 predicted proteins | sample June2015DPH_16_1_FD_89731 | JGI IMG/M metagenome (GOLD analysis project Ga0116127, IMG submission 89731) | Peatland microbial communities from SPRUCE experiment site at the Marcell Experimental Forest, Minnesota, USA - June2015DPH_16_100 | ecosystem: Environmental > Terrestrial > Soil > Wetlands... | reverse complement strand
CTCTCCCCGTTTGGACGGGGAGAGGGTGTTATTCCCGTTCGGTGCGTGTGTCAAGATGCACCCAAAAAAGGGCGCATCTCAATTTTTGAGCGCCTCTCATTAGCACCCGGCTTCAGCCGGGTGAAATTAGTTGTCACGAGGATAAAACCCGTTTCAACGGGTTTTCCGGCACACCGAAAAGCCGTTAAAACGGCTGCCCGACGTTTTTCGACCATCATCACCGGGCTGAAGCCCGGTGCTAATGAGAATTTTCCGCCGCTGCTTAAAAATTGAGATTCGCCCGCGTGACCGGGATGTCGCGTTTGTTCTTGCGTCCCCGGCACGGCGGGGCTCAACTTTGGGGCACATCTCCTCGCGTTCAACCATGTATTATTATACGGCCATTGAGCGGTTTGACCATGACAACGGTGAGCGGTGGTTGGGGTATACCCGATGGCTGGGACGCACCGACCTGATGCGCATCGTCTCGCTCGACAGCCTTCTCTGCCCACCGGTCGTCCATCCCGAATCGGCGGACGACTGGCAGTTCGTGGCCAAAGAGGAGTTCATGCTCGATTTCTTCACCGACCTCGATTTTGTCCTGCAGCGTGTTGCCGGCCATCGTCCCTCGGTGGTGGTTGCCGTCGCCCGTGATCCTTCACCAGCCGATGTCTCCGATTTCCCGCATCCCGATTTCGAGCTTGCCGGCTTTGACGTGGTGGACACCCAGTTCATCGCCAGCGCACTTCTCAATGGCGGTCGTTTTCCCGGCGTGTTCAAGGTCTCGGAGCTTTCACTGGAGTCGGGGCTCATCAAGTCGCGGGAGCGGGCCTTCCGGATTCGCGACACCTTGCGCCGGTGCTTCCCGGACCGCGACGAAGCCAAATGCCATGTCTGGGCCATCTGGCGTTACACCGGAATCATCGACCGTGGCGCCTGACCCGCGCCGGATTTTTCGCGCCGGGCGGCTTGTCAAAGGTTCTTGGCTGCATTATCGTCTGACAATGTTGTTGAAGAAACATTTTGCATTGGCGGTCCTGCTTTTCTGCGGCCTGCGCCCCGCGGGCGCCGACGTGATTCAATTGAAGGATCAAGCCGCCGTCACCGGGAAAATCCTCGCCGAAAGACCTGATTCCATCGTTGTGGACGTGGGCTACACCGTGCTCGTCGTGCCGCGCAACGTCATCGCCAACATTTCCAAATCCGGCAACGCCGCGCCAACGCCAACGCCGGCCGCATCCAACCTGGTCGTCAGCGTCAACGCCATCCCGCAATTTTTTTATTCGGACAACCGCCCCGCCGCCGTCCGCGACGTGCAAGATCTCGTCAAGCAAATCGGCGAGGCGGTCGTGCAGGTCCGCACGCCCGGAGGTCTGGGTTCGGGATTTTTCATCAACGCGGACGGTTATCTGATCACGAATTTTCACGTCATCGAGGGCGAGACGGAAATTTCCGTTGAAGTGTATCATCAGCACAACGGCCAGCTTGACCGCGAGACCTACAAGCAGGTGAAAATCATCGCCCTCAACAAATTCCACGACCTGGCGCTGCTGAAAATTGAGGACAAGAACGCGCCCAAGTTCAAATACGTCACCCTCGGCAGTTCGGACGCGTTGAGCGTCGGTGATTCAGTGTTTGCCATCGGCAGTCCGATGGGATTGGAACGCACCGTGACCTCGGGCATTGTCAGCACCAAAACCCGCCAGCTCGAAGGCGAGCTTTATCTGCAAACCACCGCGCAGATCAATCCCGGCAACAGCGGCGGCCCGCTGTTCAATCTGGGCGGCGAAGTCGTCGGCGTGACGAACATGAAAATCACCTTCGGCGAGGGCCTGGGTTTTGCGATTCCCGTGGAACTGGTGAAAAACTTTCTGGAACACCGCGATGCCTTTGCCTACTCCACCGACAATCCGAACAATCCGTATCACTATCTCGAACCGCCCAGCCGCACCAAAAACAAGCCGGCGGCGCAATAAATATGGAACCTCGGTCAATTTGGGTTCCTCAACGATTTCAGTGGAATGAATGGTTGTCCACCAGTCTTCGAGTGACCCAATGACGAAGCCCTAATGACTAATGACGAATGAATGACGAAACCCAAAACAAAAGCAGTGCGAGGCCATCCGCACCGAAAAAGGATGTGCTGGCGACGCACGGGTTGGGCATTTGTCATTCGGACATTCCTTCGTCATTCGGATTTCGTCATTCGTCATTCCCCACGAGCAGCGGGCCCATTGAAAACATCAAGGAAGCTGAATTAATGTCGCAACTTTTCACCAACACCGAGTTTAATCTACAATGACCACACGTATTTTTCGTTTCACCCCACAACGCCCGGCGAGAATTTTTTCCGCGACGCTGGCCGGGTGGCTGACGCTCGCAACGCCCGTCCGCGCCGCGATTCCGCCGGCGGAAAACCTGCTGCCGTCGGACACGCTGTTGCTCATCTCCGTGCCCGACTTCTCAACGCTGCGCGCCGCCGGCAAGCAATCGCCGCAGTACCTTTTCTGGAATGACGCGGCGATGAAGCCGTTCCACGACAAGTTCATGGCCAGTTTGAACGAAAAACTTGTCGCTCCGCTGGAACGCGACCTCGGCGTCAAGTTCAGCGACTTCACCAATTTGCCGCAAGGCCAGTTGACCCTGGCCGTCACGCAAAACGGATGGACCGGCGGCGACGGCCCGGCGCCCGGCGTGCTGTTGCTGCTCGACGCCAAAGGCAGGAGCGATTTGCTCAAAACCAATCTGGCCGTCCTTCGCAAAAAATGGGCGGACGCGGGCAAGCCGATGCACAACGAAACCATTCGGGGCATCTCATTTTCCGTCGTGCCGCTTTCGAGCAATGACATTCCGGCAACGCTCGCCGGTGTTTTCCCCAGACGCCAGCCCGTCCAGGAACTGGGCCGGGAGAACAAACCGCCGCCGCCCGGCGAAATTGTCGTCGGCCAGTTTGAATCGCTGTTGATTGTCGGCAGTTCATTGAAAGCCGTCGAACCCGTCGCCACGCGGTTGACCGGCGGTGCGCTGCCGCCGTTGGGCGACAATGCGCTTTTTGCCGCCGACCGGCTCGCGCAATTTCGCGACGCGCCGTTGTATTACGGCTGGTTCAATGCGAAAACCCTTTTCGACGTGCTGGTTCACATTACGCCGCCGGAGCCGAACCCGGAAGCGCCCAGCCCCGTGCCGCCGATTCCGTGGGACAAAATTCTCGGCGCATCGGGTTTGACCGGTTTGAAGTCCGCCGGTTTCACTTACCGCGAATCACACGATGGCTCGCGGATTGATTTTTACATCTCCGCGCCGGAAGCAAGCCGGCAGGGCATTTTCAAAATAATCGCCGCCGCGCCGAAGGACGCGAACCCGCCGGCCTTTGTGCCCGCCAACGCCGTGAAATTCTGGCGCTGGCGTGTGGACGGCCAGAAATCCTGGTCTGCGTTTGAAAAAATGCTTTCTGACATTTCACCCGCCTGGCTCACCAGCCTCAATTCCGCGATCAGCATTGCCAACGCGACCGCACAGCAAAAAGACCCGGACTTCGACGTCCGCAAAAATCTCATCGGCAACCTGGGCGACGATTGGATCAACTATCAAACAGCGCCGGCGGGCAAAACGCCGGCGGATTTGAATTCCGCCCCCTCGCTTTTCCTGTTTGCCGCGTTGAATCCCGAGCAAGCCGTGCTGGCGATTAAAAACGTTGCCTCACTCACCTCCTCGCAGGAAAACGCACCCGCGCCGCGTCAATTTTCGGGCCGGACCATTTACACGATTGCCCTGCCCTCACGCCGCGCCGCGCCGCGTTCGCTTTACTGCGCGTCCAGCGGCGGTTATGTCGCCCTGACGACGGACGTTTCGATGATTGAGACATATCTGCGAAGCGCCGACAGCAAGGCCAGGCCGTTGCGCGAAACCGCCGGCTTTGCCGACGCCGCACAGCACATTGGCGGTGCGGGCAATGGGCTGTTCGCCTACGAAAACCAGCGTGAAACCATGCGCGCGGCTTTTACCGCCTTTAAAAACAGTTCCACGGACAGCCCGTCATCCGGCGGCGCCAATGCGTTCAGCGCCCTGCCTTTTGCCTCGCCGGGAAAAATCTTCGGTGGCTGGCTGGATTTTTCGCTGCTGCCGGAATACGACAAAGTTTCCAAATACTTTTATTTTTCCGTCACCAGCGGCAATGTCACGGCGGACGGTTTTTCCTTCAAAATTTTCGCCCCGCGCCCGCCGCAGTTGAATTGAACCCGAACTCCGAAATTACGGAAAACAGGCTTCATTATGAATGGTACAATTAATGAAATAGCTATTTCATTAATTGTACCAATGGCGTGATCGGTTGTTCAAAACACTGGCAGGGGCGAGGCCAGGCCGGAGTGCGCCCGTCCCCGGGCGCAGCAACTGGCTTCATTCAAGCCACGGAAAATTTCGCAATCCCTTGCCCACCCCACCAAGCTGCGGCCGGGACGGCCACACTCCGCCGATGCAGAAATTCAACTTCGGAGTTCGGGTTGAATTCAATCCCCAGAGACAATCGGAACAAAGCTGGGTAGGGCGGGCAATCCTCTGCCCGCCGCTGATGGATGGTGAGACATCCGCATCGTTGACAACCCCCGACGGCGCGCACGGAGTGCGCACCCTACCAATGTGCCGATGAATATCGGGAAAGGTGTTACTCCTGCGGATAAACCAGGATGCGGTCATGCACCACAACGACCAGATCATTCTTCCCGTCGCCGGTGACATCGGCCACGAGCGCCTCGCGCGGTTCGGGCAGGGCGTCGGTGCGTCCGCGGAAGGTATGCTGCTCGAACACCTGCCAGCGATTGGAAGGGACGAGCTTGTGATGCGAATCAAAGCCGACGATGTCGAGATAATTTTTTATCGTTTCCAAAAACACCAAATCCTTGCGCCCGGTGTTGCTTAAATCACCCGCCACCACGTCATTCAAATACCCATCCTTGATCGGCGTGTCATAGCCATCGAGCGCGGTCAATTCCCACACCTCGCCCGCCAGCGGCATCCACGCGACGGCGTTCTGGCCGAGAAACGCCACACTCTGGACATTCGTGCCGCCGAGCGCCACCGACTGCAAACCGGCGAAATCCGACACCGGCAACTCCACGTTGCGGGACACCCGCCACACACCCGCCGCATCGCGTTCACACAACGTCAACTGCTTGTGCTCGGCATCGAGCAGGAAAATCGCCGGCACGTTGTTCGTGCCGTTGCGCACCGCCGTGGCGCCGACAATGCGCGAATCGCCCGCCGCGCCGTTGATCTGGTCCTTCACGCGAAACACCCAGTCTGCTTGATTGGTTGAACCTGGGGTTTTGGTTTCCTGTTCGAGCACGACGGCGCGCACGAAATTTTTCTGCGGCAACAACAACTCCTGCTTGCCGTCGCCGTCCACGTCCGCCGACGCCAGCCACGGCTGCTCAATCGCGCCGCCGGGCGGGTCCACGTCCTCCTCCTCGAAATCCCCGCCGGACTTTTGCAGCAGCACTTTGATTTTTTCATACGGAATCAGCGCCACCAGATCCGCCCGCCCATCCTGGTTGACATCCTGAATGGCCAGGGTGGTGGGATTGGATTTGAAATTTTCACTGAGCTTTTGCGTCCGCATTTTGCCGTCCGCCGCGCGGGTCACGAGCGAGCGACGGCCGTTCTGATCCACAATCACGCAAAGCGACGGCTTCGCGCCGGGCTTCAATGCGCCGACGGCCATCACGAGCGGTTTGCCGTCGAACGGAATGAGCGTTGGAAACGGCAGCCGGCCGTTTTTATCAAATTGCGCCACGCCGACCGCGTTCTCGTCGCGGCTCAGGAGAAAAATGCTTGGACGGCCGTCGCCATTCCAATCCGCCGCCGCGAGCTGGCTCACGCCGGCCAGGGTGGGAAAGGTCTTGGGCGGGGCAAGCGAACCGTCCGGCTGCTGGAAATAAACCGAAAGCTGGCCGCTGGCCGGCTCGGCCACGAGCAAATCGGGACGTCCGTCGCCGTTGACATCGGCCCAAAGCAGGCCGCGCTGCGCCGCGTCCGTCTTGTTCAGCGGCAGAATTTGAAATTGTCCGCGCCGAAACGCGCCGGACAAAATTTCGGCGGGCTGGCGCGTGAATTGCGAAACCTCTGCGCGCCCGGAATCCCGCGCGATGGTCACGATGTAATTTTTGCTGCCACCTTCGAGGGTGTCCGCGCAACACGCGCGCAGGGGCGGTGTTTTGAAATAAATTTCCGGCCCAAGCTGGCCGGCGGCGTTTTGCAGCCGGAACCGCAACGGCGTCGGGCTGTCCCAGTCCACCAGCAGCAAATCATTCCGGCCATCGCCGTTCACGTCCACGATTTGCACCAATTTGGGCGTGCCCGAGCACGGAATTTTTTGGGGTTCGCCGAGCGTGTGGTCCGGCAATTGCGGCAGGAAATACAGCGAGCCGTTGTCGCCGAGCAAAACGAGGTCGGTGCGGCCGTCGCCGTTCAAATCCCCTTCGGCCAGTGCATTCGCATTCAACTGTCCATCCGTGATGTGCCAGTGTTTCGGCTCGCTCCAACCATTGGTGCCTTCGTTGTAAATCACCTCGAGGTCCTTCGCGTCGCCATAAAAGGCGATGTCGGGGCGGCCGTCGCCGTTGAGGTCGGTCACCACCATTGCCCCGATGCGCTCGTCGGTGGGAATGGAATCAATGCGAAAACGCGCGCCGGGCGGCAATTCATTGATTTCGAGTTTGCGCGGCGGGTTGGCCGCGGCAGTTCGATTGGTTTTGCCCGTTTGATTGTAAAGCAAATTGATTTTTGAGCGCAGATTGTTGGCGACGATGAGGTCGTTCAAGCCGTCGCCGTCCAAATCCGCCGCGTGCAGGAGGCTGATTTGAACGTCAATCGGAAAAATTTCCGGGCCGGTGAAACCGAAACTGTTCGTGACATTTTCACCATGCCCGACGAAAGCAAAAACAAAAAACAACGCCGACAAAACACTGTAGTGCGACAATTTCATGGTTTGCATAAACAGGCGCAACCTGCCATTCGACGGCGCGCTTGGCCAGTTTATTCCACCGGGTGTGGCCGGCGGAGTTCGGAGTTCGGAGTTCGGAGTTCGGGCCAAGCCTCCTTACGCCGGCTCCTACAATGGGTTTCCTCCGCCCGGCAGCGCCGCCCTGCCGTTCCCTCAACTCTCAACCCTCAACTTTCAACCTGCCGACGTTATTCGCCAACGAAGTGCAAGGTGACGCGGCGCGCGTGTCCGCGAACGCGGTGTTCCCACACATAAATCCCCTGCCAGGTGCCGAGGGCGAGCCGCCCGCCGCGCACGGGAATGTTCAAGTTGACCGCCGTCAGCGCCGTGCGAATGTGCGCGGGCATGTCGTCATCGCCTTCGAGCGTATGCACAAAAAGCGGATCGCCGTCGGGGACCAGCCGTTTGAAAAACGCCTCCAAATCGCGCCGCACGTCCGGGTCGGCGTTTTCCTGAATCAGCAGCGAGGCCGAAGTATGCTGCAAATGAATCGTCAACAGGCCGTCCTGGAATTGGTTTTGATCCACCCACTGTTCAACTTCGCGCGTAAACTCGCAAAGCCCGCGACCGCGGGTCGGGATCGTTAATTCGTGGAAAGCCTGGTGCAACATTTCAAGGTGACAGGTGGCAGGTGGCGGGTGACAAGTGAAGCAGATTCAGAACCCCGTAGCAGCCGAGGTAACGAGGCTCATACTTTAAAAAAATCAGAGCCTCCTTGCGTCGGCTCCTGCAATTTGGGAAAAGGTTCATCGGTGAGGTTTTGAGCATTCGTTAATTGGATATCTGTTCGGCATTCAGATTTCATCCTTCGTCATTTTCACTGCGGGTTCGCCGGCGCGCCTTTCGCGTCCAGCATTTTCTCCAGGTCCGGATTGTGCGGCTGGCCGGCGTCGAGCGCCTTTTGATAATGCCAGCGCGCCAGTTCCACCAGGGGCGGCAGCTGGCTGATGTAAATCACCGCCAGATTGTTGTGCGCCGGCCCGTAATTGGGATCGAGTTGAATCGCCTTGCGCAACGCCGTTTCCGCCTGCGTGCGCAAGCCCTTGTGACTGAGCGTGACGCCGAGATAATTTTGAATTTCTGGATTTCGCGGATCCAGCTTCGCCGCACGGCTCAACGCGTCGAGCGCTTCGTCGTATTTTTCGCGGAGAAATTCAAGGCGGCCAAGCGTGGAAAGGTTGTAGGGGTCGTCCGGACTTTGAGCGACGGCGGCTTTGATGTGTTTTTCCGCATCGTCGAGCCGGCCCTGCTCCATCTCAATCGTCGCCAGGTTGGCCAGCACCAATCCGTTGTTTTCATCATGCTGCAAAATTTTCTGATAATCATCCTCCGCCTTGTCGTATTGCCGGGCGGAAAAATAATTTTGCGCCTCGGCCACCAGTTGGGCCGCGCCGCCGGGTAATTCCTTGATGGATTTTTTCTCCGCGTTGCGATTTGCCAGTTGCGGCGCGGACGGCTTGAACAAAGCCAGTTCCTCCGGCGTGTAAGGGATGACCTGCGCTTCGTCCACCGCCAGCCGCGCACGCAAGGCGTTCACTTCATCGGTCAACACGTTGATTCGCGCCGCGGCGTCCTGTTTCCGGCGGCCGTAAAGTTCCTGGTTCGCCTCGCCCAGTTTCGCCAGCAAATCGTTGCGCTCCTGCGTCAACGCCCGGATGCGCGCCTCGTTTTCCGCCTGGTTTGGCGGCGGCGCGACCGGCGCGGAATTCACTGCCGCGATTTGCAATTGCCGCACGCGATTTTCCAGGGCCGACTTTTCCAAAAAACTCACTGCGGAAGCCGCCTGCAACGCGGCAATCTGTTTCCGCATCCCGGTCAATTCGGAATTCAGCCGGGCGGCTTCAGCCGGGTCCGGCGCCGCCGGTTTGAAATCGGCAATCTGTTTTTTGAGCAGCGCATTTTCCTCGCGCAGCGCTTGAATCGTCTCGGGACTGGCCAGCAACGCCTGGACGCGCGATTGCAACGCCTGATTTTCCAGGGCCAGTTTGTTGGCGCGCGCCGTTTGCCCGGCCAATTTTTGATTCGCCTCGGCCAGGGCCAGTTCCGCCAGTTTCAAGGCGTCCGATTCCGCAACCGCCGGACCCATTGCCGTTCCGGCTTTTCCCTGCGACAGGCTGACCTTGAGCAAATCGTTTTCCTTCATCAGCGACCGGATTTTCGCCCTCGCCTGGGTCAGTTCGCGCGAATCAATTGCCGCCGGTTGCGCCGCCAGCGCCTCCTGGAGCTTGGCTTGAAGCGTCGTGTTGTCCACCTGCAATTTTTGCACCTGCTCATGCAACGCGCCGAACTGCGCCTCCAAATCGGCGGCGGAGGTTGACGAAGCCGCGCCCGGCGGCGGCGGTGCCGGGGACGGCATCCCGCTTTGCGGGGTCACGGGAAGTTTCGCCGTCACTTCGGCGATTTTTTCCGCGAGATACTTCAAGCGGAAATTGACAATTCTCGGGCTCCAATCCGGGTAAATTTTCTGGAATTTTTCCAGTTCGCCCTGCACCTGGACGTATTGGGCCAGCGCCTGGCGCGGCTGACCGGAGCTGTCCAATGAATCCGCCTGCTGCATCAGGCTGTAAATGATGATGTATTGGTCGTCGGGCCCCTGCTGTGCGCGCGCTTGCGGCAACCGCGCGGCCAATATCAAAATCAGCAGTGCAACCAGACGTTTCATGCCGGGATGCTAATCCAGCGGAAGCCGGCCTGGCAAATGATTACAACCGGACTTGCCTCGGCCGGGCCTTTGCGGGTAAAAAAATCGTGTGTCACAAAAGACCTTCCCCGGGCGAATGTTCCTTCGTGGACGAATGTTGCCGGTCTGGCAGGGTGGCTTGATTGTTCTCCTTGTCTTTCTGGCTTATCTCCCCGCCCTGCGCGGCGGGTTCATCTGGGATGATGATGCTTACGTAACGCAAAATTCGACTTTGCATGATGGGGAAGGATTGCGGCAGATTTGGTTCAAGGTGGGTGCCGTGCCGCAATATTACCCAGTGGTGCACACCACCTTCTGGCTGGAATATCATCTATGGGCCCTCAATCCCATCGGCTACCACTTGATAAACGTGCTGTTGCATGCCATCGCGGCGATTTTGCTCTGGCAGGTATTGCGGCGTTTGCAGACCCCCGGAGCGTGGCTGGCCGCGGTCCTTTTCGCGCTTCACCCGATCGAGGTGGAATCGGTGACCTGGGTCACCGAACGCAAGAACGTGTTGTCAGCCGTCTTTTACTTCGCTGCCGCGCTGTCCTATCTTCGTTTTGTCGCGTTGGAGAAACCCGGTAGCTCGAACCGTCTTCGCTGGTCTTGGTATCTGGGGGCTTTGGTTCTGTTTACCGCCGCGCTATTAAGCAAGACGGTGACCTGTTCGCTGCCAGCGGTGTTGTTGCTGGTGTGCTGGTGGAAAAAGGGCCGTGTCCAACGGGGTGACATTATACCGTTATTGCCTTTCTTTGTGGTGGGGGTGGCGTTGGGGCTGATGACTGCATGGATCGAGAAATATCAAGTCGGCGCGCAAGGCGCGGCATGGTCGTTGACCTTTGCCGACCGCTGTTTGATTGCCGGAAGGGCCTTGTGGTTTTATGCCGGCAAATTGGTATGGCCGGCGCATCTGACCTTCATCTACCCGCGCTGGGAAATTGAGCCGGCGGTGTGGTGGCAATGGCTGTTTCCGATTGCAGCCATCGGTGTGGTGGCAGGACTCTGGCTGGCGCGGCGGCGGATAGGCAAAGGACCGCTGGTGGCGGTGTTGTGCTTTGCGGGCACGCTTGGGCCTGCACTGGGCTTTGTCAACGTGTATCCGATGCGCTACTCGTTTGTGGCTGATCATTTTCAATATCTGGCCGGCATTGGTTTGATCGTATTGGGCGCAGCGGGACTCAATCGGTTGCCGCGAGTCATCCCCGCCACAATCGTTGTTCTGCTGGGGGCGCTGACGTGGCAACAGGGGGGAATTTACCGGGACTTGGAAACCCTCTGGCGCGACACGCTGTTCAAAAACCCGGACTGCTGGATGGCACACTACAATCTGGGTATTTTGCTTAAAAACCAGGGGCGTATTGAAGAGGCAATGGAACAATACCACAAGACCATCCAGATCAATCCGAACCATTACGAAGCGCTGAACAATCTGGGCAACGTCCTCGCCGCCAAGGGCCGGCTTGATGAAGCAATCGAGAACTATCGCAAGGCCATCCAGATCAATCCGAACTATCGCGAAGCTTTGAACAATCTGGGCAACGTCCTCGCCGCCAAAGGCCGGTTTGATGAAGCAATCGAGAACTATCGCAAGGCCATCCAGATCAATCCGAATTACGCCGACGCGCTGAATAATCTGGGGGTCACCCTCGCCACCCGGGGGCAGTTTGATGAAGCGATCGAGAACTATCGCAAGGCCATTCGGATCAATCCGAATTACGCCGAAGCGCTGGACAATCTGGGTATCGTCCTCGCCGCCAAGGGCCGGCTTGATGAAGCGACCGTAAACTATCGCCAATCGATCCAAGTCAATTCAAACCGACCCGAAACCTTCTTTCATTTGGGCGCGACTCTTGGCCAATTGGGGCGCACTCGGGAAGCGGTTGCCCAATACCGGGAAGCCCTGAGATTAAATCCCAACCTGGCCGACGCGCTGAACAATCTGGCGTGGGTGCTGGCCGCCAGTCCCGATGCTGAGCTGCGCAATGGGGCCGAGGCGGTCCGTTTGGCCGAGCGCGCGTGTGAACTGACCCAATATGGCGAACCGTTGTACCTCGAAACGGTGGCCGCCGCCTATGCCGAAGCCGGCCGTTTCCCGGAGGCGGTGACCACGGCGGAAAAGGCGGAGCAGCTCGCCACCACCGCCGGTTTGACGGCGGTGGCGGCGAAAAACCGGCAATTGCTCGAACTCTACCGGGCCGGCAAACCCTATCATGAACCGGCCCCAACGGGGCCATGAGTTCCGTTGAACATCGCAGATTTGACCAAAGCCCGTTTTCCCTCACCCCAGCGCTGACTCGCTCCGCCAAACAGGTCGCACGGCGTGATGGTGAATCCGACCTCAATCGTAATCATTTGATCGGGAACGGGTTTGAGAAATCGAGGACGAGGACGAGAACGAGGATGAACCAGACCGGAAAAACTCCAGATACCACGCCCGTCACATGGACGGCATTGACCTGCACCGGCGGTTTTGTTACTTTTCCCTGTCAGCGCCATGAACACCGCGCTAAACCAGCATGTGCTTGTGTTGAACCGGTTGTGGCAGGCGGTCAACGTCTGCACCGCCCGCCGTGCGCTCACCTTGTTGTTTCAAGGCCAGGCACAGGTCGTCGTCAACGCCGAGGACGGCTCGTTCCACACCTTCAATTTTCAGGAATGGCGCAACCTTTCCGGAAACGCGCCGCAGGAGGAATCCGTCCGCACCGTTTCCTTCCGCATCCGCGTGCCGCGAATCATTCTGCTGTTCGTTTACGACCGGCTGCCAAAGAAGGAAGTAAAGTTCACGCGCCACAACATTTTTGAGCGCGACAAGAACACCTGCCAATATTGCGGGCGGGTGTTTGACCGGAAGGATTTGAACCTGGACCACGTCATTCCGCGCGACCGCGGCGGGCCGACGACATGGGAAAATATTGTTTGTTCCTGCGTCGAATGCAATACGCAGAAAGCCAACCGCAAGCCGCAGGAAGCCGGCATGCACCTCGTCCGCAAGCCCAAGCGCCCGAAATGGCGTCCGTTTGTGCAGATCAACTTCAGCCTGCACCGGCACGACAGTTGGAAGCATTTCATTGACCTTGCCTATTGGAACGTTGAACTGGGTGAGGATGTGGAATAATACCATTTCCCGATAATAATCGGCACATTCCCAAAACGGCAGGGCCGCGTTGCTGCGCGGCCATCATCCCCGGCGGCGCAGCAGCGCCGCCCTGCCCATGACACCGATTGTCTCTGGAAATTGGTATGACTGAAGGTTGAGCCGCCTTCACCAGTTTTCAGCACGCCAAAGAGTTGAAGGATTGGAATGTTGAAGGCCATTGGCCGAGGATAGAAGGTTTCAAGAATTTTCAAACACCCGGTTTTGTAGGGAGGCGTCAACGCCGGGGCGCGATCGGAACAAACTTTTCGGCAGCCTCGTGATACGGTTGGTGTGCGCGATACAAAGCCAGCAGTTCCTGATTTCTCTTCAACAAGTCTTGTTCGCCCGCTGCCGAGGCCAGCGTGCAGGCTTTCTGCGCCGCCGCAATCGCATCGTCAAATCGTCCCGCCTCGGCGTAGGCGGCCGCCAGGGTGCCGACGAGGGGGGTCACGCCATAGTGCGTCAGTTCGCAAGCCTGCCCGGCATATTTGACGGCTTGAACACCATCCCGGAGGTGTGCGTCCGGACAGGTCGCCAGCAGCCACGCCAGATTGTTCAGGACATCCACGGAGTCGGGCTTGATTTGCAGCGCCTTTTGGTAATGGGTGATCGCTTCATCCGCTTTTTCCTTTAGGAGCAGAGCGTGGTCGAGGTTGTGGCGGGCTTTCGCAAAGTCGGGTTCGATTTGCAGTGCCTTTTGATAATAAGCGATCGCTTCGTCCACATTGCCCTTTTGGAACAGGGCGCCGCCAAGGTTGTTGTGGACCATCGCGATGTCGGGGCTGATTTCCAGCGCCCTTTGGTAATGAGCGATTGCTTCATCCACATTGCCCTTTTGAAGCAGAGCGTTGCCAAGGTTGTTGTGGGCTGGTGAGTTGTCGGGGTTGATTTCCAGCGCCCTTTGGCAATGGGCGATTGCTTCATCCACCTGGCCCTTTTCGAGCAGGATGTTGCCGAGATTGTTGTGGACTTCTGCGTTGGCGGGGTTGATTTCCAGCGCCTTTTGGTACTGAACAATCGCTTCATCCACATCACCCTTTTGATGCAGAACATTGCCGAGGTTGTTGTGGCCAACGAAGTTGTCAGACGTGCAGGCGAGCGTGTGGGTCCACAATGATTCGCTGTTGCGCCAATAAGTAGTCTGCTTGCACGCGCAGAAAATCAATGTCGTCAAAATCACCGTCGAGAGTCCACCCAACATCAAGCGGCGATGACGCCAGCCGGCGCACAGATCAGCCGCCGCCCAGGTCAGCAACAGATACAAGCCGATCTGCGGCAAATACGTGTAACGATCCGCCCGCGCCTGAGCGCCCACCTGAACAATCCCGATCACCGGCGCCAGCATGATGAGATACCACAACCAGCCGGTCAAAATACAGGGACAACGGTGACGCAGGACAAAAACGCCCGCGGAAATACCGGCCAACAGAACCAGTGACATCACCACTTCTGAAACCCCTGTGCCCTTGCCCGTAAACGGATATAAAACCGCCAGACCTGATGGCCAGAACATCTGGCCCAAGTAGGCCACATAGGAAATCGAGGCATTACCCACGCGCAAGGCGAGGGGCCCCTTTTCGAACGGCTGGATGCCCTCTGCTTGGGCAAAAATCGTGACCCCACACGATGCGACTGCCAATCCGAACAAGGGCAGTTTTTCATAGAGTAAACGGTTGAAGATTGAGGGTTGAGGGACTTGTACGCCAAAACGTGTCACCCGCCATTCGCCACCCGCCACCCGTCCCAGCGGCCAGTAGTCCAGCAGCAGCAGCACCAGCGGCAACGTCACCAGCATCGGCTTGCACATCAGGCCCAACGCAAACAGAAGCACCACAAGTCCATAACGGACAGGCGACCACGGGCGGCGCACATACCGCACATAGGCCCCGACAGTCAGCATAAAGAACAGTCCGCTGAGGACATCCTTGCGTTCCGCCACCCACGCCACCGATTCCACCCGCAACGGATGTATCGCAAACACCGCCGCCACAAACGCGCTGCGCCAAAGGAATCCCGTCATCCGCCGCAGCACGAGAAAGAGCAGGATCGCCGTTGCCGTGTGGAGGAGGACATTGGTGAGATGATGGTCGCCGGGACTCAATCCATAAAACTGGCAATCCAGCATATGAGAAATCCAGGTCAGCGGATGCCAGTTGAAGGCGTGGACGCGGGTAAATGCCCAGACGATCCCCTGGAGCGTCAGACCCCGGACGACTTCTGCGTTTTCATAGACATAAGTGTCATCGTCGTAGTTGACAAACTCGTGATGCAACGTCTGGCCGAAGACCCCCCAGATAATCGCCGCCAGAAAAATGCAGATCGCGAGAACCAGCCAGCGGTCATTCCATCCCGTCACCAGGCTTTGGGATTGCAGTGGGCGGGAGTCTTCCATTTCCGGCACCTCACCGGCGGGTGAAGCGGGCGGGCTCGAATGTACGGCCGTGGCTTTTTGCTTCGATCTTCCGCTCATGAAAAGGGCAAAAGGAGTTCCACGGATTGACAGTCTTTTCAGCGGAAATGGAATCATGTAAAAGAATGGTCGTCCGGGCCACCGCTTTGCATTCAACACTTTAGCGGCTATTTTACAGGCACGGAACCGCTTGCAAAGCCCAAATCTTCCACGGGTTACCCCAGGCGCGTTTGACGGCGCCGCCGAGAAAGAGTTGAGAGTTGAATGCTGAAAGTTGAGGGTTGAGGGATGAGGGTTGAGGGATGAGGGTTTAAAATTTTCCAACAGCCAACAGCCAACGCCCAACTCCGCTGTCGCGCGAGCAGGCATCCAACTCTGAACATCGAATCAGGGCTCGCGCGGGCGGGCGAAACCTGGATGTTCGATGTTCAATGTTGAATGTTCGATGTTTTCCGGCTTTAACATCCAATGAAAGCGTGTCTGAAAAATGTAGGAGACGACGTAAGGAGGCTCATTCTTTTCTTTAAAAACGCCTGTTTTCCGGGAGATTTGAGCCTCGTGACTTCGGCTCCTACTTTCCACGGTCGGGCGAGGCCACGAGACCGGCTTTTCCCGGTAGGAATCGAGGTGACGAGATTCGGATGGGTTAAGGGCAAGCCTCGTGACCTCGGCTCCTACAGGAAAAAATTGAATTTTCAGACACGCCCTGAATGTCCCGCAACTTTTGCCGGCCGTTGGTGTTTGATTCTTTCGAATTACACGGTATATTTGGAAACCATGAAGCGGTTGGGAAAAATCGTTGTTTGCCTTGCGAGCGGGCTGGTGTTGAACGCCGGCGCGCGCGCGGACGACGGTGTGTTACCGAACAATCCCTATGCGCCGATTGTTGTTCGCAATGTTTTCGACCTGAACCCGCCACCGCCCGCTGACGCAGGCCAGCCTGCCGAGCCGCCGCCCAAAATCACGCTCAACGGCATCATGTCCATTTTTGGACAATTGCAGGCGTTGTTCAAAGTTACGGGCACCGCCAAACCGGGACAACCGGCCAAGGACGACTTCTACATCCTCAGCGAAGGCCAGCGGCAGGACGAAATTGAAGTCACTCACATTGACGAGCAAGCCGGTCTGGTGACTTTCAACAACCACGGCACCGTGCAGGAACTTCCCCTGGTCAAGGCCAACCCGCCGGCGGTCAGCACCCCGATGGCGGCACCTGGCGGGCCGGTGCCAACCCGGAATCTTACAGCGCCCAATGGCGAGAACAGTGGCCGAGGGCGTTTGGGCGGCCGTTCCCCCGGCGGTCCCGGCGCGGCACGAAATCGCGGCATGGGTAATGGTTTACCGTTGACAACTGTTCCGACGAGCGCCGGCTATCCCGGCCAACAACAGCCTCAGAATACGCCTCAGAATACATTGTCGCCGGAAGCGCAAGTCATCCTGATGGAAGCTCAACGCGCACAATGGCAACAAGAAGGCAATCCCGCAGCGGCCATTATTCCGCCCACAGTGTTGACGCCTCGAAACAGCGCAGGCGGTGTGCCTCCAATCCCGTGATTGTTTCGTAGTCTTTACGCCTTGGCAGACGTCTTTGCGGATTCTATCAATTCCCAAAACTTTGGATTTTCCTGAAGCGCTTCGTCCTCGCCGGTCTTCAGGCCGGAGCGGAACAGAAAATCCTTGAGCGTGTGGCGGCTGAGAATCCGGTGGACGAGCACGCCCAATTCATGCCGTTCAAAATAGACGCGATAATCACCCACCCGAAAACGATGCAACGTCCGCCCGTCCAGTTCCAATTTGCCGAAGTCATCCAATTCGGTGCCGAGCGCCTGCTGGGGCAGTCCGCGGAATTCGCCGAGGATTTGCAGTTGCAGTTCCTTGGGCATGCGCGCCAGTTCGGCGGCGCTGGTTGGAGTAAAGATGATCTGGAACATACTGGTTGAGGGTTGAGGGTTGAGGGTTGAGAGTCAAGCCGTGGTTGAGGGTTTTTGGTTGAGCCGTCTCCGCTCCGCTTCGCCGCGCCAAGGAGTTGAGGGTTGAGAAAGCGATTCCAGCAACGACCGGCGCAGGCCGCTCAACATTTTGCTTTGTTTCTCGCAGGCAGAATATAATTGATTGAAATCAGTTTCCGGCAAGAATTCCTGCCGCTTTGAGATGGTCGCCTGTGAAACGACTTCGAATAACGATCCGTTCGCAATCTCGACAAAGCGTGCGAAATCCGGCCGGGAAGATCGGGCACTGCCTTCGGCAAGGTTTGACGAAATTGAAACAGCCGCCCGCCGCATCTGATTCGTCAAGCCGAACCGCTCCGTTTCAGGGAAAGTACGGGTAATGGTATAAACTGAATCGGCAAAATTGATTGCCTCCGGCCAGACTTCCAGCTTTTCAAAGTTGAACATATTTGTTATTGGTTGAGAGTTGTTGGTTGAATGTTGAGTGACGGAAAAGCCCTTTTACTCCCCCAACCCTCGGCTTTCAACCCTCAACTTTCCGAATCCATCAACTCTCAGCTCTCAACCCTCAACCAACCAAAGTGGTAGCGCGTACGGGAATCGAACCCGTCTTTCAGCCTTGAGAGGGCCGTGTCCTAACCGATAGACGAACACGCCGCTTTTGACGTTGGGGAGCCTAACCACCGCCCATTCGTTGTCAATAACGGAGGTGATTTTCAGTCAGAGACTCTGTTCAATGTAGGAATCGAGGTGACGAGATTTGGGTGGTTTAAGGGCAAGCCTCGTGACCTCGGCTCCTACTTTCCACGGCAGGGCGGGGTCACGAGACCGGCTTTTCCCGGCAGGAATCGAGGTGACGAGATTCAGGTGGTTTAAGGGCAAGCCTCGTGACCTCGGCTCCTACTTTCCACGGCAGGGGGCGGGGTCACGAGACCGGCTTTTCCCGGCAGGAATCGAGGTGACGAGATTCGGGTGGTTTAAGGGCAAGCCTCCTGACGTCGGCTCCTACTTTCCACGGCAGGGCGGGGCCACGAGACCGGCTTTTCCCGGTAGGAATCGAGAGGTGACGAGATTCGGGTGGTTTAAGGGCAAGCCTCGTGACCTCGGCTCCTACACAACCATCGGCCGTGAACTGCGCCACGGCAACTTGCGCTCGCCGGCTGCCGGCTGCCGGGCAGCTTGAAAGATTTTCCAGAACTTCGGCCAGAAATCCTCCGCCAACGGATGGAAGGCGGGATAGCCCGGCACCATGGCCCCGGAAAAGGCCCAAGCTCGAGGCCCAGCCACCAGCCGGGCGCGGACCGGATTGTCCAAAATATAGAAACAGATTTTTGCAAAAGCGCCGCGTTTCCGTTCTTCCTCGCGCAAGACATGGTCGTAAGCCTGGGGTTGCAACCGATGGGGAGACAGCAGTGGCTTCAGGTGCGTGCGCAAAAAGGACATTCCATTTCTCTGGTCCGTGTCGCCACGCAGGCCCAGCCAGAGCAGATGAATGTGATCGGGCATCAGGCAATAGGCGGGACAGAAAAGTCCTTCGCGCGCCGCCACATGCAGTAACAGCTCGCGGAACTTAAGGTGAAATGAATCATTCAACCAGCCGGAGCCGCGATCAAACAGGGTCAAAGTCCAGTGAACGGCGGCGTCTCCTTGATAGAATACGGATTGCAGGCGCGGGAGATGACCGGGGTGCAGTTTGCCGTTCATGATGGAAATGAATATCAGCGACTGGGCTCTGAGGGAAGCCTCCTTCCGCCTTCGCCCGGCTACGGCGAGACAAGGACGTCGGCTCCTACGGATTTCAGCAAGGGTCGAGGTCACGAAACCTTGGGAGCGGTGGTTTCAGCCAAAGACTCCCAGCCTCCTTACGTCGGCTCCTACGGGGGGATGAGGGAAATAAAAAAGCCCCAGATTGCTCCGGGGCTTGGAAGAGAACAAAAACCAAACTTATTTGCGGCGACGGAACAGAAGCAGCGCGAGTCCGCCCAAACCAGCCAACGCCATCGTCGAAGGCTCGGGAACGGGTGTTGTAACGGAATACAAAACTAGCGTTCCATTCCCGTAAATACCTGGAATTACAGTCGGACCAGGAGATGCAGCAGTGGGAGTAATGGTAAGATTACCACCGTCCCATCCAAAGAACCCATTCGCTATCCAGTTACCACTGGTGAGTTCGCCTTGCACCTGCGTAAATGTGCTTCCCAAACTGGCAGACCAGCCTACGACCTCGATGTAAGAAGGTGTGGACGCAGTCAAGCTTGACGCAAACTGGCCATTAGCTGGACCCTGTAAAGTGCCAGTTGATAGGGTACCATTAGTTGCCATCACAAATGTTGAAGTACCGAATAACGTAGGTTGCAGCCAAGCTGAATTCGTCGGCGCAAGACCACCAGAAGGCGCGGTGGCTGAATAGAGTAATGCATAGTAGAATATACCTCCATTCGCGAGTGTTGGCACGTTCGCTGAAGTTCCACCGGTCTGAACGTAGTAAGAAGCACTATTGGTTTTAATGGCGGATGCTGCAGCGCTAAAACTTATCCAGCCTTGGGCATTGACCAGTGTCGTTGCCGCCGCCAAACTGATTATTGTGAGTATCTTTTTCATGATTTTTCCTGGTTAATATTTGTTTTTCGGATTTGTTCTGTTTGTCTATATTGATTGTTTAGAGTTTAATTCATCATTGTGCTGGATTAATTAATTACCGTTTACTGTACATGAAGATTTTGAACCCACTGCTCGGCGTTCCCTGAACCGGTTGAATAGAAAAAGCCTTGGCCGACCTTGATTAACGGCGCATTGGTAAGATTAATAAAGTCATACGTCCAATTCCCGAATCCAGTCCCGCCTGGCTGATTATACCCCGGCCCAATGTAGTAATCTTGGCTCCAAGTAAAACCAATCGGATCCCAAACAAGAACCGAGTCGCCATTCTGCAATGGCAAATTAAAGTTTGTGCTGTCTGCATAATCGGAAATGGGAGGAGTTGAGGATACAAGATTAAAAGCAGAGTTCCCCAAGAGAGGAACGGTATTGCTCAAAACCACCGTGCCTACAAACGTGTTGGTTTCCAAGTTGCCTGAACCAGTTGAATAATAAAACCCTTGTCCCGGAGCTACCTTGGGCGAATCGGCAAGATTAACAAAGTCATACGTCCAATTCCCATATCCAGTCCCGCCGGGCTGATTGGCTCCAGGTCCAATGTAGTAAGCTTGGGCATAGGTAAAGCCAGTGGGATTCCAAATAAGAATCGAGTCGCCATTCTGCAAACTGGGCATCAACACATCCACCGCGTTTGTCGTGCCGGTCAGGGGAGCGGTAATCGCATTAAACGCAGAGTTGCCAACCAGTGTTTGATTCACATACCCAACAATGTTTTGCGAATAAGTCTGAGCCGAGGAGGTCAGAATGCCTGCTGCCAAGGCGGCAGCCGCAATTAGTAGTGTTTTAGTTCTCATATTTTTTCCTGTATTTATGTTCTGTTGTTACCGTGTGTGCTTCTAATATCACAAAAGATCAAGAAAGTGTCAACTTTTTTTTTAACTTTTTTTGAACGTTTTCCGACACACAAAAAAGCCCCTTTTAAAGGGGTTTAGCCACTTTTTCAACCAAAAAAGACACACGAAAGAAACCGGGGGAAAAGAAAAACCGGGTTGGTAAACCGCGAAAATGGCCTCCCCGGCCACCACCATATGCAGACGGTCCGCCTGCCAAAATTGTGGTTGCTGGATAAGTTGAGGGTTTATGATTGAGGGTTGAGGGTGTAAAGCCGCGTAAAGCTTCCACCGTCGTCCCGCAAAGCGGGACTATGGTGGACAGGTCCAACTTCGTCCTGTATTGCAGGACTACGATGGACAGGGCGCCACGCGGCCATGCCCCTTTGCGGGGTTGTGAGGGTGGGGAAGTCCTTCCGCCTTCGCGGCGCGACGCCGGCTGCCCGCCGCTTCCAGACGGTAGGGCGCGTCACTCCGTGCGCGCCGCAATCGTTGTGCGGACGGGCGGCGGGCAGAGGACTCCGATAAATCGCGAGCAGGCTGCCCGCCCTACCGAGGCTTGTTCCGATTGTCTCTGGGAATTGGTATAATAAGTTTCAGCATGCCATTGCACTATTTCGCATTTTTTGTAGCGGCGCTCTGTGAGCGCCGGTGGAATCAATGACGACGGTCGCAGACCGCCGCTACAGGGCAAAAGTTTTTGGGGGATTTTTTTGGAGATCAGGGACGGCGGCACGCCGTCCCTCCCACGATAATTTTGAGGGAATCTTTCGTCGGTCTGCCCGCCAATTGGACGGCGGCGGCGGTTTGTTCCAGTGGAAAGCGGTGAGTGATGAGCAAGCGCACATCGAGCTGGCGCGAGAAAACCAGCCGGGCGACTTCGTCCTGCAACGTGAAATCGGATGAGTAGCTGCCGAGCAAATCCTTTTCGTCGAGACAGACGGAGGCCAGGTCCAAGGGAAAGTTGAGGGTTGAGGGTTGAAGGTTGAGAGTTGGCGTGGCGCGTTTGTCCGCCTTCGCTTCGCTTCGGCGCGACAAGCGGGCTTCAGCCCGCTTGGTGTGGGCAAAGAGGAGCACCTGTCCGCCGCAGCGTATGAGTTGCAAAGTTTGTTGCACGGCGGCGTCGGACGGAACGGCAATGACGGCGGCGTCGAGGCCGCGGCCGCGCGTGGCGCGGTGGATGAGGGTTGAGAGTTGAGAGTTGAGAGCAGGGCGTTTGTTGTAGCGCAGCCGTCCCGGCTGCAAAGGCTGGTTGGCTAATGCAGGCGTGACGCCTGCGCTACTTTTCATGGCGTTGACTGTCCATTTCGCGCCGAATTGACGGGCGAGCTTCAGGCGCGGTTCGAGCAGGTCGGTGGCGATGACCTGCGCGCCGGCGAGCTGGAGCAGCCGGGTGAACATGAGGCCAATCGGTCCCTGCCCGGCCACGAGCGCGACGTCGCCACGCAGCAGTGACAATCGGCGGACGGCTTTGAGCACGGTGTTGACGGGTTCGAGCATGGCGCCTTCGGCAAAGGAATTTTTGGCGGGAATTTTCACAACGCCGGGCAGGACGAACGGCAGGACGCGGACGTATTCGGCGTAGCCGCCGCCGGCGGGTTGGAAGCCGGCGGTGATGCCGGTGCGTTTGTAGGTCTCGCATTGGGCGAAGGCGTGATGCCGGCAAAAATGGCAATCGAGGCACGGGACATGGTGGTGCAGGGCGACGCGGTCGCCAATCTTCCATCCCAGTTTCGAGACGCCAGACCCCAGCCTGGCAATCACGCCGGCGGTTTCGTGGCCGAAGATGCGCGGCGGCGGCACGGTGCCGTATTGGATTTTTTTGATATCGGTGGGGCAGACGCCGCAGACGGCGACTTTGACGAGCAGTTCGTGGGCGCCGATGCGCGGGACAGGGACGGTTTCGAGGCACAGGTCATTGACGCCGCGATAGACGACGGCGCGCATGGTTTTGGGGATGTCAGGCACGGGGGAATTTTAACCACGAAACACACGAAAGACACGAAATTTTAACCACGGATGAACACGGATTCTTTGACACGAATTGCGCGAATCATCGTGAATTTGAGCAACCAAGAAACCCGGGAACAAAGATTAACGCCCATTTTGCCTCAGAAGGGCGCAATGAGCACAAATGCATTCTCTTTTTTATCCGTGTCTATCCGTGTTCATCCGTGGTTAAAAAATCGGAAAACCACGGTTCGGGAACGCAGGAAAATTCCATGGGCCGGTCGCGCCAGAGAAAGCGCACGGCGCGGGCGTGAAGCGCCTGGTGCGGCAAAATGAGCCGGGCAAGTTGCTCCGGCGTCAGGCGATTTTCGACCAGCGCCAGATACAAATCCTCGTCGCCGCCGTAAAGCTTGTCGCCGACGATGGGATGGCCGAGGTGGGCGAGGTGAATGCGGATTTGATGTTTGCGGCCGGTGCGGGGAATCAAGCGAAGCAATGAAAACGAGAATGGAGGATGGAGAATGGAAGATGGCGCGGTCTGGGTTACGTCAGACAAACGAGTTTCGGCAGGGCGCGTCACTCCGTGCGCGCCGTCGGAGGTAGTGGTGACGGCGGCGGGCAGAGGACTGCCCGCCCTACCATGGGTGCTTTGATGAACCACGCGGGAAAAGCGCTGCTCGACCCAAAATTCGGTTTGGGCGGGCGCGCCGTCGGGACGCACGCCGTCTTTGACGGCGACGATGCTGCGCTCGTCTTTGCCGAGTGGCGCATCTATCAGGCCGTGGTCGTCGCGCACGTGGCCGTGGACGATGGCGAGATATTCTTTTTGGACGGCGCGGGTTTCCCAGATTTTTCCGAGTTCGCCGGCGATTTCGGAATTTTTGGCGACGATGACGATGCCGCTGGTTTCCCGGTCGAGGCGGTTGACAAGATGAGGCGCGACTGCGCCAGTGGACGGTTGAGAGTTGAGAGTTGAGGGCAAATAAAGGCGGGCGCGGCTGATGAGGCTGGAAAATTCATCGCCTTTGGTCGGATGACAAACCAGTCCCGCCGGTTTGTTGATGACCAGCAGTCCGGCGTCTTCGTGGATGATGTTGAGCACAAAGTTTTTTGACACGGATTGCACGAATTGGCACGAATTTTCTTTTTTTTATCCGTGCAAATCAGTGAAATCAGTGTCGAAAAATGCGCCGAAACATTTTCATCTGCCTGCTGCTGGCCGGGATGACACTGACCGCCTTTTGGCCGGTGGGCCGCCTTGATTTCATCCTCTATGATGACTGGCTCTACGTTTATAAGAATCCGAACGTCCAGGCGGGGATAACCACTGAAAGCATTCGCTGGGCGTTCACCACCGCCCACGCCAGCAACTGGCATCCGGTCACCTGGCTGTCGCACATGTTGGACTGTCAACTGTTCGGGCTGAAACCCGCCGGCCACCACTGGGTCAGCCTCGGATTTCACATCCTCAACACGCTGCTGCTTTTCGTTGTGCTCAATGAGATGACGCGGACGGTCTGGCGCAGTGCCCTGGTGGCGGCGTTGTTTGCGTTGCACCCGTTGCGGGTGGAGTCTGTCGCCTGGATATCGGAACGCAAGGATGTTTTGAGCGGATGCTTCATGTTGCTGACGCTGTGGGCTTATACGCGATATGTGCAGGGTGTGACAGGCAACAGGTGTCGGGTGACAAGAACCGAAAAGGTCGTACCTGTGCCTGCCTCGTCACGCGTCACGTGTCACGCGTCCCTTTTCTACGGTTTGGCGCTGGTGTTTTTCGCGCTGGGGCTGATGAGCAAGCCGATGCTGGTGACGCTGCCGGTGATTCTGCTGTTGCTCGATTTCTGGCCGCTCAGAAGGGTGGCAAGTGACGCGTGGCGGGTGACACGTTTCGGATTGGCAATCCCTCAAATCCCAATCTTCAGACGGTTGCTGTTCGAAAAGGTGCCATTTCTGGCGTTGAGCCTGGCCTCCAGCATCGTAACCTTCTGGGCCCAACATAAGGGGGGATGTGTTGTGTCCGTGGAAAACATGTCCTGGCTTGTGCGGGTTTTCCATCCGCTGGCAGCTTATACGGCCTATCTTGGAAAAATATTTTGGCCGGAAAACCTGGCCATCTTTTATCCGTATACGCCGATGCATAATCCATGGGAACTGGCCTGTTTCATCCTGCCGCCGATTTTGCTGTCGGTTCTTTGCATCCGGCGGGCGCGCTTCCAGCCCTGTTTGTTTGTCGGTTGGTTTTGGTTCCTAGTGATGCTCATGCCGGTCATTGGTCTGGTGCAGGTTGGTTTGCAATCCATCGCCGACCGTTACACTTATCTGCCATCAATAGGTCTGTTCATCATTGTGGCTTGGGGGATGGCAGGCATCGCGGCGATTTCAACCCTTTGGCGGACCCTCATGACCTTGGGCGCGGCGGGACTGCTGCTGGCCTGCCTGTTGGGCACCCGGAACCAGTTGGGTTACTGGCAGGACAACCTAAGGCTATTCAGCCATACGATTGAAGTTACAAGGGAAAATAATTTTGAGGGGTATCTTCTCGTGGGCAATGCCTTCATGAGATCGGGCAACCTGAATGCCGCCGGACGGAGTTACGAGTCGGCCCTCAAAATCAACCCGTATTGCGAGGATGCCCGCCTGTACCTCGCCGAGGTCCGGTTCATGCAATCAAACTATGAAGCCGCCACGGGCCAAGCGAACGAAGTTTTGCGGCTGAACCCCAAAAACGCCGAGGCACACAAATGCCTCGGAGATGTTCTGGCCGCCCAGGATAAAACCACCGAAGCTGCATCCGAATACTCGGCCGCATTACAACTGAATCCCGATGATGTGACGATACGCGAAGCTCTGGCTCTGATTCTTGCCCAACAAGGCGAAACCGACAAAGCCCTCGCCTGCCTTCAGGAAGCCTTGAAGATTCAACCAACGCCGGGAGCGCACGCACAGGTTGCAGCCATCCGGGCCAGACAGGGGGAATTTACGGATGCAGTCGAGCATTACCGCGCCGCGCTACGCCTCCAACCCGATTCCCCGGAAGTCCTTAATAATCTGGCCTGGCTGCTGGCCACGTGTCCGGACGCGCGCATCCGGGATGGCGCTCAGGCCGTTGGGTCTGCTGAACGCGCCTGCAAACTGACGAATTACAGGCAAACCATCATGGTTGGCACCTTGGCGGCGGCTTATGCCGAGGCCGGGCGGTTCGACGATGCGATTTCAACGGCGCAGGAAGCCTGCGCTTTGGCCGAAAAATCGGGTGAACAAAATCTTATGCAAAAAAATCAGGAACTGCTGGTGTTGTATCGCGCCCACCGGCCGTATCATGAAGCTGCCAGCCCGGATCAAGCGGAGCCATCAGCCGCCGCCCACCCTGCTTCCGGTGGCACCGAAAAGCTTGTTCCTGCCGCGCCGTGAATTATTCTACCCGGCAGTGAAAGAAAAGTGGAACCGCTGGCTGCCGTTTTTGTTTCTGGCGCTCTTCGCGTTGAGCCGCTGGCCGGGATTGTTCCCGCCGAACTTCAGCGCGGCGACGGCGCTGGCGTTCTGCGCGGGCGTCTATTTTGCGGGTGCGGCGGCGTGGTGGCTGCCGCTGGGCACGATGCTGGCCACGGACGTGGCGCTCAACGTTTTTTATTATCACGTCGCGCCCCTCGGTTCCTACCTGCTGTTGAACTACGCGATTTACGCCGGGCTGATTGGGCTGGGCAAGTGGTTTGGACGGCGCGCCGCGTTTTTGAAATTGCTGCTCGGCGGTCTGGCCGGCGCGGTGATTTTTTATCTCGTCACCAACACGCTGTCGTGGCTGCAGGACCCGGCCTACGCCAAGACCATCGCCG
>Ga0116127_1000698_pt1 | contig 26828 bp, 41 predicted proteins | sample June2015DPH_16_1_FD_89731 | JGI IMG/M metagenome (GOLD analysis project Ga0116127, IMG submission 89731) | Peatland microbial communities from SPRUCE experiment site at the Marcell Experimental Forest, Minnesota, USA - June2015DPH_16_100 | ecosystem: Environmental > Terrestrial > Soil > Wetlands... | reverse complement strand
TCGAAAACAATTCCGTATTGGCGCATCGATTTCGTCGAGCGTCTTGTCTGGACCGCCGTCAATCGCAGATTGAATCGCGACATAGTCAATGCTCTCACCTTGTTCAGCCAACTTAGCATCAATCTGCGGATTGTCTTTCAAAACATTTTTCACAGCTTGTGCAAGTGATGAAACGGCCATTACTGCAGGCGCTTCCTGCGCCATCTGCTCGGCGAGTTCGTCAGTAGGACACGTGACTGTGGCGGTGACTTTGCCTGTTACGGTATTCGTTTCGCTTGACACAATAAAACCTTGATCGTCCTGCAAACCGCCTTCAATATTTTCCATAATCTCCTCCCAGAGATGTTACTCAGCGCGCCATTGTTGCGTGCTGCTGCGCGGGTTCACCGCGTCTTGGTTGATGACGCGAACGCTGCTCCCAATCAAAATCATTCGGTCGCCTACGTAGCCTATGTCGTTGTAATCAATGGCGATGTACCGCTTGTTCAACTCTTCGGCGCGCGCCTGAAACTCTGGTGTCTGCAGCCGGGGATCAGAAATTTGTTTGACTGTCTCTACCCGCTCGGCGACGACGCCGTAATCAAAGGCGGCATAAATGTGCGCCCAATCTTCGGGATACTTCAGAGATAAAGCAACTTCGCGTGCGTTGCTCACTTTATTGCCCAGCTTCAGCACCAGACTTGCATCACCTTCGGGCGATATAATGTCGAATACGTCCCTGTGCCGCCCGTGGCCGATTTGGGTGAACTTGCAGCCAGTGAGCTTGAATACGCCCGTCAGGATGCGTCCCATCGCCGCTGCGGCGGGAACTACGTCGATGCCTGATTGCCGTTGTAGCGCTTCTACGACGTTGGTAGCGATGCGGATTCGAGTAGGTTCGTCCATTGTTCCTCCCAGAACAAAATAGGCCGCGACTGAACTTAATCAATCGCGGCTGATGTCAGACGGGGGCATCATTGCTGATGTCGGGAGCCCGCCTGTTTATTTGCACCACTGCACTCCCGTGCTTGCGGTGACTTGAACAGTTGAGAAGGGAACTTGTGTCCGCGTCTAATAAGGGTTGACGGCGTAATTTTACCGTACCCCTCTCTCATGCGTTGCGCAAAGGAGAGAACCTTGTTGTATTAAACTGCAAGCAAAGCTATGTGATCCTTCTTTAAGATGTTGACAACGCTGAAGAAATAATCTAACACCTTCAAAGCGGCGTCTTCTATAGCCTTTTGATCGATCATAAGTCCGTTAGAAGCGTCTCTAAACAAATCACTTACGCTCTCTATGCGGTTATTCAACATCGCTATCCCGCTCGTCATCGGTCGAATTGGTGCGGCCAACCATGGATGAATCTCCGTGTGACAAGAATTGCATAAAAATCTAATATTTTTTGCTGCGGTCATTAAACCGCCGTGTTGAAGCTGGATGATGTGATGGCGAACGTCTGCCGCATTGCCGCAAACCCAACAACTGCTGCCTTCCAGCTTAAAACGGGAATGCTTAATAGAATTGAACGATCTGCGAGCCTGTCGCAGAGAATGATCATCTCTCAAAACCACTACTATGGCAGCGTATGTCTGCAAGAGGGTTAGTTTCTGCAACTGATCTAGCCCTTTGCTTTCTTGTTTGAAGTTTCTCAGCAATGCTTGATTGGCCGTTACACTCGGTATGGGTTTGGCATGCTTCAATCTCTCAGTCCAGCGTTCTTTTGCTTCCGCTAGCGTGACGTGAGTTATAGGCAAAGGCTCTGACATAACAATGGGCGGGTCTGGTAAAGCAAGAGCTGCACGCAATTTCTTGCGATTACGCCCGCCGTTACTAGCGGCGAGCGCTCGTTGCACAGCGGCGTCTTCTTGCGCCTGTTCCTGCTCCAATCTGCGTTGATTGCTCTGCTGTCGTTCCCGCATTGCTGCTTGTTCAGCGTCTAAATACATTGTCAGTCGCCCGTTTCATCAGGTCCTGCGCCTTTTGGCCGCACCCGCCCATTCTGTCCAACCAACATCTCGTAAACATCTTCAAGGTCTTTGCTACCGCCAACGAAAAAAGTTTTACGATGACTGGGATCACGCCCAGCATCCATGCTGAGCCCTTCCGCAGCTAAAATCTTTTCCCAGTCCGTGCCCAGTTTCTTTCTTGCCATGGTGACCATGTTACCAAAGTCACCTGTTACCTGTCAAGAACTAAAAATGGAAGTGGTAATACCCTACTAAGTCGATAGAGATTGTTGCATCAAAATATCTGCCAAACCATTGAAAACAAAGAAAGAGCCTAGGAACTTTATAAGTCCTTTCGTTTCATCATTGTCTACTAATCTAGTAGGGTATAGCTTTAATGATAAGTCTATCACTTTGGTAGACATTATGCCCTGCACTTTCAAAGACTTGCGAACCTCAAAAATTTCACTATATTAACAAGTGATTTGGGGTACCCTTCTCAGCATATTTTGGGTTTCGTTTGAGTGCTCGCTAAAAGCTCGCCACTTAATTATACTATCCAACACAGATACAAGGTGCGAAATTTTTTCTTCGGAAACTTTGGTAACTTTCTCTTGACACCAAAGTAATCGCATGGTAATCTACTCCAGAATGGAACCGATGAAAGGTTCAGAAACGGAGTTTTATGTCAATCATCGTTAAAGAGCCCGACCAGAAAGATTGGGAACGGCCAGAGGACGGAACGTACGTCGGCGTAATCGCAGATGTCATCGACCTTGGAGAAGTTCAGACTGGCTTCGGCGTGAAGCCAAAAGTACAAATCATGTGGTTGCTTGATGCCTTCGACAGTGATGGGCACCAGCATCGCGTATCGTCCTTCTACACAGCCAGTCTTCACGAGAAGGCTAACTTGCGCAAGGCGTTGAAATCAATCCTCGGCGCGGATGTCTCGGGTCAGTTCGACTTGGAAGAGCTGCTCGGCATCAATAACCAACTAGTCCTACAGACCACCGAATCCGGCGAGAAGACTTACACAAATGTCATCGCCATTCTCAAAGCCCCAAAAGGCCCGCGCATGGAAATTCCTGATGACTTCGTGCGTAAGTCTGAAAAAGAGGACACAAAGAAGCAAGTGAAGAAGGCTGCTCCGCAGTTGAAGAAGGTTGCCGCTCCCGTTCAGACCGCCGTTCAAGACGCCGTGGTAGAAGAACAAGCACAAGCACAAGCGCAGGAACCGACACCCGCGCCCACCGCGCCCACCGCTGCTACACCGCGCGCTGGAACCATCCGACAGGCTCGGACTGTGACCCCCGCGCCCACCCGCGCTGCCGTCGTAGCCCCTGTCGCCAAGAAAGCCGTGAATCCTGCAATCGCTGCAGCACGCGCCGCACTGGCCGCTGCCGAAGCCGCCGAAAACACCGCCGCAAGCGACGGACCAATCACCGACCAAGATATCCCCTTTTGATTCAAGGAGTTATGAAAACTTGTTTCAAATGCGGACTACCTCAATCACTTGACAACTTCTATGCACATCCTCAGATGGCTGACGGTCATTTGGGGAAGTGCAAAGAATGCTGTAAGAGGTATGCTCGAACACAGCCGGGCCGACCCGAATACGACAAAGCACGTAACAGGCTGCCGCATCGTGTTGCGGCGCGCGCTCAGTATCAGGCGAACCATCCCGAAATTTGCAACCCGTTAAAGAAAGCATGGGAACGACGCAATCCTGAAAAGAAGCACGCGAGTGTGACTTTGAATAACGCCGTCAGGGACGGAAAAATAGTCCGTCAAACTGTTTGTGAAGTGTGCGTCGGTTCACAGAATGTAGAGGCCCATCACGACGATTACTCCAAGCCATTTGAAGTTCGTTGGCTCTGCAAGAAACATCATTGGGCAGCCGACTGTGTTCGGCGAGAACAAGAAGCCGTTTCTTTCAACTTCGGTTACAACGTCGCTTGACGAACAAGTTACTTTCGTAATATACTGGTAATCAATGACTGACACAATAGACTTGGTACTTCAAGGCATCAGCGCGATGTTCGTAGAAACAGACATCGTGGAAATCCGTGTCCCGAAGGCGGGTAAGTTCAAAACTATCAGTGGTTACTTTCGTGTCGGTGACGGCGTCAATCTGGCACAGAATCTTCAAAAATTATCTGGTAAGTATGATGGCATTTACGTCACACTGAACCCTTGTCAAGAAGCGCTGCTTTCGCGCGCGGCTGACCGTCTGAAGTACGGCGCAAGCATCACGACAGCAGATCACGACATCCTGCACCGCGTTCATTTGCTTGTGGACATCGATCCCGTTCGCCCCGCTGGCGTATCGGCGACCGATGAAGAGATTGCGCAGGCGCGCATTGTAACGATTGCGGTTTTCAAACACCTTCGTGCCATAGGATGGGCCACGCCATTGACGGCTAAGAGCGGCAATGGATTTCATCTCATCTACAACATCGATCTTGCGAACACCAAAGAGAATGCCGAACTCGTCAAGGCTGTGCTAAAGACGTTGGCAGCGAAGTTTAATAACGACTTTGCTAAAGTCGATACGAGTGTATTCAACGCTGCCCGTATCGTCAAGGCGTACGGGACGCTCGCGGCAAAAGGTGATTCTACGCCCGAGCGTCCCCACCGAGTTGCAGAAGTCATGAGTTCGAGTGAAGGCGTTGTGACTGCCGAACAACTTCAAGCGTTGGCCGCGACCAAACTAGCGGCTGTGACGCCTTCTCAAGCGCCCGCGTTCACAGGCACAACGAGCAAGAACACAATCACGCCAGAGAAGATTGAAGCGTTTTTAGACCATCACGGTATTGCATACAGTCCTTGCGAGAACAACAAATGGATTCTTACCGATGGATGCCCGTTCAATCCCGATCACATCTCTACAGGCGACAAGATCGCAGCCGTGTTTTTGCCCGAAGATGGTATAGCAGGATTCCATTGCTTTCACGAAACTTGCGCTGAGAATGGCTGGAAGGCGTTCCGAGCCAAAGTTGAGGCTACGTCGGGCAAAGAGAAGTTCTACTTCAGCCCGCGTTCGCTTATAATCGGCGAGCCGCAGAATGAAGTTTTAACGCCCGTTGTCCAGAAATGGAAGACGTTCGCAGATATCGAGCCTGAAGAGTTGCTATGGCTCTGGCCGGGTAAATTGCCGCTCGGCGCGAACACACTCTTCGCTGGCGACCCGTCACTAGCCAAAACTCTTATCTTAGTTGACTGCGCGGCGCGCGGCAGCGTAGGCGATGATTTCTTAGACGGCGTAGTAAATGACAACGGCGTGTTTGAGACGATTGTGTTTTCGGATGAAGACGACCCAGCCACGGTCATCACACCGCGACTCATGGGTATGGGAGCGGATCGCTCTAAAATTCATCTATTGCCTATGGTCTCTGAACAAAATGGCCAAGAGCGTACATTCCGTTTGGACAAGGATTTGCTCAAGCTGCGCGAACAGTTGGATGCGTTTCCGAATGTGCGGCTTGTATTCTTTGACCCGTTGAGTAACTATTACGGCAGCAAGAACGGCAACAACGAACAAGAGGTGCGCAGCGTTCTGATGCCGTTGAGCAAACTGGCACAGGAATACAATGTGTCCATCGTGACCGTTATGCACAACAGCAAAACGCAGGGACGCTCGGCCATGCACAAGACGATTGGGGCCGTGGGCAACGCAGGCGTTGCACGTATGGGTTGGACATTCGTAAAAGACCCGCAAAACGCGGACCACAAGTTGATGCTTCAGATGAAAGAGAACCTTGGCAAGTTCACTGGCATACGTTATCGCACGAAGCCAGTGAAGGTTATCATCAAGGGTAAAGAGACAGAACAAGCTGGCGTCCAGTATCTAGGCATCAGCGAAGCACAGGCCGACAACATAGTTATGCAGAGTGAGGATTTCAAAGAGAAGTCTGTGCAGCCCGCAATCAATCTCATCAAGGCTCACCTGACGCCGGGTAACGTTATTCTGGCGGCTGTGATTGTGGAGCAAGCAGGAGCACAAGGCATTTCACTCGGACAGTTGGAAAGCGCACGCATTAAGTTGGGCATTACTAGGTCAAAAGCGGGCAGCGGCTTTAGCTAGATTTGGCCCGCCCTAGTTACTGGAGAGGAGGACCATGGCGACAGCGAAAGCGGTACAGCTACAGCCTGAATATCCGCCGTTGGTCTTAAAGACCTCGCCAGATATCACAGTCATCACCGACGTGTCCCAGTTGCCAGAACTGGTTGCGTGGCTCGAAGCCCATTCAGAGTTCGGCTGGGACATTGAGACAACGCCGCTGCGCGATTTCTATCATCGCAGAGCGCGCACCATGCAATTCGGTAATCTGGAGAAACAGTTTCTTATAGACTTGCTTGCTATCGTGGGCGGGGACGCCGCCATACTGCGCGACAGCCAAGGCGCTTACGGCAAACATTTGGACGCAAGGCTGCGCAAATTAGTCGATACGCTGCGCCCGTACTTGTGCGAGCGTAAGCACCTGAAGATCGGCGTCAACCTCGGCTTCGAATATTTGTCGCACTACTGGTTATTTGGTTTACGCACACAAGGCTTCTACGACTGCATGATGGCTGAGAAGTGCATCTATGCGGGTGTGCTGCCGCTGAAACGCTACGACCTATTCAGCATGTCGTCGATGCTTGAACGGTATCTGCATCGCAGCATCGATAAGACGCTTCAGAAATCATTCACTCTTACCGAACCGTTGACTGATGACCAAATCTTTTACGCGTGCGACGATGTGCGCTATCCGTTCATTCTCAAAGAAGCGCAGGACTACATCACAAGTGGCTGCCGACGCCAAGGAATTCCGAAATGGATTAATGCACCAGCAAACGTGTGCGGCGACAACTTGCAAGAAATCGTGCAAATCGAAAACGACGGCATCGGTTCGTTCCAAGACATGTCGGTCCACGGGGACTGCATTGATATCCCGCGTTGGACGAAAAAGATTGAGAAGCGGAAGTTGGACTTCGTTGTTTCGCTCGCCGAACTGGATGGGGAGTTTATCTCTTATGTAGGCAAGAAGGGCGGTCTGGGATACTCGGAGCAACAAATTGTTGATGCCGAAGCGAAGTGGAAATCAATCAAGCCGCCGAAGGCTGTCGGCGAGACCATAGATGAGGAAGGCAAAAAGGCGCTTGTCTACACTGATGCTGACCAACTGATAGTCGATGAGCGCGCCGCATGGAAGACCAACCATAGCGACATGAAGAAAGCCAACACCGCGCGCAAGAATAAATCCGAGAAATGCCAAGGTCAGGCGTTCATCAACTACAATTCGCCTGCACAGATCAAAGATGTTTTGCATCAAGTGCCGACGCTGGAGAAGCTGAAGTCTACCGACGCCGAAACACTAGAGCGCTACGAGCACATTCCGATTTGTCATGCGCTGTCAACGTATCGCAAGATCGCCAAAGAAATCGGCACGTATGGCATGACTTGGGTCACCGAATGGACGAACGACGCTCCAGCAAAGGACAACGATGAAGAAGGTTGGCTCAACCCGCACGACCATAGACTGCACCCACAATACAACCAATACGACGCCGATACAGGTCGTTCAAGTTCTAGTGGACCGAATGGGCAGAATCTGCCACACGACAAAGAAACACGTGCTTGCTTCATCGCGGGTCCGCCCGACGAAGACATCATCGGCCTAAAGAACTCGAAGTGCTGCGGCAAGCGCGCCAACCCATTAGCAGGCACCGGCAAGTTTCATTGTTCTAAGTGCGGGGCCATTATTTCCGAGGAAATGGTTGAGGACGAATCCTACGTCCTGCTCACCATAGATATGGCCGGAGCTGAGTTGCGCATACTCGCCGAAATGGCGAACGAGAAGATTTGGATTGATGCATTCAATGCAGGGCAGGATGTGCATTGCATCTGTTGCGAATTAGTTGACTCAGAACAATGGAAAGCATTAGAAGTGGTAGGCTGCAAGTATTTCGAACTCGACGACACGGGTGCGCCATTAAAGAAGAAATGCAAATGTCCCGCGCACGATGAAAAGCGCAACGATTTCAAGCCTGTAAATTTCGGCATCGCCTACGGTCTCGGACCCCGAGCGCTGTCGGCGCAGATTAAAAAGCCCGAAGACGTTTGCAAGGATATACTAAAGTTGCACAGGGCGGCATTGCCCATTCTGTGGGCGTATATCGACCTGTCGGGACAGGTGGCCATAGATAGGCTGAAGGCGTTTGATCTATTCGGACGACGGGAGTTGTTCAAAGCGCCCTCTTATGAGGACGCCGCTAAGTATGTTGTCGATCACAAAGACGACGATAAACCGCCGAACCTAAAAACTGCGCTCCGCGCACTTTATGGCATGATCGAGCGCGCAGGCAAGAACATGCCTATACAAAGTTGTAACGCTTCCATACTTAAGTTAGCTATGGGCAGTGGCAGTGATGAAAATGGAAAAGAGTTTCTCTGGCACATACTACCAAAATATGGGGCGCGCATGATTGCCATGGTCCACGACGAATTAAAAATAAGGTGTTTGAAGAGCAATGCTGAAGAAGTTGCAATCCTGACAGAGGATGCTATAATGAGAGCAGGAGAACGCCACTTGAAGAAACTGAAAATGACGGCAGAATATGTAATAGGCGAGACGTGGGCAAAACCATGAGATTGATAAACGTCCTCAAGCAACGATTTGGCAGATTGGTTGTACAACAACGCATTGATGGTAAGTGGCGGTGTCTTTGCGATTGTGGCAACTTTAAGGACGTAAGAGGATGTGATTTACAGAACGGCGCTATACGGTCGTGTGGATGTTTGCACAAAGAGGTTTGCGGTAACCTACATCGCAAGCACGGACACGCATCCAACTTTGGACATTCTCCTACCTATCAATCATGGCACGCCATGCTGCAACGCTGTACGAATAGCGAAAATTTACATTACAAACGATATGGCGGCAAAGGCGTTGTGGTATGTAAAAGATGGACGCAGTTTGAAAACTTTCTGCAAGACATGGGAGAACGTCCCGTTGGAAAAGAGCTTTCAAGGCTAGATGAATCTAAAGGATATAGGCCTGGAAACGTTGCGTGGGAAACTCACTTTCAAAATGTGCAGCGTAGAGACTCCAGCAACTGCGGTCCACGGAGGAAGAGTGCTAAAACAAATTGACGACAAGACATGGGCTACCGACTGTCTGACGTTCAAAGACCTTGGCAAGATCGAGGGCGGCGTCACGCACAGGTATGAGGTGCTGTCAAAAGGCGACTGGGAAGAGCACACCAATGTGCTCGGCTGGATTCTTTGGAGGCCAAGTTGGCGCAGGTATATTTACCGCAGCATAGCCTTCAGTGTGGAACTTGATTTTTTGTGCTTGACAACTATCGCAGAGTTCGCTAAACTCCGTACAGATGAAAGAAAGGCCGAGTGGAAACCACAAGGCAAGTTCGGAGGCTAACCTCCGATGGTGGAGGCACGAAGTCGTGTCCCGTAAGTACGCATAGTATGAAGGGATAATACACGCTATTGGACCCCGCTTCGATGCGGGCAGGTCCACCAAAGAGGCTCTTTCGGGAGCAAAGGCATTACACCCTATCGGCGTAAGCGACGGCTAAACGTCCGTGCTTCACGAGCCTCTTTGATGGGCCTGAAAGGTTTCGACAGTGGCGCATGTAGGATTCTGGACTGTGCAGGATGGCTTCAATCCTTAAAGAGAGCTAACCACAAATGCTGAGACTGAAAAGCCTAAAGCATTCGCCGCAGCAGCTTAACCGCTGATGCGTCAGGAGTCCGCCGAGAACTTGGCAACAGAATCTCGGCAAACTTTATGTTTGACCGACGCACTTACTTACGCAAACGGCACAACGAAGGGCGAGAAACGGCCCATGAAAAACAACGGCGAAAGTTTTGCCTTGTTAGGAGAGGAGCCCGCCTTCGTGGATTTGAATTCGAACTGACATTTGAGGAATTTATCCAAATCACTTCTCAGCCATGCATCTATGGCGGCGGAACCGCCGAAGAGGGTATTAGAATCGGCATAGACCGTCGTGTTAATACGAAAGGCTATGCAGCCGAAAACTGCGTGCCTTGTTGTTATTTTCACAACCTCGTAAAGAGTTCGTGGTTCGACTTCGAGGACATGTTGCGTATTGTCGCAACTTGCAATAATGTGAAAGCGTGTGTAAATAAACAATCAAACGGGATAAGGCATTTGAAGGCTCCCGAGAATCACGGAAAGTAGGCAACATGGGATACGACGAATCAACCTCATCCACCGAAGACGAAGCCAAAGAACAAGCTGGCCTTGTGCTGGCACAACTCGTGGACGCTTTGTCGAAAAAGTACAACCTGATGAAGACGCAGTCGCGGGCAATCGTCCGCCAAGCTATGCAGGAGTTGTAAATGAAGTTCTTTACCAGTGACGAGCACTATGGACATCGGAACATCATCAAGTTCTGTAAGCGTCCCTTCGCCGACATCTACGAGATGCGCGAGAAGTTGATTGCTGCGCACAACGCAAAAGTCGGGCGCGGCGACATGACTTACCACCTTGGCGACATGTTCTGGCGAACTATGCCCGTAGACGAATGTCTCGACATCATGAACCAGTTGAACGGGCAGCATATGCTTGTCTGGGGCAACCACGATGAATTGGTTGAGGACAACCGCGACTTACAAGCGCGGTTCGCCAACATACAGCATCGCTTATTTCTACCCAAGACCGCGTTTGCGCCAAAGATTGTGCTTGACCACTACGCAGGCCGAGTATGGCGTAACAGTAATAACGGTTCATATCAGCTATACGGTCACTCGCATGCGGCTCTGCCTGAAGCGAACACACTGTCATTCGATGTCGGCGTGGACTCACGGCCCGACTACGCACCGTGGTCCGAAGCAGAAATCGTGGCAAAGATGCAAGCCAAGAAAGCCGCAGGCGCGATGGACGAGATGGAAAAGGAAATCAAGTCCAATCCGTGGGACAAAACCGAAGGAGTGCCGCCTCCGGATTTCATATGGAACGGGAGTCAATTCATCAAAAGACGCCCGATGGATGAATTTTGAAGGTCTGGAACGACGACCGTGGAAGGTGCGTGGAGTAGTGACTATATTCACGGGCGGGACGGGATACAAGGCCAGCACGATACTGGCATCGCAAGAAGTCATGAAGTTGTTAATCCTGAACTCTGACGGTAACGTCGTGGTTCAAACTTACAATCATCCGCATATCTCCGACTCAGCGGGCGCAACCGATGTTGGGCGATTGTATTGTCAGAAATGCAAAGCCGCGAAACTATTAAACATCGAAGTATTTCTCAACGAGAACAAATTTCTGGCCGAACTAGAATGGGCGAAAGACCACAAGCATCCTAACTGTTTTACCGTCCACGATGTAGAAGCGCAAGTTCCGAACGGAGAAAGAAAGTTGAAGGTGGTATTTTGACAGAAACTACCGTACCGCGTTCGCAGACCAACCCCGATGGGCGGCCAGTATCGCCCAACAAGCCAGACAGCACCGTCTGGGAACCAGAGAGTTTGAAAAAGGCTCGTGAAGTTCCGGGCATGACAGACGAGCAGGCGCGGCGCGAACAGCACAAGAACAAAGGCCAACAAGTATGGTAACTACGCTCTGGTTCATCGTCGCTATCGCCATATCGCGGCTTCTCGTCCTCGTCACGGAGTGGCAATGAGTACCAGTCCCTACGTAACCATGGGCTGGCTCGTACCGTGCGAACATTGCGGACTGACATGGCGTAAACATCCACTCGCCTGTCCAAACTATAGGGCTATCGACAAAGAACGCTGCATGGTGCAGCATTCGATGTTTTTGCGTTCCTGCGGTGGAGGGCAGCCGTACGTCTATGAATGCAATATGTGCTCACTGCCGCCTATCGAGTTCGCGGAGGAGCAAAGCTTTCCGATGCATCCGTGGTGTGTATTTGGCCACCATGTCTGGGAGACACCCTGCTGTGGTTCAGATCGAAGCGAGTATTGCTTCTGCGGAGCCATAAAACCTCTTGACGGCGCGCTTCCAGCATGCTAGACTCTCTGAATGATTTGGATACTACTCATTTACGTCATCGGCGCGCTCATCGACTATCAGTTGGTCAGCATCATGCTTGCTAACGACCCGTTTGACAACGGAGACCCGTGGAACGCACTGATGTGGCCCATACTTTTAATCGCCCTAGCAGCAGATTGGATTAGGAGAAACTAAAGAAAGTAAAGGATTAGAAATGGCTGAACTGTTCGAAGGCGCACATCCAACCGACAACCCCGATATCTGGGAGAACGAGAACGGCTTCTGGTTTGTAGACGAGGGTGAAGAATTGAACGGCCCGTTCGTTAACGCTCAGGACGCTGTGATCGCTCTCAACGCCTATGTTGAGTACCTGAACAACGGACCCAAGGCGGTCAACACTATCGCTAACCTGCCGCAATGCAATGTGAAGTATTACGGCGGATAGATGACAGGCGGAATTGGGCGGACAGAACTTATCGTGGCGTTGCTAGCGCTGTTACAAGCCAGCGGGCACGAGTCTGCCGGTCCGAATCGTTGTCAGTTCAACACCAAGGGCTGCACGTGCGGCAAGGTTGAAGAATTTCGTGTAGCGCATGCGGATGCATGTCGGCTTCTACGAGAAATAAATCTAGAGGTACAATGAGAATTTTGATCGGAGTGGTTTCCTGTCATAAAGCTGTTTATCCTGACGTTCTGTCACGCAAGGAGCCGCCAAATAATGCGCCCTGTCAGAACGCTTCGCGCGCGACGTGGATGAAAGAAGCAACCGAGTTAGGTGTAGATGTCCGCTTCTTTTATGGGCGTTACAACGATCCTATCGGCACCGCGTTAGTGCCCAAAGAAGACGAGGTCTTCTTGGATTGCGACGATTCGTACGATGGCCTCGTCGATAAAGTCACGGCGATGTGCAAGTACGCATACGACAGGGACTACGACTTCCTGTTGAAGGTGGACATCGATTCGTATGTTCACGTTTCCAATCTGCTCAAGTCGGAATTTTTTGAATGGGATTACGCTGGGCGTGGTTGGGGCCTTGGTTACTTGCTTTCTCGTAAGGCGATGAAAGTTGTAGCCGAAGCCACACAGCGCCGTAGCTGGGCCGAAGATTCTCACGTCCTGCGCACCCTGTTCGCTTGGGGCGGTGAGCCGAACGCAAACCATGCCATTCGATTGTACGGCGACGGGCGCTATGTATTCCTGCCCAATATGTCGGTTGACGACATTCCATTGCTCGATAAAGACTTCATCGCAGTGAACCCGATGACCCCCGAGCGCATGTTCACGCTGGATAAGACGCACAGCCTATACGCTCTCGTGCCAATCAAGTTCGCCGTCGAAGATTTGTGGACTGCGTTTCCTGATCGCGTTCAGCACAGTCACGTGCTCAATGCTTTTTCGATAGCCGGGATTAAGTTTCCGTTAACATACGACGAATGGCTCTTGCGAGGGCCATATGAGCGCCAGCCGTATTTGGACTGGACTGATCTTGTAAACGCCTGTCTCGAAACCAATCAGATGGCGCATTGCCCGTCTTTTGCCGACTGGATGCTGCCGATTGAAGAGCGGAAGAAAATCATGGAGTGGGCCAAGGCTATAAATTTTGCCGCCGCTGCAAAACTAGAAGCCCTGAGCAAACTGCTCAAGGACTCTGATTTCGAAGGTAGGCTGTAATGATTGTGCTGCTTCAGGGCGGCTTAGGAAATCAGATGTTCCAATACGCCTTTGGGCGTTCGGTTGCCCACGCACGCAAGGAACCTGTATGGTTTGAAAAGCGAGGCGACATGGATAATCCCGGTTCACGGATGGCTTATTCCCTTGGCGCATTCGAAACTAGGGTGTCTTTAATTCTTCCGCACGGGCCTGAATCGACTTACGAAGAGGAGATTTTTGCTTATGACAAAAAGGTCTACACGCTGCCCGAGGGCTTACGCTTTGTCGGGTACTGGCAAACCGAGAAGTATTTCCAGCCCGAACTTGTGCGTGGAGATTTTCACTTGCGCGCCCCAATAAGTGCTCAAACGCAACGGGTCGCAGATGAGATTAACGCGTCAGAGAACAGCGTGGCCATCCATGTGCGAAGGACCGACTACCTACTGCCCATGAATTCGTGGATGGGAATCATGTCTATGAGTTATTATGCGCAGGCCATGGCGTACATTCGAGAGCGCTGCCCGGACGTAAAATTCTTTGTCTTCTCGGACGATCCAGAGTGGTGTCGCCAAAACTTTCCAGACTGTCGAATCGTGGATCACAACAAAGCAGGAACCTCGGGAAACGGTCCGGGGCAAGAACACGAAGACCTCATGTTGATGAGCCTATGCCGCCACACTATCATCGCCAACAGTTCGTTTGGCTGGTGGGGAGCGTGGTTGGGAGACTTCTCGGGGAAGATTGTGGTAGCTCCGAATCAATGGTTCAACGGTACGCTCGGCGGGCGCTGGACGCCTGAGACTTCCGACATAATACCAGCGAGATGGATAAAAATATGACTGCACAAGACCTAATCCAATTCGAGCAAGAAATCGCCGAGCTGTTCAACGCAAAACAAATCAAAGCCGTCATTCACCTCTACAGCGGTGGAGAAGAGCACATGTTGCGCGTGTTCGAACTTATTAAGCCTGAAGACTGGGTCATGTGCTCGTGGCGCAGCCATTACCAATGCCTGCTGAAGGGTGTGCCGCGCGAAGAGTTAAAGGCCGCCATTGTGGCGGGACGTTCTATCGCACTGTGTTTCCCTGAATACGGGATTGTGTCTTCGGGAATCGTAGGAGGCATCATCCCTATCGCGCTGGGCGTGGCGCTCGACATTAAGCGGTCGGGCGGCACCAATCACGTTCACTGCTGGATGGGCGACATGACTTCCGAGACGGGCATCGCGTACGAATGCATCAAGTACGCACGCAACTTCGACTTGCCAATCACGTTCCATATCGAAGACAACGGACAGTCAGTTTGCACCGACACGCGCTCGGCGTGGGGATACGAGCCAGATGAGCTGTTGTCTTTTCAACATTCTTGGCCGAAGATAGACTACTCCACATACAAGACGGGTAAATACCCGCATGCGGGATCAGGCGAAAGGATTCAATTCTAATGGGAAAATATTTTGAAGAACTGAAGCACTCAATGGAATATCTGGCGCAGGACTCGCGCGTAGTGTTCCTCGGTCAGGCGGTTGTCGATAAAGGCACAGGCATGACGAACACGCTGCAGGATGTCCCGCTCGGCCAACGAATAGAACTTCCTGTTGCGGAAGAGATGCAAATGGGGATGTCAATCGGCATGGCGCTGGCGGGCAAAATTCCTGTAAGCATCTACCCGCGCTGGAACTTCCTACTGCTCGCCACAAATCAAATCGTCAACCATCTGGACAAACTGAAACAGATGTCCGCTGGCGGTTACCAGCCCAAAGTAATCGTACGCGTCGGCATTGGCTCAGAGCGGCCTCTGAATCCGCAATGTCAGCATCTCGGAGATTTCTCGGAAGCGTTCCGTTCGATGTGTGATAACATAGCAGTTGTCCGACTCGATGAAGCAGACGACATCTTTCCTGCCTATAGGCAAGCACTGACAAGGACTGACGGCAGAAGCACGATCTTGGTCGAATGGAGCGACTTCTATCTGGAGAAATGATGTTTTATACATATTTATGGTTGCGTTACGATGGAACGCCGTACTATGTAGGCAAAGGAATACTACAGCGGGCATTAAGAAAGGGCAGTCCCGAAGGACGAGTTATTCTTCAAGAGCACCCGTGCGAAAACGATGCGTTTGTTGCGGAAAAATTTCTAATCGCCTACTACGGACGCAAAGACTTGGGAATGGGTATCCTGCACAATCTTACGGATGGTGGCGAAGGAGTGACGGGGTTAAAACATTCTAAGGAGTGGGTAGCAGAGAGTGCCGCTTTAAGAACACAGGAATGGAGAAACCCGTTGATACGCGCCAAAAGAACGGGTAACACTGGGCATAAAGCATCGGCAATAAAGTTGCAGCGGTTGTCGGAATCGCATAAAGGCATACCGCAATCCGAAAAATGCAAGGCGGTGTTAAAAATTGTGCGCGCTCGGAAGAAGACGGCGAGTTGGATAGAGAAACTGAAACGGTCGTGGACACCTGCACGCCGTCAGCGACAAAGTGATTTAACGTGGCAAAGGCATAGGATACAAATTATATGAGAAATGACATCATTTTTGAAGACGCTAAGGAAGTTATCAATGCGTTAGACTTCTCTTCTTTGGACGGGGCCAAGATAATGATAACGGGTGCCACGGGTTTGATCGGCACACACTTACTTGCATCTCTGTGCTTGCTGAAGGAGTCTGGATATCACCTCGAAGTGATGGGGCAGTACAATTCGCCTCCAGAAGAGTTCACTAAAGAGATTGCTTACCGAGGCGGGTTTTACCTTACCAGAGTTCTTTCCGTAACAGCGGATGCCATCATCCACGCCGCAGGCTATGCGCAGCCGCTTAAATTCGTAAACAACCCTGCCGAAACCATTCGTCTCAACACTACAGTTACTCAAGACTTGATTCAACGTCTGAGAACTGGCGGGCGGTTTCTGTTTCTAAGTTCGAGCGAGGTTTATAACGGCAACACAAAGCAGGTCGTTACGGAAGACGACATCGGAACGACGACGCCGTATCATCCCCGCGCCTGTTACATCGAAGGGAAGCGCTGCGGAGAAGCAATCTGCGATGCCTATCGAAACGCAGGGGTGCGGGCCGTCTCGGCGCGATTGGGCGCGACCTACGGGCCCGGCACACGCAGGCACGACAAACGCGTCATCAATTCTCTCATCGAGCAAGCGCTTACAACGGGGAAAATCGAACGGAAATTCCCCGGGAACGATGTGCGCTCGTATTGCTACGTCAGTGATGCGATTAAAATGCTCTGGCAGATATTGCTCAAAAGCACCTACCCAGTGTACAATGTAAGCAGCGGAGAATGGGCGAGTGTGTCGGACATAGCGAGCCACATCGGGCATATAACGAACGCCAAGGTATTGCCACCAAAATCACTTTTGGAACTGAATGGGTCCGCAAAGAATCCCATCTTGTCCATGGAGCGTATTGATGGAGAATTCGAAGAACTGCCCCAACTCAGTTTATACAGCGGGTTGCGGCGTACGATTGAATGGCAGAAAGGACTCTACCAATGAGTATGTTTCAGATTGATTCCGAACACTTCGACGGGGCGGTCAAAGTCATTTCCCCGACTCAAAAATTTTCCGATTCAAGGGGCGCGTTTTATATTGATTTTCGCAAAGACGATTTCAAAGATTTAGGTATGCCGAACGTGTTCTTGCAGATTAACTCTACGCGTTCCGCGAAGGGGGTTATACGAGGTCTGCACTTTCAGGTAACCCCGCCAATGGGTAAGGTGATGCACGTGACTTCAGGTGCAGCTTATATGGTCACTGTAGACCTCCGTCGCCATTCGCCTACATTTCTACACTGGCACGGTGTCTATGCATCTTCGACCAACCGCATACAGGTCTGGGCACCCGCCGATTTCGCTCGCGGCTATTGCGCCCTTGAAGACAATACTGACGTGCAATACAAGTGCACGGGTTATTTTGATGCGGCAGGCGATGACGCCATTGCGTACAACGACCCCGACATCCGAGTAGACTGGCCACGGAAGAATCCTATTTTATCCGAGCGCGACCGCGCAGCAAAAACACTGCGAGAAAGGGGGATGCTGATATGACCCAAAGTTTGCGCTACACAACTGGAAGTCGAGAAATAGTTCCGGGGCAGGGCGTGCCCGTCGTTGCAAACTCGCCGCGCTCTATCACGCTCGGCACGTTGAATATCGGCGAACAGGGTAAACGCTTCGTCAACGATGTACTCAACAGCAACCGCTTATCGAACGGAAAGTACACCAAAGACTTCGAGTCTACATTTGCTGCCATTCACCAGTCGAAGTACGGCGTGTTCTGCAACAGCGGAACGTCGGCCCTGCAAATCGCTCTTGCAGCGCTGAAGGAAGTTCATGGATACGAAGACGGGGATGAAGTTCTGGTTCCTGCGACAACTTTTATAGCTACGTCCAACATCGTTATTCAGAACAATCTCAAGCCAGTCTTTGTCGATGTGGACCCAAACACCTTCAATATGAACCCCGAAGAGATTGCGAGCAGGATTACCAAACGAACACGAGCGATAATTCCCGTGCATTTGTTCGGTCTCCCAGCAGATATGCCAGCCATCATGCGCATAGCAAACGACCACTATCTTCAGGTGATTGAGGATTCCTGCGAAACTATGTTTGCGGGGATCGAAGGAAAGTCAGTTGGTAGTTTTGGTCACATGGCTTGCTTCTCAACGTACGTCGCGCACCTTGTTGTGGGAGGTGTCGGTGGACTTGTGATTACGAAAGACCTAGGTTTGGAAGAGCGATGCCGTAGCCTTATGGCACACGGGCGCGACAGCATTTACACCAATATCGATCAAGACGACACCGACGATCAGAAGTTGAAGAAGCAGATGATCGAACGGCGATACAGCTTTGACCGTGTCGGTTATTCGTATCGGTGCACTGAACTCGAAGCTGCCATCGCCCTGTCCGAACTATACCGTGGGGAATCCAACATCGCGATTCGCAGAAGCAACGCAGCTTATTTGACAGAAAAGTTGCGCAAACTCGACGAGTTTTTGCAACTACCTATCATTCCCAAAGGTTACACGCATTCATTCATGATGTTCCCATTGGTGCTGCGTACTTCCATTAACCGCGATGACTTATTGTTATTCTTGGAGAACCACAACATTGAGACTCGTTATCTCTTTCCGTTGTTGACGCAGCCGATTTACAAAAAATTGTTCCCCGGACTAGCGGAGCAGTACCCCGTGGCACAACTTTTGGGGAGGCACGGCTTCTTCATCGGAATGCATCAAAGTCTGACGAAAGCCAACATGGACTACATCGCAAACACGTTTTACGAATACTTCGAGGTGAAAGCATGAAAAAAGATGCGCGGGCTATTAAAATTTCCGAAACTATGAAAAGGCTTAGAAATACTACCTTGCCGCCGCACAATAAAGGCCTCAAGGGCTGGACAAACCCCGGATGTTTTAAGGCCGGAGTAACTCCTCACAACAAAGGCAAGAAGATGAAAAAGTCTACACGACAAAAAATGATACCGGTGTGGGCTAAAGCAGGAAAGGGCGGCAATACCCAAAAGCACAATGAGGTAGTCTTAAACATGGTTAAGGAACTCCATAACCAAGGTAAAAAAGTATGGTGTTATTTAGATTGCATACCCGATATCATGATTTTGGAGAACGGGGTTTTAACAGCAATAGAGGTTACGGGACGGAAGTACGTTTATCCGAAAAAAAGAAACAAACATGGGAATTTGTTTTTTGATGAAGTAAAGTGGTTGTCATTAGAGGGGATAACTATATGAAGCGCGCCTTGGTAACCGGAATCACGGGACAAGACGGCTCCTACCTTGCCGAGTTTCTTCTCGCCAAAGGTTACGAGGTTTATGGATTAGTGCGACGTTCCAGCAGTTTTAACACAGGCCGTATCGACCACATCATCGACAAGATTAAGTTCTTTTACAGTGACCTGACGGATGGAAGTTCGTTAAGCCGTATCGTGGGAGAAGTGAAACCCGATGAAGTCTATAATCTCGGTGCTCAAAGCCACGTTCGGGTGAGTTTTGATGTGCCAGAATACACCGCAGACGTGGACGCTATCGGCACATTACGACTTCTCGAAGCAATCAAGGCACAGTGCCCGACAGCGAAGTTCTACCAAGCATCGTCTAGCGAACTTTATGGAAAGGTGCGTGAGGTCCCACAGAATGAGAACACGCCGTTCTATCCTCGGAGCCCGTACGGCGTGGCAAAACAATTCGCTTACTGGACCACGGTCAACTACCGTGAGATGGGGATGTTCGCCTGCAACGGCATCCTGTTCAATCACGAATCTCCCCGACGCGGCGGGACCTTTGTTTCTCGCAAGGTCACGCAAGCTGCCGCTAACATCGCTCTCGGCCAGCAGCACGAACTCTATCTCGGAAACCTCGACGCGAAGCGTGACTGGGGCTATGCCAAGGAATATGTCGAGGCAATGTGGCTAATGCTTCAGCAAGACACGCCAAACGACTTCGTCATTGCCACTGGAGAAACGCACACCATCCGAGAATTGCTGGACGTAGCGTTTGGGTTTGTCGGTTTGGACTGGCACAAATATGTTAAAATCGATCCAAAGTATTTCCGACCTACCGAAGTAGACATTCTTCAAGGTGACGCGTCGAAAGCCAAGTACCTTCTAGACTGGGAACCGAAAACTAAATTCAAGGAATTGATTGAGTTGATGGTAGAGCATGATAGGAACAATCTGCGCTCCAAACTCGGCAACGGCGGCAATCCTACAGAATGGGACTGGCAATGACATGGACAAGTCAAAACCCCGAAGTTAACACAGGATATGGACCCCCAATGATACTGCACTCTATCGGCGGCAAAGAAGGAATATCCATTCGATCTGATGTGGACTTGGAAGACCGTTCGCCTTATCGAGTATTCCACGACCACGAACCTTACCCAACGGATCAAGGCTTAGTTCAAAGGGTTATCGATAATCACAAATTCTACGACCTGATTCTGACGTGGAGGGAGAGCGTACTCCAAGCGTGTCCCAACGCCGTTAAGTACCTGCACGCGGGACCTTACCTTAGCGTTTTGGGCAATGATCTTGTGATACCTTCGCACGTAGGATGGTATACTACGCCCGAACCGCGTTATGTCGCTCCGCTGAACTCGGCAAAAGTGTTTTCGGCCTCGTTCTTAACTAGCCACATGAACGCCCTTTCGGGCCACTTTCTGAGGCAAGAGATATTTTCCCGACTCCCTGAGTCTGTTGGATCATTGCCGATCCATAAGCATCGATCACCGCCTCGGATAGATGAAGACGCGAGAGGACATTTCTTCACGGATTTCCGGTACCACATCGCTGTGGAAAACTGCCAGTACAACAACTGGATGACCGAAAAGTTATTTGACTGCTTCATAGGCAAAGCAATCCCGATCTATTGGGGATGCCCGAACGTAGAAGAGTACTTCAATATGGATGGGGTTCTTCGGTTCGAAAACTATGACGACCTTATTAGGGTATTACAGTCCATCACTCCTGACACGTATCAGGAGAAAGCTGCGGCAATCGAAGACAACTTCAACCGCACAATCTCTACGTATAGTCAAACGAATAGACTGGGGAAAGTCATCGAGGAGAATTTATGAAGGTGACGGCCATTTGCCCGACACACAACCGCAGGCAGTATATCCCCCAAACGATTGCTAGCTTTTTGTCTCAGACGTTAACGGATTCAGAACTGATCATCCTTGACGACGGTACCGATAGCATAGTAGACCTCATCCCAGATAATCCTCGGATTAAATACATCGGACTCGCTGGGCTGGGAATGTCCACAGGCTTAAAACGTAACATCTGCTGTGAACAGGCTCAGGGGGAATTTATCGTCCACTTTGATGACGACGATTGGTCAGCATCGGGACGAATCGCACACCAGATTTCAGAGCTAGAGTGCGCGCAGAAGCAGGTGTTGACCTACTACAACATCCTGTATTGGAATGTGGACACCCACCTGCTTTACATCTTCCATCCCACTTATAGGGGAACTCCCCACGGCGCATCATTCTGTTATCGGAAAGATTGGTGGGCGCGGCACAGATTTGAAGATAACTGCCTTGAAGATACCGAATTTGGTCATGCAGCGGCCAGAGCAGAACAGTTCGTGGGCGTAGACGCTAGGAAATTCATGGTCGTCAGAGCGCACAGCAGTAACCACTGCGTTACCGCCCTGTCTATGGGACTGGAGGGTATTCCACAGGTGAGTCTGCAGGAACTTCCCGCCGCGTTTCCTTTATATGTGGGGTCTTCCGAATCTCGGAGACAGCAGTGAAGGCAACTGCCATTTGCCCGACACACAACCGTAGACGCTACGTCCCTTCGATGATAGCGTGCTTTTTGTCCCAAACATATACGGACTCGGAACTGGTTATTGTTGACGACGGCACAGATAGCGTGGCGAACCTCATTCCAGATAATCCAAGAATCAGGTACATTCGCCTCGAAGGACCCAGACGAACAACTGGAAGCAAACGTAATCTGTGTTGCGCTCTAGCCCGAGGAGAGTTTATAATTCATTTTGACGACGATGATTGGTCAGCGGAGGGAAGGATCGCGGATCAAATTTCAACACTAGAGAGCAGCGGGAGACAAATAGTAACATATCACAACTTTCTGTACTGGAATGTGGACACCTGTAAAATTTACCGCTTTCGCCCATTAAACCCGCGTTGTCCCTACGGTGCAACATTTTGTTACCGAAGGTCGTGGTGGGAACAGCACTGCTTCGACGACGTAATGCTGGGAGAAGACACTAACTTCGGTAGGGCAGCGGAGCGGGAGGGAAAATTCGTATACTCAGCCGCAGGGCAATTCATGGTCGTAAGGGCGCACAATAACAACACAAGCCCCACGTCGGTACACATGGGATCATCTGGAGTCCCCGCAACAGGCAGGGAAGAAATCCCTCTTGAGTTTTTTGCGGACGAAGATAGAATAAGGAGAATAGCATGCTGAAAATTGGCATAGTAGGTCTCGGAGTTGTAGGGAAGTCGATGAAGAAGTTGTTCAGCCCGAAGTTTGAAATCGTGGCCTATGACAAATTTCAAGAAGGCGACACCAAAGACGCCACCAAAGACGCCATCAATGGCTGCGATCTGGTGTTCATATCCGTGAGCACCCCGACTGGTGCCGATGGCTATTCCTGCGATACATCGTCGGTGGAGGAGTGCGTGAGTTGGATCAACGTCCCCATTTGCATCCGCTCCACGGTGACTCCGGGCACAACTCGCAGACTGTCTTCGCAGCAACCATGCTTAGCATTCTGCCCCGAACACTTGCGGGAAACTACGTGGGACAAATTCGAGAATGATTTTGTGATTGTGGGCGGGGACTACTCTGTCTGCGAGTTAGTCATCAGAGTGTTTCAAACGGTACTAGGAGCAAACACCAAGTATATGACCACCGACTCCACAACAGCCGAGTTGTCCAAGTACATGCTCAACTGCTACCTTGCCACCAAAGTGGCATTCTGCAATCAGTTTAAGGACATAGCCCAACACTACGGCGTGGATTACAACGAATTGCGGGAACTATGGTTGTTGGACAAACGTATCGGGCGCAGCCATACCATGGTAACTGAAGAGCGCGGCTTCGGGGGCAAGTGTTTACCGAAGGACCTGCGAGCCATCATCAGCAAGAACCCCGAAGCTAACATCCTGCAAGCAGTGAACGATTATAATGATCGGATAAAGGACTGATATGCAAGCAACTGTGATCTGCCCGACTGCGAATCGGCGCGCATACATTCCCACAATGCTGAAAAGTTTTCTGTCACAGACTGTGACTGATTCTGAACTCGTCATTGTTGACGACGGCCTTGAACCCGTCGAGGACCTGATGCCCGACAATCCGCGCATCCGCTACACTCGCCTTCAGCAATGCTCCGACAAAGCGCCTGCGTTCTACGGCGGGTCTCCAGCAGGTCGCCGCTCGATAGGCAGTAAGCGTAATCTTTGTTGTGCTCTAGCACGCGGTGAATTCATACTTCATTTCGATGATGACGATTGGAGTGCGGCGGGCCGCATCGAGCACCAAATCAACCATATGAAAAGAATGAACGCCCAAGTGATGAGCTACTACGGCACTCTGTATTTGAATATGGGTACGAAGCGATTATACCTCTTTGACCCGAGAGGAGCCTGCATCAACGGGGCTACGTTGTGCTATAGAAAGTCGTGGTGGGAACAACACTGCTTTCAAGATCAGCAACTTGGAGAGGATACAATATTCGGAGAATCGGCGGCGCAGGTTGGGGGATTCGCGCTGCTAAACGCCGAGAAGTTCATGGTCATACGTACGCATGCAAACAACAGTTGCGCATCGGCGCGAGCCATGGGAGGGCCCACAATGCCTGAAGTAAGTCTGGACTATCTTCCCGCCGAATTTGTTCAGGACACATTATGAAGCAAATTCAATTAAGCAGGGGATATGTTGCTTTTGTGGACGATGAAGATTTTGACCGTGTATCAAAAATCAAATGGTACCCGCTTGTAACGCGCTGGACTGTTTACGCCTACAATAGAGCAGGTAATTATCTGCATAGGTTTGTGCTAGACATTTCTGACCCAACAATAGAAGTAGATCACGAAGACCATAACGGTCTGAATTGTCAGAAACAAAATCTGCGCCCCACATCGCGGTCGGGAAACGGGCGTAATGCGCGCAAGTGGTTATCTGGTACTTCTTCTCATTTTAAGGGTGTGTGCTTCTTTAAGCGCGATGCGAACTGGCAAGCCTACATCAACGCTAATGGTAAACGTAAGCATCTTGGATATTTTTCCACAGAACTACTTGCCGCCGCTGCCTACAACCAAGCAGCGCAAAAATACTTTGGAGAGTTCGCATGTCTCAACACTCTCTAAAAATTCTTATCGCTGTTAAAACCTGTAATGCCCATGCGGATAAAGCAAATCTTCAGCGTAAACTCTGGGCACAGTGTGTTAAAGATGCCGACGTTAAATTCTTTCTGGGACGGGGCGCGACACGAGACCAGTTGTCTGACGAAGTTTTTCTGAACTGCGGAGATGGTTACGATGACTTAACTGACAAAGCTCGCGCTGTATTCTATTGGGCTTGTGAACGCGGATACGATTACATTTTCTATGTGGATGATGATGTTTACGTCCGAGTTGAGCGTTTGCTAGCCAGCGATTTTGCGGACTATGATTACGTCGGTAGGCTTTCAACGATTTCAGGAATCTATGCGAGCGGCGGGCCGGGCATCTGGTTGAGTCGCCGTGCGTTGGAGATTTTGGTAAGGGAGCCCGTGACAGACACGGTTGACGACCGCTGGGTAGGAAATACTTTGGCCAAGAACGGGATTCGCCTGCACCATGATGTGCGCTACTGCGTATCCCGTAATTGGGAACGATACAAAGACAGCTTCATTTCGTGCTGCTCGGAACGGGAAGTTCCAATCAACCTAGCCCTGCTTCACAAGGCAAACGTCTGAGTCGGGTGTTTCCGAGATGACGCCAGAAGGACGCCAAAACACAATCCCAGTAGTCAAACTCTGGGCAGCCACAACCGTTGTCGATTCCCACACCAGTTCTTCAAACTGCTTCATTGTTTTCCTTTCCTTTTTTATAACGCGCCGCCAACAATTCTTTCAGTACGAACGTCGCTTCTACAGCGGCCTCGGCGGTATAGTTTCCGCTGGCCACGAGTAGCGCCGCCGCATTCAGCAGGGCATTGTCTCTATTTAAAGTGAACAGGGTGTGGGATATGTCGATTAGGGTATACGCTTCGTTATAAGGCATTTGCTCTCCTTTTTCTCTCCTTGGCTCGCTGCGGAGCAGCTTTCGCGCGGGTTTGACCTTCATTTTTAACGATCCGATCTTCGTGCCACGGGTCCTGACAGATGCGCAAACCATAGTTGAAGTATTCTGCGGCGATGCCTGATACTGGGAGGAAGATGTCTCGTTCGGTACTGCCGCATGTTGGGCATTTCATCGGCCCGCCTTCCTAAGCAGTTTGCCCAGCAGCGTATAGACGAAAACAGCCAAGCAACCGACAGCGACCACCGTGGTTACGATTGCTTCAATGTCCATTAGCACTCCAAAGAGGTTCATGGAAACCATACTAGCAGTTCTGTAGAAGAATGCAACAACGTTCTCACAAATTCCCGTAGGAACATTTTCCCTTTGAACGGGTTTCCCGAACAGGAAAGACACCGTACGGACATTCGTGCTTAAACACGTGGTAACCGTTCCGATAAGAACAAGCACAAGTTCGAAATTGTGCTTGTTTAACTAACTCAGCCATGGAACCATCCTAGCACCGATCGATTCAAATGTCAAATCTGCCATAAGAGGGCTCAGGACGGATAGAAATCAATCTGGCGGGATGAGCCCATTCTGGAACTATATTGCCCGTACGGAGTCTGGGATAAGCGGCGTTTGCCATTCTAGCGTGTTCATGCACCATGAACAGGGAAGTTCTCCTACATAACCAGACGTAAACCACGGATGGAACCCACAACCACCCTTTTGGCGGATTGTATAGCACCTTACCCATATGTGGGCGCAGAGGAGGTAGACACCCTATATATGGACAAACAAAGCAGGATAGCCGAAGCACGTACCACCCTTACAGGAACCCTTTTGGTTGTCCTGGCAAGGCGTCAACGGTAGAGGGTGGATGCCCGGGGCTCGATGGCGACGGGGTCAAGCAAGACGGTCTAGGGACGTTATTACTCATACACTTAGGCTCAATCACTTCGCTCTATGTTCGTCACCATTACCATGGGCTCTCACTCGAATGACGCATTTTGGTATCAGGTCGTGTATGTCATTGATAATGCGCCCAAATGTATTCGGGGAGAAGCCTGCATTCTCCACCATGCGTTGATAACAAACGAGTTGCGTGTCGCCTCCTACCTAACTAATACCTAAAGCCGTTGAGTAACCACGGTCACCTCGTGGTAACTTCGTCGTTTGTTCGTCATCATGCGTGTTTTGTTCGTCACCGCGCATAGCGTGGCCACATGGTTACCAACATGGTGACCAAAGGTACATCGAACACCGAGCTAACACGTACGGCATGCAAACTAACTCAACCAGTGCTTGCGTATGCCGTACTCATCTTTTGGTATGCCGTGCACTTGGGTTTGACTTGGGTTTGACTTGGGTTTGACTTGGGTTTGACTTGGGTTTGACTTGGGTTTGACTTGGGTTTGACTTGGGTTTGACTTGGGTTTGACTTGGGTTTGACTGGGTTTGACCTCGCTCGGTGCTTAGCTCCTGCTATG
>Ga0116127_1000680_pt1 | contig 27327 bp, 24 predicted proteins | sample June2015DPH_16_1_FD_89731 | JGI IMG/M metagenome (GOLD analysis project Ga0116127, IMG submission 89731) | Peatland microbial communities from SPRUCE experiment site at the Marcell Experimental Forest, Minnesota, USA - June2015DPH_16_100 | ecosystem: Environmental > Terrestrial > Soil > Wetlands... | reverse complement strand
TAAGCCAGTAAGCAAAAGCAAAGGTAGGAATCAGGAAGATCCCCACAATCCTTTGGAAAAAAATCTTCAAAATCAGATCACGATAGATTCAAGAACCTTTTTCGACAGCTTCGCTATGACTGGGAACTTATCAAGACCCTGAAAAACTTCCCATATCCATTTAGTATCTGGAACTTCTACCTCTGCGCCTATATTTTTTGCTCTTACTCCTTGCTTTAAGCGCTTTCGTGGTTAACTTACATTCACCATGAGGTTCGCCTCATGTTTCCCCCCGTTTGTCGGCCTGGTGCACTCCCCCGCATCGGGCCGACTTTTTTTAATCGCACTCCCTGCCCTGAAGATTTCCCTCCATCCTTCCTCAGAGTTTACCCAGTTCATCCCCGGCTCCTCGATTTCTTCTAATAAAAGACCCTTTTCCGTTATGGACTTGATATCGATAATTTTCCAGGCTTCGGTGATAAGCGTCGATCCTGGCAAGATAGCCGCTATTACCGAATACCGATTCTCCCAAGTTTTTTGACAGATGGCCAGTTGCCACTCCATAGGGGGTATGTACCATGTGGCCTCTACCTTTCCCCTGGCGCATAATTACCGGACGGTGCTGGCTTGAGCTTCTTAGACCGTCACCCCGTAAGAATCTGCGAACCAAGGGAATGGTATCTTCAAAATCTACAAAAAGGATTCGGTTTGAGGAAAACTTGTGCTATCTTGCGTTCAATAAGACGATTGGGCCACAAAAAGGGGAACTTCTTCGGGATATCCTCCCCGGACGGCAGGTTCCAAAACCAATTTTTGACCGCCGTGGCCAAGACTGCGGCATAATCCCGGTTTAATTTTTTGGGAAAACGTACTGTCTTTTACTATCTTAATTTTGTATATATAAATTAACTTCCCAAACCCAAGTAGAACAGGAGTACCAGACACAGCGATCCCCGCGATCTTGTCCCTTGGCCAAATTCTATATCCACGCACACCCGGGAGGGCGGCATGAACGGTTACGGTCTGGCGAGATTTTTCCTGGCGGGGCTGGGGCTTCTGGCCCTGGCGGGCTGCGGCGAGAGGCCCCTCGACGTGGAGGCTCTGAAAAAACAGCCCAAGCAATACGTGGGTTCGGATACCTGCAAGCTATGCCACCTGGAGCACTACGACTCCTGGAAGATGACCCTCCATTCCCGCGCGACCCAGGACGCCCAAAAGAACCGGGACGCCATTGTCGCCCCCATCGATGAAAAAGTAATTCGCGCCGATTTGGCTAAGGCAAAGCTCACAATACCGGTTGACCAGGTCTACATCCCCAAAGAGGAAGATATCAAGTATACCCAGGGCAGCCAGTGGAACCAGCGCTTCCTGGTGGAAAAGGCTGGGAAACTATACATTGCACCCATCCAGTATAATATTGATAGCCACCGTTGGATGCCTTATGCTGAAGGGGACCCCGATTGGGATAAGAAACCTTGGATACTCAAATGCGGCGGCTGCCACGCCACCGGGGTAAATATCGAGAAAAACACCTTTGTCGAGCCCGGGGTTGGCTGCGAAGCCTGTCACGGCCCGGGTTCCTGGCACGCGGCCCTGCCCAAGACTGCGGTCTTCGAGAAACGCCAGACCATCGTCAACCCGGCCAAGCTTACCATGGGAGTGGCGGTGCAGATCTGCGGCTCCTGCCATACTCGGGGCGAATCCACCAAGGTGCAGGGCGCTGACTGGCCGGTGGGCTACGAGCCCGGCAAGGCCATCGGACCTTTCTTCAAGGAGCCCACCTTTGCCTACGGCGACGCGAAGATGGCCTATGCCAACGAGTTTACCAAAGGCCACCATCAGCAATATCTGGATTGGAAGCAATCTATGCACTATAAAGAAGGGGTGACCTGTACCTCCTGCCACTTTGTGCACCAGATCGGCATGCCCCCCACCCGGTCCCAAACTGTCCAGGCCGGCTCCAAGCAGTGCCTTACCTGTCATGATATCATCAACAGGAACCTGGGCCATTCCATTCACTCCTTCGGCAACTGCGTGGGTTGCCACATGCCCAGGATTGTCACCAGCGCCGAATCCGGGGATCTCCACAGCCATGTCTTCGTCTGTCTGCTGCCCAAGGATTCCCTGGCCAACCCGGCCCTCCCCAATTCCTGCGAGGTCTGTCATATTTACAGGGGAGAGAGTCTCGATTACCTGCAAGCTGCCTGGGATGCCCTGGCTAAACTACCGGTGCCGGTGGGCCAACCCGTGAAGATGGCGATCCCCGAGTCTGAGGCTCCGCAAGAGACGCCTGAGAAAGCGAAAGCCGCCAAAGTGTCACCGAAAAAATAAGGGGAAGCTCAATGAGGTCGCGGCGGGTTCTCAGGCGAAGCATCCTGTGGATGGCACTGGGAGGGCTGGGACTCCTGCTGGTATTACCCGCGGTGGCCCCGGCCCAAGAGGAAGTGACCACCTCTCTGAGGCGATACAAAGACCGTGAGGCCTCGACCGGGTACTACGAAGACTACGAGGTCCAGCCCCGGCGTTTGCGCCCCTTTGTCGGCATCCCCGGGGAGCTGCAGCCCTCCTTCCCTTATAGCCCTAAGGCCGCAGAGACTTACCTGTCCGATTCCCATCGGGCCGTCATGTTTTACGACGTGCAAATCTGTGTGGCATGCCACGCGGAGGAGGCCAGGGACATCCACACTACCCGGGGCAACCTTACCTGCCGCCAGTGCCACGGCGGTGAGCCCATTGCCTCCATCGCCCATTACTTCTCCCCTCTGAACCCCGTCCGGCGCCACGCTTACGTGTGCTCCAAGTGCCACGAGGGTTCCGGCGCCTCCTTTGCCACCTACGTGGTCCATGAACCCAACCCCGGGGCCTTGGAAACCCGAAAGACTTTCTCCTCCCTGTTTTACGCCGACTGGTTCATGTATCTTCTGGTTGTCGGCACCATGGGCTTCTTTGTCGTGCACACCGCAGTATGGGTGAGCAAGGAGCTTTACCACGTCTTCACCGAGAAAGAAAGAAAGCCCGAAGATGAATGACCAGGTACGGATAATCCGGTTCAATGTCATCCATCGGCTGTTTCACCTGTTCATCATGGTCACTTTTCTCATCCAGGGCGTTACCGGTCTCTGCCGGCTGCTTTACACCACTTCCTGGGGCAAAACTCTTACCAATTTTTTGGGCGGTTACGAGTCCGTCACCACCATCCACATCCGGGTGGGCGTGGCTATGCTCCTGGGCTTTGCGGTACACCTCGTCTATATCCTGCTGAAAGTGGAGTGGAAAGCCCTGCGCCAAAGCCTCTTTCACCCGGACTCCCTGGTGCCGCAGCTCCAGGATGTCATTCACCTGGGCCAGCGCCTCCGCTGGTTTTTCGGGCTGGGCCCGCCCCCGGCCTTTGACCGCTGGACTTACTGGGAGAAGTTTGACTACATGGCGGTCTTCTGGGGGGTGCCCCTTTTGGGGGTTACCGGCCTCCTGCTCATGAACCCCCTGGTCACCAGCTATTTCCTGCCGGGCTGGGTGCTCAATGTGACCCTCTTGTTGCACCGGGCCGAAGCGCTGCTGGCTATGCTCTATATCTTCATCATCCACTTTACCGTGGGCCATTTCCGCCACGGCATGTTCCCCATGAATGAATGCATGTTTGCCGGCAGTGTGGAGTTGGAGGAGGTACGGCGGGAAAAGCCGCTGTGGATCGTGCGCCTGGAAGAAGAAGGAAAACTGGCGGAAGCCATGGTCCCGGCACCGCCCCGCTGGTTCCGGGTGGCTTATTTCATCTTTGGCTACCTGGCCTTGGCCGTGGGCCTCTACCTGTTGTTGATTATCTTAATTTACCGCAATTACGTGTAGTGGCACTAGAAAGCAGAAGAAAAAGGCAGTTATTAACGGGAGCATGAAAAGGGGTTCCAGCTTTATCCCCTCTCCCCCGATGGGGGAGAGGGTTAGGGTGAGGGGGAATTTAATCTCTTTTCTGCTCCCATTAATATGATACCCACTGGGGACAATTGCTGGTAGTAATTAACGGCATGGTACTGGGAGCCATTTTCTTATTGTCCTTTGCCGGTGGCTTGGCAGAGGTGATAAACCTGAGCCCCGATTGGTCCACAGAATCTGGTGCAGGCATTTTTACAGTACAAGTTCTAGCTTGAGCTTACGAGTTGGGTGGTAAGAGTGGCTCTCACCGCGTTCCCACTGTTTTAATCTTGCTTCTAGCCTGCACCGGGGGTAAACTGGGCATGGCGGTGGTTCCGCCGTTCGTGTTTCCCTTGGCCAAATATGTTCAGGGGAAAGGCGGTCTGGGCCATAAAACCAAGGTTGGCGGTTTAAGAGCACGATCACGTTCGCTACAAACGAGACAGCAACGGCGTAGTGAACCACTGCCGAGCACCTGGGGTAGGCCTCGGTGTTCTTATCTCTTCTCAGAGCCGGCTGCATTGGACGGGCAAAAGCCGGCTGTCCCTTCCCAAACCAAAGGAGGAAAAATGAAATCTGTAGTGACAGTCCTTTTATTGCTGGTGCTAGCAATTGCGCCGTCTGCATGGGCTCAAGGCGGTTCCGTGGAAAAGGGAAAAGCCCTGGTAGAGAGCAAACACTGCGCATTGTGCCACAAGGAGGGCGGAAACCTGGGCAAGCCCATGGACCAGATTGTCGGGACCAATAATGACGCTCACCTCAAGGGGGCGATCACAGACCCCAAGAAAACCTGCGGGCCCCAAGTAAAAATGCCGGAATTCAAGTTAACCGATGAACAACTGCAGGACGTTATCGCGTATCTTCGGTCCGTGGCGAAACACTGAGGGTTGTAACCGGCTGCAGCCGCTCTTTTAGCATCGATTTAGAACCCCTTCATGAATGGGGATAAGGCCCCGCGTCCCAAATTGGTTTCCGCCCCGGTCAGCAACGGGGTTGGCATCTTCGGCCTGGTGCTGGCCAGGGGCGGCCTGTTCGCCGCGCTTTGTCTGCTAGCAATTGACTTTTTTCACACAGAGCGGCTTAGCAGCAGGCATGTCGGAGTTCCTCTGAGCCCACCCGCGGCCGGCAGTCCGGTGGAACCAGAGTCTGGTAACGAACATCCTGCCTTAATAAAATAGCCACGGTGGGGCTGCCCCGAGGTAGCGTTGATCACTGCTATGACCGGGAACTTATCAAGACACTGGAAACTTCCCCTATCCAGATCATATCCGCAATTTTTCCCGCCCCACTGATAGGTGCCGATCCTGGCAAGTGATCAGCTATTCCTGCCAACGCCCCTTTGGCGGGATCTCTTGGCTGAGATAGTCCCAATCCTAACCGAGGACCTGGTATGATTGCCGGGGGCAGGTCATCATTTGAGATAATTTTTACATTGATTTTTGCTAGAAGATGATTAATGGTGAAAAAAGTAGGGTCCATACATTTTAATGGGTATAGTGGATGGAAGAGGGTAGTATATGACCCGGATAGCATCCTTGCTGGTCATAGCATCATTGGTTTTAATAACCCTAACAGTGATGTAGTACCCGATATTCTTCACGCGGTTCATGCCGGGATGGATGATCAACATCGCGCTGGTGGTGCACTCCGACGAGTCGTTGCTGGCGGCAGGATTCATTTTCACATTCCACTTCTTCAACACGCATTTCCGGCTGGGAAAATTCCCGATGGACACCGTGATCTTCTCCGGTCGCATCTCGAAGACAGAAATGCTTCATGAGCGCGAGCGCTGGTACAACCGGTTCGTTGCGGAAAACCGGCTGGAAGATTATCGGGTCAAGGATGAATGGAATAAGTGGAAGAACATTCACCGTTCGTTCAGCTACGTGTTCTTCGGCCTCGGATTGATTTTGTTGGCACTGATCGTGTACGCGATGACGTCGCGGTTAAATACTCACGAACCGACGACGCCCCCGGCTATCACTCAACCCGCCGTGCCGGGAGGCAAACCGTGAAAACGCTGCTGCGAGCGGCTGGTTTATTGGCGCTATTGCTGATGGCTGCCGGTACGGCTCGCGCGTTAGACAACTCGGATTGTTTCGCCTGTCACAGCGTCAAGGAACTGACTAAGACTAACAAGGCCGGCGAGGTGGTGTCGCTGTTTGTGGATGAGAAGGAATACGGGGCGTCCATCCACGGCAAGAATCTCTGCACCAGTTGCCATGCCGATATCACCGAGTTGCCGCATCCGGACGGTTACACGCACAAGCCGGTGGCTTGCAGCGCCTGTCACCGGGTGGAGACGGAGATTTACCTGAAAAGCGACCACGGTCAGGCGGTCGCCAAGGGCGAATCCGAAGCCGCCTCATGCAAGGATTGTCACGGACACTCGCATACGTTGTTGAACTACCGGAACCCGCTGTCGCCGGTCTACCGCGCGAACCTTCCGCAGACCTGCGGTCGTTGCCATGGCAATACCGCGGAGATGGAGAAGTTCAATCTCAATCAGCGCGCGCCAATCGTGACGTACGACCGCAGCGTGCACGGCGTGGCGTTGGAGAAACGCGGTATCACGCAGGCGGCGGTCTGCACGGATTGTCACGGGTCGCACGATCTGCACAAGTCCACCAACCTGGCCTCGAAGCTTTACTGGCAGAACATTCCCGGCACGTGCGGCAAGTGTCACGATAACGTCAAGAACACCTACCAGCGCAGCGTGCACGGCAAGGCGGTTGCCAGTGGCATTCGGGACGCCCCGGTTTGCACGGATTGTCACGGCGAACACACGATTCAGGCAGTCAAAGAAGCCAGTTCCAAAGTTTCTGGTGCGCATATTCCGGAGACGTGCGGGCAGTGTCACGGCTCGGAACGCATCGCGGGCCGGTACCAGTTGTCGTCGAAGGTCGTGGAGACGTACATGCAGAGTTTTCATGGTCTGGCGCAGCAGTTTGGCGAGATGACGGTGGCCAACTGCGCGTCGTGCCATGGATTTCATGATGTGTTGCCGCCGAGCGATCCGCTGTCGTCGGTGAACCAGAAGAACCTGCCGCAGACCTGCGGCAAGTGTCATGCCGGTATCGGCACACGACTCGCGAAAGGTGAGATTAAGATTCACAACCTGCCGGGCGCCGAGAAGGGCAAGCCGTGGCTGGTGAACTTTATTAGTCTATTTTACATCGTCATCATCGTGCTGACGATTGGCGGCATGTTGGCGTTCAACGCGTTGGACTACATCGCCAAGACGCGGGCGCACATCCGGGATGTCCGGGAGTTGGCTCACAGCGAAGTGCGCATGACCAAGTGGGCCCGGTACCAACACCTGAGCTTGATGATCCTGTTCATCACACTCGTGTATACCGGCTTCGTCCACAAGTATCCCGATGCGTTTTTCAGTTGGCCATTCAAGCTGCTGGAAAATGGCGGCTACATTCGCGGCATGATCCACCGCATCGCGGGCTGGGCGTTTACCGGGCTGTTTTTCGTCCATCTGGTCGCGCTGTTCTGCACGCCGCGCGGACACGCTTACGTCAAAGAACACTGGTTCCGGTTCCACGACATGAAAGACGGCGTCGGCCAACTGCTTTACAACATCGGCCTGACCAAGACCCCGCCACCGACACGCCGTTGGAACTACGCCGAGAAGATCGAGTATTGGGCGCTGATGTGGGGATCGTTCGTCATGATCGTCACCGGCGCGATGCTGGTCTTCACCGATACGGTCCTGCGAATGTTGCCGAAGATATGGCACGACGTGGCTCAAGTCATCCATTTCTACGAAGCCGTGCTGGCCACGCTGGCCATCGTCGTCTGGCATTTCTACTGGGTCATCTTCGACCCGAACGAATACCCGATGAACCCGGCCTGGCTCATTGGCAAGAGACCGGCCCACGGCGAATCCAAGGAGGAACACGGAGCCGCTGATGAAAATATCAGGACTGAGTAACACCGTCCTCCCACGCATGGACTTCCGCAAGGTTCCGGTATAGCTGATTTCTGCTATATCTCCGCACTTCGCCATCCGGATTTTGGCGTGCTGTTATGCTCATCATAGCTGCAAATCAATCTCGTAACATACTTACCCCCTTCCATTCCTAATAATTTTCATGGCGTCCTCCAGTTCCTCGTTGACCCGTATGGGTATGAATCCGGGTGGTGGCCAGGTCCTGGTGGTCCAGGGCCTCCTGGACCAGGCGCTAGTTTTTGGTGGCCCTTTGCGGGTCCGCGCCATTAATGGCGCCTAAGAGGCAACCCTACAAAAACCTTTAGCCCCAAATCCTACAATCAATGCTCCGTCAGCATCACCTGGTACAGGGCCAGACCCACCATGAGGCTGCCCACCAGGATGGCGATATCCGCGAAGGTCGTCTGCAACAGCCAGCCGAAGAAACTTACTCCTGGCATGACCTTAACCTGCCCGGCCAGGGTGGCGCTGATGGAGAAATCCGCCATCATGATGATCCCCAGATAGGCCAGAAAGCTGTTGAGAATGACCCCCAGCAGGGCGGTCCGCCGATCCAGAAAGAGCAAGCTCACCACCACCAGGTGGGTCCAGGAAAAGAGGTTGGGCCAGAGATAGGTGAGCGAATGGGGGGGATGAATCCGCAGATGCAGCAGGGTGGCGCCCAATCCCAGGGCCACCAGGGCTACCCAGAGGAGATGACGTGAAGTTTTCATGGGGTGAACCTAAAATTTCATCGAATAGCCCAGGAGAAACAAGAGGACGACGGCAGTGGCGTGGAGGATGAACCACCCCAATCTTGGCCACAGGACGTAAGAGAAGTAGCGCATCATCTCGTCATCCCTTAAAATAGGCGGCCGTCAGGCGTCCGGCGGCATAGACCAGGGCAAACCCCAGAAAATGTACCCACCACCAGCGCCGGGAGAGAAATTGCCAGCCCGCTCTCATGATCTAAGACCTTCCCAAGTTTGGTTCTCTTTAAGAATATTTTGGAAGTTAAGCATGGAGGAAAGGAAAATCCAGGCTCCGCGGCAGAGAAAAAACGTCCCGGCGCCAATCCACGGTACACTGCCAGGGAGCACGCAGGGGCGCACAGTGGCACAGGCTTTCAGCCTGTGATTGGGTGCGCCCTTTAAGGCGGACACGCAGGTCCGCCCCTACGCTAAGCAAATTGGTGTCAAGGCGCAAAACAGTGTCGGAGGTGTTAGAACCCGGAAAGGCGGGCGATCTGCTCCATGAGGCCGGAGGTGAGAGGTGAGGCCTGCCCCGGTCGGGCGGCCCGCAGGGGCGGGCCCAGCGAGACCTGCACCCGGCAGCCGCGAGCTAGGGGCAGGTAAGCCAGTCCCACGGGCACAAAGGGCAGCAGCCCCAAGCCATCCCGGTTTTGCACCTTGAGGAGCAACTGGATGAGGCGGTGTCTGCCCGGCCCCACCGCGCCCCGGAAATAGGTGCCCTCGGGGAAGAGGACGACGTGGGCCCGCTCTCGCAGCAGGAGCGCAAGGCGCTTGAAAGAGGACAGGGTGGCCCGGGGCCGGTTGCGGTCCAGGGGCACCCCGCCCCAGGCTCCCAACAGTTCCCGGATTACCGGATACTGAAAAAGCTCCGCCTTGGCGATATAGTGCAGCGGCGGCGGCAGGGCCATGCCGATGAGGGGGATGTCCTCCCAGCGCTGGTGCTTGGGGCAGATGATGACCGGCCCCTGGGCCGGCAGGTTTTCCAGGCCCCGGACCTCCAGGGAGAAATAGCGCCCCAGGGTCTGGCGGCAAAACCAGCGGCCCAGGCGGTAGAAATTGGGGGACAAGGTATGGGTCATGAGAGATAACGGCCACCAGCGGTCCCAGGATTCCCCACCGGCCAGGCCCTTTTCATGTTAAAATAGCAAATGCGGGAAGGCGGTGTCAATCCAGGAGGGCAGCGAGCCAACAGGAGGATAGGCCATGATTTATCTGGACTACAACGCCACCACCCCGGTGGCCCCGGAGGTGGCCCGGGCCATGCAGCCCTTCCTGGGGCCGGAGTTCGGCAACCCAAGTAGCGATTATCCTCTGGGGCTCAGGGCCAGCGACGCCATGCGCCAGGCCCGCCGGGAAGTGGCGGCGCTCTTGAACTGCGCCCCGGAGGAGATCGTCTTTACCAGCGGGGCCACCGAAGCCAACAACACGGTCCTCAAGGGCGTGGCCCTTGGCCGGGGGGCGGGCCGGATCATCACCGCGGCCAGCGAACACCCCTCGGTGCTGGCCCCCTGCCGGTTTTTGGAGTCCCGGGGTTTTTCGCTGACGGTGCTGCCGGTGGACGGGCAAGGCCGGGTGGACCCGGATGAGCTGCGCCGGGCCTTAAGCCCCGACACCATCCTGGTCAGCATTATGCACGCCAACAATGAGACCGGGGCGCTCCAGCCCCTCACCGAGTTGGCCGCAGTGGCCCGGGAGGCCGGGGCGCCGCTGCATACCGACGCGGCCCAAAGCGTGGGCAAGGTTAAGGTGGACTTGAGTGAGCTGCCGGTGGATTTTCTCACCGTGGCGGGGCATAAGTTTTATGCCCCCAAGGGGGTGGGGGCGCTGTTCGTGCGCCGGGGCCGGGAGCCCACCCTCACCCCTCTGCTCCACGGCGCCTCCCAGGAAGGCGGGCGCCGGGCCGGCACTGAAAATATTCCCTATATCGTGGCCCTGGGTGAGGCCTGCCGCCTGGTCCGGGAGGAGGGGGCGGCGGCCGACGCCGCCCACCTTAAAGGCCTGCGGGACCTGCTCTTGGTTCGGCTGCGGGCCAGCTTCCCCGGCCTGGCCCTGAACGGCCCGGAGACCGAACGCCTGCCCAACACCCTGAACGTCTCCTTTCCCGGGATTTCCGGGGGCGAACTGCTGGCCAGGGTCCCGGAGGTAGCCGCCTCACTGGGGTCCGCCTGCCACGCCGGCCGGGAAACCGTCTCCCCGGTCCTGGCGGCCATGGGGGTGAGTCCGGAGAGAGCCCGGGGCGCAGTGCGCTTCAGCCTGGGCCGGCCCACCACCCGGGCCGAGGTGGAGGAGGCGGCGGCCCTGCTCATTAGGGCTGGGCGAGCCCTGGCCGGTAAAAACTAGTGGTATGTTTCGAAAATGACTATCCAGTGAACGTGACTGATTTTTAACCCCCCTTTGAAAAACTGGGGTAGGGGGGATTTTATGCAACTACTTGAAATCCCCCTAAATCCAATACGGTTCACTTAAGCGGTTCTTTTCTAAGGAATTGGCGGGCAGTGCCCACCCTGCATTTTTGCTCAGCGCTTCCGGATCAATTCGGCGATAATGATGTCGGCCAGCGAGCCGGCATCGATCTCATAGGCGCCCTGTTCGATGGCCTCTTTCAATCGCGCCACCTTTTCCGGGCGGACTTCCGGGGTCCGGTAGAGGATTTCTCGGGCCAGACGGCGCAAGCGGGCCTGACCGTTGCGGCAGTCCCCTGAATCAGCCGGGGCCGGGACATCTTGTCCGGGCCCGGGCGGGTCGTTGGCCCGGTCTTTGGGGTGATCACTCATGAATCGCCGATTTCCACCATAGGCTTACTGCCTCGCCTTTTATTTTACCACATCCGGAAGGCGGCGTAAACCTGGACAAGACCTCCTCTCTACCGGTTCTTATCGGATTTGGCGGCCGAAGCATGAAATTAATTGTAATGGTCCAGCTTTGGGGAGCAGACCAATTTCTTGCAAAGTTACTCCCCAAAAAACCTCCGATTTAATAATCTTTATTAATTATGAGACGCCACCCTTAGTTTAAGATACGATTTATAGCCTCCTCAGGTCTCGCCGGCGAGCCAGAGATAGAGAAACTGAGGACCGGCCGCCTCCAACTCGGGGAGCAGGGAATAGATAGTGGGGCGGTAGCTGTCCGGGCGCTGGTAGCGCACCACCTTGGCGCGGCTCAGCCCGGCCCTCTCCTGGGCCTCTTTCAGGGCCTCATCCAGATAGCCGATCTTATCTATCAGTCCCAGGTCCCTGGCCTGGGGGGCGGTGAAGATGCGGCCGTCAGCCACCTTTTGGACCTCCTGGAGGCTCAGGTTCCGGCCCTGGGCCACCACCGTCACGAATCTGCGGTGAAATTCCTCGATGATTTGCTGCATCATCTCCTTTTCTTTGGGGGTGGCCGGCCGGAAGGGCGACCAGAAATCCTTCCAGACCCCGGTCTTCACCACATCGGTATCCAGCCCCACCTTGTCCATCAGCCCCCGGAGGTTGAATTTCATGGCGATGACCCCGATGGACCCGGTGATACAGGTGGGATAGGCCATGATGCTGTCCCCGGCCTGGGCCACGTAATAGGCGCCGGAGGCGGCCAGACCCTCCAGGCAGACCACCAGCGGCACCCGGCGCTCGGCCTTGAAGTTCTGCAATTCATGGAGAATTACGTCCGCGGCGCTCACCGTGCCTCCCGGGGAGTTGATCCTCAGGACCACGGCCTTGATGTGGTCGTCCTTGGCGGCCTTCTCCAGCTCTTCCTTCACCCGGCTGGGGGAAGTGACCCCCTTGGAGAGGGCCAGGACGCGCTGGGGGCCCTCCAGGAGCATCCCGGAAAGATCCAGGAGCAGGATCTTGTCCCTGCCATAGCCGGAGATGGTCTTCTCCTTCAGGGGCTTGGGCTCTTCGAAGAGGCTCACCTTGACGGTGACGCAGCCGGCCAACACCAGCAGCAGGATACCGGCCAGGACCAGGGAATTCATGGCTTTGGCGTGCATAAACGGCCTTTCCGGAGCTTTTCCGCCGGCGCCTCCGGGGTTTTTTGCAAGGGCGTGAGGCGCCCTGGGGTCACCTTTACCTCTACTTATACTTATAGATTATGTAACTCGCCGGTGCAATCTTACATTTTCCGAAGAAAAAAACCCTTGACAGTTTCGGTACAGATGATAAACCATATCCGGTTCAGAACTATCACCTTATCGCCCTCGTCACTACTAGAAACGCGACTTGTTAAGGGGGGGAGGTTATAAGCGATAGGTGCTATCTGACAACGGGAGGAGGCGAAATGGATGCCCGGCGTCAGGGTAAAACCCAACGAACCTTTCGAGGTTGCCTTAAAGCGGTTTAAGAAACAATGCGAAAAGGCCGGGATTCTCTCTGAGATTCGTAAACGGGAACATTACGAAAAACCCAGTATCAAACGGAAGAAGAAGGTCCTAGCGGCCAAGAAGCGGGCTTTGAAGAAGCTGCGGAAGATCGAGGGTTCATGACTTCCCTTTATCTGCGGCTGGAGCAGGCGTTCAAAGAGGCGCTCAAAGGACGACAGCCGGTGGCGGCGTCCACCTTGCGGCTGCTGAAAAGCGCCATTCGCTATCGGGAGGTGGAGTTGAAGCGTACCCTTTCCGAAGACGAACTGCTCGCGGTGGTCGCCACCCAGGCAAAACAACGTCGGGAAGCCATGGCCGAATACGCCAAAGCCGGGCGGCCCGACCTGACCAAAAAAGAAGAGGAGGAGCTCAGCGTCCTCCTCTCTTTTTTGCCCAAACAACTGAGTACCGAAGAGTGCGAAGCTGAAGTAACCGGGATCATTGATGAATTGGGGGCATCGGGGCCCAAGGACTTGGGCCGGGTGATGAAGGCCGCTATGGCCCGCCTGGCAGGTCGGGCCGACGGCAAGATGATCCAGGAGATGGCGCGGCGGCGCCTTAGTTCTTAACCCTTCCCATCCATTTAGACCTGGAGTGCTATGGCAGAGCAATCCTTGAGCGCCCTGGAGTTTCCAGGGCTCATCCGGGTCGTGCAGCACTACGCGGTCTCTCCCCTGGGCCGGGGCTTTCTCGAGGGCCTCACCCCCGTGGCCGACTTAGACCAGCTTCGGATAAAATTTCACCAGATTCGGGAATGGCAGGAACTGGAGAACCGGGAGGGAGCCGCGCCCCTAACCGATTTCCCCCACCTGGCCCCCTGGCTCGCCAAGGCCACGGTGCGTGGCAGCCTCCTGCCCCCTGAGGCTTTCACCGAGATTTTGCAGGTATTGCGCCTCTCCGGGCATCTACGCCATTATCTCGGCCTGGCGCCGGACCTGGCTCCCCACCTGTCCCGGCTGGCGGCCGGGCTTAAGGACCTCTCCCGCCTTAAGTCCGCGATCCAACAGTGCATCAGCCCCAATAATTTCATCCTGGACCAGGCCAGCCCCGCCCTGGCTCAGGTGCGTCAGGAACTGACGGATACCCGCCAGCAAGTCAACCGCATGATCAAGCAGACCTTTTTCCGTCCGGAATACCAGGAGGCCTTGCAAAACCCCATCATCTCCCAGCGTCACGGGCGCTACGTCATCCCCCTGAAGGCCGACCACCGGGGGGCCATTCCCGGGATCATCCACGATCAGTCCCAGACCAAGGCCACCCTGTTCCTGGAACCTCTGGCCATCGTGGAGCACAACAACGCCCTCAACCTGCTGCACAACCGGGAAAAGCGGGAAGAGGAGGCAGTCCTGCGCCGCCTGACGGACCTGATGCGGGATTGTTTGTCAGAGATTCGGGAGACCCTGGCAACCTTAGCGGAAGCGGACGCCATCCAGGCCAGGGTGCTCTTTGCCCGGGACTTTGGATGCCGGGAGCCAATCTGGCAGAGCCGCGGGGGCGTGGATTTCAGGCTCGCCCGCCATCCCTTGCTGGTGCAGCGCCAGCGGGAGACCCCCGGGGCCCCCAAGGTGGTGCCCATCGATCTTTCGCTGACCCCGGCGAGACGCTGGCTCATCATTTCCGGAGCCAACGCCGGCGGCAAGACCGTGGCCTTGAAGACCCTGGGTCTCCTCGCCCTGATGGCCCAGAGCGGCATCCCCATCCCGGTGGCCGAAGGCAGCGAATTCTGCCCCTTCGCGGAGGTCTTTGCCGACATCGGCGATCCCCAGGACCTGCAACAGGACCTGAGCACCTTTTCGGCCCATTTGCAAAGGGCCCTGGGAATGCTCGATTCTCTGCCGGAGCGGGCCTTGATCCTCATGGATGAGTTGGGCACGGCCACCGACCCCACCGAAGGCGGGGCCCTGGCCCTGGCCCTGCTCCAGGCCTTTTACCAGCGGGGCGCTTATGGGGCCGCCACCACCCACCTCCCCTTGCTCAAGGGCTTTGCCCGGCGCACCACGGGATTCGAGAACGTGGCGGTGGTCTTTAATGAAGAGACCCGGCGCCCCACCTACCGTTTGGCCTACGGGGTGGTGGGCGCCTCCAACGCCTTGAAGATCGCCCGGGAACTGGGTTTGAGTCCGGAGATCCTGGCCCAGGCGGAGCGCTATCTCGACCAGGACGAGCTTCGGGCCTACCGTCTGCTTTCGGAAGTGGAGGCGGCCCAGCAGGAACTGGCCCGCCGGGAGGCGGAGCTGGCTGCCCGCGCCCGGGAGACGGAGTCCCAGGGCCGGGAGTTGGAGGAGGCGCGCCGCCATCTGGAATTGGAGCGGCGCCGCCTCGAAAATGAAGTGAAGCAGGCAGCCCTGGCGGCCATCCAGGAGGCGGAGCGGCAATTTAAGGAGATCGTCAAGCGCCTGCAGGGCGGCGGTGAGTCCTGGGGGCGGTTGCGCCAGGAATTCTCCCGGCGGCAGGCCGATCTACTCAAGGAGCTGAGCCCCGCCCCGACCTCGACGCCGCCGCCCTCCCCGGAATACGGCCCCGGCCAGAAGGTCTTCTTACCGGCCCTGGGGCTGACCGGGGAAGTTCTGGCCAGGGACGGCCGGGACGGCCGCCTGGAGGTGCAGGTGCGCCAGGTAAAGCTCCGGGTAGCCGCACAGGAGGTCACCCCGGCCGGGGCCGAGGGCCGGGGTAAGGGGGGGCGGGCCGCGGCCTCTCCCCTGGTCTGCCTGCCGCCCCGAGAACTGGTGCAGAGCCTGAATGTCATCGGCCTCCGGGTGGACGAGGCCCTGCCCCTGGTGGATCGACTCATCGACCAGGCGGTGCTGCACGGCTCGGAACGGGTGGACATCATCCACGGGTTAGGCACCGGCCGCCTGAAAAAGGCGGTGTGGGAGCACCTGCAGCGCCACGGCTCCGTGAAAGAACTCCACGCCGATGACAACCCCGGGGTGACGGTGGTGGAGTTGCGGGAGTAGTCATTATGTCTGAATTAGGTAATGCACGAGGTTTTCTTTATGGATTTGCCCGTCTTTTAGGTTGGGTCCAGATCATCATAGATTTTCTTACCGGGCATACAAAGAATGCCTCCAAAATACTGGCCAATAAATTTATAGGGCGAAAGATTGGTTCTAAAATTTATTTTAAATAGTTAACTTGTCGAATATTAGGGAGACTATTCACATAGAAACGTTAGGGCTTAAAGATCTCCCCCTGAGAGGGGGCGACAGCGGGTGGGGTTGGCAAGGCTTTGGATTTCCCCCTCACCCCAGCCCTCTCCCCCGTTGGGGGAGAGGGAGAAGAAAACTGGGGGAGAGGGAGAAGGAAAATGGTGGGCCGTGCCCACCATAAGTGTAGGGTGCGCACTGCGCACCCTAGAAATTGATTGAGCAGGAAGGTGCGCGGTGCGCACCCTACATCAGGCACAGGCGGGACGCCTGTGCCACCAAAAATGACGGCGGCCACAGGCCGCCCTAGGGGAGGTGCATAAAGGTAGCGATCAGCTGAGGATAAAATCCCCCCCAACCACCTTTGATAAAGGGGGGGATTAAAGTCCCCCTTTGAAAAAGGGGGATTTAGGGGGATTTCGAAGGCTTTTCACCGAAAACCGAAAACCGAAAACAGGTCTTTAAATGGCGTTTATCCCGGAAGACAAGCTCCTGGAGATCAAGGACGCGGCCCGCATCGAAGAGGTGGTGGGCCAGTACGTCCAATTGACTCAAAAGGGCAAGAATCTTCTGGGGCTGTGCCCCTTCCACGCCGACACCAGCCCTTCTTTCACGGTGGCCCCGGAGAAGGGCATTTTTCATTGCTTCGGCTGCGGGGCCGGGGGCAACGTCTTCTCCTTCCTGATGCAGCACCAGCGCCTCAGCTTCCCGGAGGCGGTGCAGGAGCTGGCCCGGCGCTATGGCATCCCTCTGACCTTCAAGGAATTGGGGCCGGAGGGCGAACGTTCGACCCGGAAACGCACCCTGGCCTTTGAGATCAACCAGGTGGCGGCGGGCTTTTATGAAGCCACCCTGAAAAGCGCCGCCGGCCAGCCGGGACGGGACTACCTGGCCAAACGGGGGCTCACCCCGGAGGTCATTCAGGCCTTCCATCTGGGCTATGCCCCGGATGAATGGGACAGCCTGCGCCGCCACCTGCAGAGTCGCGGCCTCTCCCTGGAGGTAGCCCAGGAAGCGGGCCTGTTGGCGCCCCGAAGCGGCGGCGGCTTCTACGACCGCTTCCGCAACCGCATCATCTTCCCCATCTTCGACCGCCAATCCCGGGTGCTGGCCTTCGGTGGCCGTATCATCGGCCAGGGTGAGCCCAAGTACCTCAATTCCCCGGAGAGCCAGCTTTATCACAAGGGCCGCACCCTCTACGGCCTGCCCCAGGCCGCCGAGGCCCTGCGCCAAACCTCGGTGGCCCTGGTGGTGGAGGGCTACCTGGACCTCATCGCCCTGCAGACCCACGGGATCGCCAACGTCCTGGCCACCCTGGGCACCGCCCTGACCCGGGAGCAGGTGCGCCTCCTGAAAAACCTGGCGCCCAGGGTGGTGTTGGTCTATGACGGCGACGCCGCCGGGATCAAGGCCATGCAGCGCGCCTTCCCGTTGTTCGCCCAGGAGAGCCTGCCGGTGCGGGCCCTGGCGCTGCCCCCGGGGCAGGACCCGGACGACTACGCCAGGAGCCGCGGGGTGGAGATCTTTAAGACCGCCTGGGAGAAGGCCCAGCCCTGGTTCACCTTTCTGCTGGAGGGGCTTATCGGCAGCCACGGCCTGGAAGTGGAGGGCCGGGTCCGCATCCTGGAAGAGCTGCGGCCCTACTTTCAGGCCATCGCCGATCCGGTGGAGCAGGACCTGTGGCTCAAGACCGCGGCCCAGCGCCTGGGGGTAGATGAGAGCGTCCTGCGGCAAAGCCTCGCCTCCTTCGCGACCATCACCGCCAGCAGGCTCTCGCCCGCGGCGGCGGTGGCCCTCAGCCTGGAAAAAAAATTAATTACCTGGATACTGCACAATCCCAATGAAATAATTCTTGAAGAAATTGAAGAATGGGGACATGAGTTCGAAGAACAGGAATCTAAGGCATTAATGAATATTATTCTTCGCTGTTATCGGGAATTCGGCAAATTGGATTGTGGGTTTTTGGTTCAATTATCCGATACAGAAGTACAGCGACAGCAATTTTGTGCCTTGGTACTGGGAGAAAAGGGATTTGGTGAAAAGGTATTCCAAAACTTAGTGGCCGATTGGCGGCTAACTATGGAATGGAGGAAATTGGCCAAGGAACGCGAGGCAATAAAGGAGGAGATAAATTCAGCAAACATAAAAGGAGATGACAACTTACTAAACTTGCAATCAAAGAGAAAGATCGACCGCCAACTTGAAGCCTTAAAAGGTGGCTCCACCGCAAAAGGAGAAAATGGATGAACAAGGGAATCGGAATGGATGGGTTTAAGGAAATCATGCCCATGGGGGATGACGATACCTTGATCAGCGTGGATAACCTGAATGACTCACTATCTCCCGAGTCTCTCTTGAATGAGCAGATGAGGGACATCCTGATCTTCGAGGAAATGGATTTGCCGCCCGCGGAGGTCAGCAGTCTGTCCATGGCCTCCCCCATGGAAATGAGTGAGGGGGGGGAGGGGGATCCTGGCCTGGACACCGATGACGGCGCCAAACTGGATGATCCGGTACGTTTATACCTGAAAGAGATGGGCACCGTTTCCCTGCTCACCCGGGAAGGGGAAGTAGAGATTGCCAAGCGCATCGAAGAAGGGGAGAAAGAGGTGCTTTATTCCCTGCTGGAGGTGCCCGTCACCCTGAAAGAGATCATGGATCTGACCTACAGGCTGGAGCAGGACAGGCTGGCGCCCCAGAACGGCCTGGATGATTTTGACGAGGGGGACCCCCTGGACCTGCCCACTCAAAAGTCCCGGGTCCTGAAATTGGTGCAAAGGCTGCGTTCCCAGGAGGGGAAGATTCGCCAGTTGCGGAAGGAAGCCGCCGGATTGCCTCGCACCGGGGAGAGCCGTCTCCAGTCGGAGCAAAAGATTGCCAAAGAGCGCCGCAAGATGGCGGACATCTTGAAGGATTTGCGGCTGGAGCGACACCATTTGGAACTGGTCCTCAACCGGTTGCGCCTCTATGGCCGCCTGGTCCGGGAACACCAGCAACGCCAGAAGAAATGCCTGGCGGCGGCGGGGCTGACGGTCACCAAGTTCCGCAATTTGAAGCGCAGCCGTAAAGAAAACGGGGACTGCCCCCTGCCCGCCACCACGGCGCCGGAGCGCCTGGGAGAGTTGGAAGAGGTCTGGAGCCAGGCCCGCAGGCGCCTGCGGCGGGTAGAGGCTGAGACCGGGATGGCCGCCGGCCGGCTGCTGACGGCCCTGGTCAAAGCGGAAAAGGCGGAATACCAGGCCCAGAAGGCCAAGCGGGAGCTGGTGGAGGCCAACCTGCGTTTGGTGGTGTCCATTGCCAAGAAATATACCAACCGGGGCTTGCAGTTCCTGGACCTGATCCAGGAGGGCAACATCGGCCTGATGAAGGCGGTGGAAAAATTCGAGTACGAACGGGGTTACAAGTTCAGTACCTACGCCACCTGGTGGATCCGCCAGGCGATCACCCGGGCCATCGCCGACCAGGCCCGCACCATCCGCATCCCGGTGCACATGATCGAAACCATCAACAAATTGATCCGCACCTCCCGCTACCTGGTCCAGGAGATTGGCCGGGAGCCCACCCCCGAAGAGCTCGCCGAAAAGATGGAGTTCCCATTGGAGAAGGTGCGCAAGGTGCTAAAAATCGCCAAGGAGCCCCTGTCCCTGGAAACCCCCATTGGCGACGAGGAAGACAGCCACCTGGGCGATTTCATCGAAGACAAAAAGATTTCCACCCCCATGGAGGCGGTGTCCAACCTCAATCTGGCGGACCAGACCCAGAGGATGCTGTCCACCCTTACCCCCCGGGAGGAGAAGGTGTTGCGCAAACGTTTCGGCGTCGGCGAAAAGAATGACCACACCCTGGAAGAAGTGGGGCGGGATTTCGCAGTCACCCGGGAGCGCATCCGCCAGATCGAGGCCAAGGCCCTGCGGAAACTGAGGCACCCCTCCCGGAGCACCCGGTTGAAAAGCTTTATCGAGAATTGACTTCGCCATGTGCCCTATTGAACAATTGGGGATACTAGGGTTATAATATCAACAGGGGCGGGGTGAGCCGCCCCTGCCAAGTTACTGAGCCAATGCTTAGCGGGCCCATAGCTCAGCGGTCAGAGCAACCGGCTCATAACCGGACGGTCCCTGGTTCAAATCCGGGTGGGCCCACCATCGATCAGGGGGACACGGGTATAATCCGAGACCGACAGGGAGCGGCAGTTGCTGAGGGGCCTGGCCCCGGGGGTGCATTCTGCACACCCCTTTTTTATGTCCATGAGCGCTAGCCTGCGAGAGATCATCGAGGTGTTGGCCAGCCGTTATCCCGCGGCCTGGATTGCGCCCGGCGACCGCAGCGGATTCCAGGTGGGGCACCCGGATAGCCAGGTAGCCACGGTGTTGGTGGCCCTGGAGGCCTCCTTGGGGGTGGTCCAGGAAGCCCAGGGCCTGGGGGCCCAGCTCCTCCTGACCCATCACCCCTTGCTTTACCAGCCCTTCTCGGAGGTGCGGGAAGACCAGCCCGGCGGCCAGTTGCTCAGCGCCCTGATCCGGGCCGGCCTGGCTTCGGTTTCCTGCCACACCAACCTGGACGTGGCCCCCGAGGGCCTTAACGAGTACCTGGCCCGGAGGATGTCCCTGGCGGAGGTGGAGGTTCTGGTGGAGACCGGCCGGGAGGCCCTGTACAAGCTGACGGTGTTTGTGCCCCTGGATTACGAGGACCAGGTGCGCCTGGCCTTGGCGGAGGCGGGGCTGGGGGTCATCGGCCGCTACTCCCATTGTACCTTTGTTGCCAAGGGCCAGGGCAGTTACCAGCCCCTGGAGGGGACCCATCCCTTCCTGGGGGAGGCGGGGAAACTCTCCCGGGTGGAGGAAGCCCGCCTGGAGATCCTGGCGCCCGAGTCTCTTCTGCCCGCCGCCCTGGCCCGGCTGCGGCAGGCGCACCCTTATGAAGAAGTGGCCTACGACCTGTACCCTTTGCAGAATCCCGGCAGGCCCCGGGGTTTCGGCCGTCTGGGCCGCTGGCCGGCATCCCTGCCTTTCTCGGAAGTGGTCTCCCTGATCAAGGGGATCTTTCAGGTGGCCACCCTAAAGGTCTGGGGTCGCCCGCCCCAAGAGGTGCAGCGCCTGGCGGTAATGGGGGGCAGCGGCGGCGATTTTATTCAAACGGCCCGGGAAAAAGGGGCCCAGGTCTATATTACCGGGGAGGTGCGGCACCACCAGGCCCCGCCCGGCGGCCTGGTGGATTTCGCCGTCCTGGAGGTGGGTCATTATGCCAGTGAAGCGGTTTTTATGGGCCCCTGGGCTGAAGAACTCAGGGGCCTTTTTCAGGCCGCCGGGCTGTCGCTGCGGGTAGAGGCGGCGCAGTCAGACACTGCCCCCTTTGCATTTTGGTGAGGGCAACCCTGATCTTTAATCCATGGATATTTCATTGTTGTTAACCGAAAACCGTTATTACGGAGGTCGAACTTGTTACCGGAGTTAAGCAGGCTCATCGAAGTCCAGGAGTTGGATAAGGTGATTCAGGAGGTCGCCGGCGAACTGCAGCAGCTCCCGGGCGAACTCAAAACCGGGGAAGCGGCCCTGGAAGACCTGAGGGCCCAGCAGGCCGCCAGCCTTCAGGAACTGGGGGACCTGCAGAAGCAGCGGCGTGACACGGAGGCGGAGATCGCGGCAATGGAAGACGGCATCAAAAAGAGCCGCGGCCGCCTGATGGAGATCAAGAGCAACATCGAATACAAGGCGATGCTCAAGGAAATCGCCTTCAAGGAGGATCAGCGGGACCACTGCGAAACCCGCATGCTGGAACTCATGGAGCATCTGGAGGAGCGGAAACGGCTCCTTAAGGAGGCGGAAACCCTGATCCAGGAGCGCCAGGCCATCCTGGCGCGGCGGGCGGCGGAGGTGGCCACCGCGGTGAAGAGCCTGGAGCAGCGTCTCACGGGCCTGGAGGAGCAGCGGAAAAAACTGCGCAAGGGAGTACCGGCGCCGCTCCTGAAACGGTATGAGTTCATCCGCCAGCGCCGCAACGGCACCGCCATCGCCCCGGTGCAGGACGGCGTCTGCTTCGGCTGCCACATGAACATTCTCCCCCAGCAGTTCATCGACCTGCAGAAGGGGGAAGAGATTCTCCAGTGCCCCCATTGCCAGCGCATCCTCTACTGGGCGGAAGAAGAAGAGGCCACCTCCGGGGAGACGGCCTCGCAAGTCTAGTCCTGAGGTGGAACATGGCGAGAGCAGCCGGCCGGGCCGCCATCTTCCGGGCCCTGGCCCTGGGTCTGGACCAGGCCCAGGTGCGCAAATCGTTCCACCTTACTGAGGACGAGCTCCGGAACCTGTTCCGGGATGCGGCCGACCACTATGGCTCCCTGGAGGAGGGTGTCTGGTCCGTTTTTTGCGACGGCGCCTCCCGGGGCAACCCTGGCCTGGCTGGGGCCGGGGCGGTGCTGGTGGCCCCGGACGGCAAAGTCCGCAAACAACATAAAGAATTTCTGGGGCAGACCACCAATAACGTGGCGGAATACCGGGCCCTGCTTTTGGCACTGAAACTGGCCCGGAGCCTGGGGATCGCCAGGATCAGAGTCTACTCCGACTCCCAGTTGCTGGTTCGGCAAATCAACGGCTCCTACCGGGTGAAGCAACCCCACCTCCTGGCCCTCTGGCAGGAAGCCCAACAGGAATTGCAAAGGTTCGAGAGCCACGAAGTCTTCCATGTGCCGCGGGAAATGAACCACCAGGCCGACCATCTGGCCAATCAGGCCATTGACCAAAGGCCGCAGCCGCGGTAAAATAATCTTAGGCGGGCCGGGTCCCGCCCGGACGAGTCAGAATCCCAAAGGGCCGCGGAGCAGGCCAGATGATCGCCGGCGAGCTCACCAGCCGCCGGAGGAAAGTCCGAGCTCCACAGGGCAGGGTGCTGGGTAATCCCCAGCGGGGGCAACCCCAGGGAAAGTGCCACAGAGACCAGACCGCCGTGGTTCGCCCACGGTAAGGGTGAAAAGGTGAGGTAAGAGCTCACCAGCGGCGGTGGCGACACCGCCGGCTTGGAAAACCCCACCCGGAGCAAGACCAAATAGGGGAGCGCTTGAAGGTGGCCCGCCTGAAGCTCCCGGGTAGGTCGCTGGAGGCCCCGGGCAACCGGGGTCCTAGAGGAATGATCATCACCGGGGCGACCCGGGACAGAACTCGGCTTACGGCCTGCTCCGCGGGTTTCTTTGGGACCACCGGCCACTAAATGGCGGTGGGCTTTTTTTATTAGTTTTTGGTTTTCGGTTTGTTACTGTAGGTGGCGCAGGCGTCTCGCCTGTGCAGTTGCAGGCTAAAGGTCCTGGTCGATATCGGCCACCGCCGGGGATCGAAATCCCCCCCTGCCCCCACTTTTTCAAAGGGGGATCAAAGTCCCCCTTTAGCAAAGGGGGATTTAGGGGGATTTTGATTTTCACGGTAAGGATTGCGGCTGCATTAACTTTTTCACCCAGAGTAACCACATATGACCCAGCAGGTCGTCCCATTGAGTGTAGGATCGCCGGAACCTTATATTTCCGTCATTATTCCCGTTTACAATGAGGAAGAGAACCTGCGGGAGCTGGGGGAGCGCCTGATGGGCACTCTCTCCGGCATGGGGCGCCCCTTCGAGATCATCCTGGTGGACGACGGCTCCACTGACCGCTCCTGGGAAATCCTCACGGAACTTAACCAGCGTTATCCGCAAAACCTCCGGGCCTTGCGGTTTCACCGTAATTTCGGCCAGCACCCGGCCATCTTCGCCGGCTTCCAGGCCTCCCGGGGCCGGGTGATGATCACCCTGGACGCCGACTTGCAAAATCCCCCCGAGGAGATTCCCCGCCTGGTGGCCAAGCTGGAGGAAGGCTATGACACCGTGGGGGGCTGGCGGGAGTCCCGCCGCGACCCGCTGTTCCGGAGACTTCCCTCCCATCTGATGAACCTGGTCATGTCCAGGGTCACCGGGGTCCGGCTCCGGGACTACGGCTGCATGCTGCGGGCCTACCGCCGGGAAGTGGTGGACTCAATCAACCAGTGCCAGGAATCCTCCAGCTTCATTCCCGCCCTGGCCAATATCTTTTCCCGGCGGGTGGCGGAGATACCCGTGAGCCACTCCCAGCGTGAGCGGGGCCAGTCCAAATACAACCTCATCAAGCTCATCCGCCTCAACTTCGACCTGGTGACCGGGTTTTCCAACATGCCCATCCATGCGGTGGGCTTCACCGGAGTGGCCATCGCCGCCTTGGGGCTGCTCTTCGGGCTCCTCCTCTTCATCCGGCGCATCTTCATCGGCCCGGAGGTGGGAGGGATCTTCACCCTGTTCGCCATTCTGTTCGTCTTCGTGGGCCTCAACACCCTGGGGCTGGCCCTCATCGGGGAATACGTGGGCCGCATCTACCGGGAGGTCCGGTGCCGGCCGCGCTACGTCATCCGGGAGACCCTGGGGCCGGGCCCGGAACAGTCATAGGAAATTCTTTTAAACGAAAACCGAAAACTGTATTTATGCGCCTCATCTTCATGGGATACCACAACATCGGGCACGCCTGCCTGGAGGCGCTCATCGACCTCTGCCGCCATCTCGGCGACGAGATCGTCGCGGTGGTCACCCATGGGGACGACCCCAACGAGACCCGCTGGTTCGCCTCGGTGCGGGACCTGGCCTTTGAGAATTACCTGCCGGTCTACCAGCCCCGGGATCCCAATGACCCCAAATTTGTGGCGGCCATGCGGGCCCTGAAGCCGGATTTTCTCTTCTCCTGCTACTATCGCCTCATGTTGAAAAAGCCGCTGCTTGAGGCGCCCGGGCGGGGGGCCCTGAACCTGCACGGCAGCCTGCTGCCTCGCTACCGGGGCCGCTGTCCGCTGAATTGGGTCCTGGTCAACGGGGAGAGCGAAACCGGCGTCACCTTGCATTACATGGAGGAAAGGCCGGATCGGGGCGACATCGTCGGGCAGAAACCCCTGGCCATCAATCCGGAGGACACCGCCCTGACGCTGTTTGCCCGGATGACCGTGGCCGCCGGCGCCTTAATGCGGGAGGCCTACCCGCGGTTGCGGGCCGGCGCCGCCCCCCGGGCCCCCCAGGACCAGAGCCAGGCCTCCTATTTCGGCGGCCGCGGGCCCGAAGACGGCCTCATTTCCTGGGACAAAGAGGCGGTGGCGGTATATAATCTGGTGCGGGCCGTCACCCACCCCTATCCGGGGGCCTTCACCCACCTCAGGAGGGGGAAAAAAGGCAAGAAACTCTACATCTGGGCCGGCAAACCGCTGGCGGCGCCGGCGGACCCCCAGGCCGCGGCAGCCGAGCCCAGGAGGCCGGGGCTGGTGGCGGCCAGGGTGCCGGGGGAGGGGCTGCTGGTGACTGCCGGCCAGGGAAACTTCCTCATCACCCGGGCCCAATGGGAGGGGGAGCCGGAGTTCCTGGGGCCCGTCCTCGCCACCTGGGATTATCTGGTGGGGGAAACGTTGGAGTGAGAAAAGAACGTTTTCCGCTTTCCGTTTTCCGTTTTCCGTGAGAAGAATAAAAGAAAGTTTTCCGTTTTCCGTGAGAGGATTGGGAATGGATTTGCAGAAATCCAGGTCTTACCGGGACCTGCGGGTATAGAAAGAAGCCATTGATTTTGTTAGAGATGTATATTTAATTACCGTCAAGTTTCCGGGCAGAGAAATATATGGATTGACCAATCAAATCAGGAGGGCGGCGGTATCCATCCCGGCCAATATCGCCGAAGGGCAAGGGAGGCATTCTGACAGGGAGTTTCGTCAATTTTTAGGAATTGCGCTTGGCTCCATCAGTGAACTAGAAACTCACCTGATTATCTCCCAAAAAATAGAATACCTCTCCCAGGATGAACTCGACCCTCTTTTAATCAAATTAGATGATTTCCGAAAAATGCTAAAGAGTTTAAGTAACAGATTGAAATATTTCACCAAACAGATTTATTGGAAAACTATCTTTTCACGGAAAACGGAAAACGCCTGAACACCGGGGGCGGCGGTTCTTCCTCATCGCCTGAAGATTAATTCAACCTTAATGGATAATTAATGAAGATCCTGATCCTTGGAGTCAACGGCTTCATCGGCAACGCCCTGACCAGGCGCATTCTCACAGAGCGGGACTGGGAGGTCTACGGCATGGACCTCTACTCCAACAAGCTGGACCAGGCCCTGAACCACCCCCGCTTCCACTTCCTGGAAGGCGACATCGGCATCAACAAGGAATGGATCGAGTACCACATCAAGAAGTGCGAGGTGGTCCTGCCCCTGGTGGCCATTGCCACCCCGATGGCCTATGTGAAAACCCCTCTGCGGGTCTTTGAACTCGATTTCGAGGAAAACCTGCGGATCGTGCGCCAATGCGTTAAGTACCACAGCCGCATCATCTTCCCCTCCACCTCGGAAGTTTACGGGATGTGCCCGGACCCGGAGTTCTCAGAAGACGGCAGCAGCCTGGTGTTGGGGCCCATCCACAAGCAGCGCTGGATCTACAGTTGCTCCAAGCAGCTCCTGGACCGGGTCATCTGGGCTTACGGCCAGGCGGGACAATTGCAGTTTTCCATGATCCGCCCCTTCAACTGGATCGGCCCGAAGCTGGATGACCTCTACGCCGCCAAGGAGGGGAGTTCCCGGGTGGTGACCCAATTCATCCTCAACCTGCTGCAGGGGGAGCCCATCCTGCTGGTGGACGGCGGCCATCAAAAGCGCTGCTTCACTTACGTGGAAGACGGCATCGACGCTTTGATGACCATCATCGAGAATCCCGCCGGGGTCGCCGACGGACAGATCTTCAACCTCGGCAACCCCCATAATGAGGCTTCGGTAAAAGAGTTGGCCCTCCTCTTGCGCGACCTCTTCCGGCAGCATCCGGACCATAAAGATGACGGGGTCTATTCGGAGATCGTGAAGACCCGCCACGAGGACTATTACGGCCAGGGCTACCAGGACATCACCAGCCGCAAGCCCTCCATCGCCAAGGCACGCAAGCTTCTGGGCTGGGAGCCGAAGACGGACCTCGGCGCCTCCTTGAAGATCACTCTGGACGCCTTCCTGGAGGAGGCCCGTAGGAGTGAGCAATTAGCAGCAAAAATCGACTAGTGTTGTGCTTCGTAAATAGTATGGCATTAAATCAAGAAAACCTAAGTTCCAAGGGTATTAAAGTCCCCCCTTGGAAAAAGGGGATTTAGGGGGATTTCAGGAGGTTATTTTAAATCCCCCCTGCCCCCCTTTTTCAAAGGGGGGTTAAAAAACCGTAGTTTGAAATGTCATAGCAATTATGAAGCATCACACTAGAAGC
>Ga0116127_1000673_pt1 | contig 27577 bp, 20 predicted proteins | sample June2015DPH_16_1_FD_89731 | JGI IMG/M metagenome (GOLD analysis project Ga0116127, IMG submission 89731) | Peatland microbial communities from SPRUCE experiment site at the Marcell Experimental Forest, Minnesota, USA - June2015DPH_16_100 | ecosystem: Environmental > Terrestrial > Soil > Wetlands... | reverse complement strand
GTTCCGTTTCCATTCTCGGCGACGACGGACGTGAACTGGAAAACCACATCGTGGTCATCGGGGCGGTCATTTCGGCCAAGGATGGCGCCAAGGTGAAGAAGGGTGAAACCTTCGTGCAATGGGACCCGTATAACGTGCCGATTCTCTCCGAGAAAGCCGGCAAGGTGAAATTCCACGACATCATCGAAGGGGTGACGATGAAGCAGGAAATGGACGAGACCACCGGCCAGGAAGCAATGGTGCTGGTGGAACACAAGGAAGACTTGCACCCGCAAATCATCATCAGCAACGACTCCGGCGAAGCGGTGGCGAATTATCCGATTCCCTCCGGCGCGCACGTCGTCGTGACCGAAGGCAGCAAGATTGTCGCCGGCACGTTGATGGCCAAGACGCCGCGCAAGACTTCCAAGACCAAGGACATTACCGGCGGTCTGCCCCGCGTGGCGGAGTTGTTCGAAGCCCGCCGTCCGAAGGACGCGTCGGAAATTTCCAAGATTGACGGCCTGGTGGACTTTGGGGCGAGCGTGCGCGGCAAACGTTGCATTGTCATCAAAGACCCGCAGACCCAGGCGGAAGAGGAACATCTCATTCCCATTGGCAAGCACGTCATCGTCTTCAAGGGCGACATGGTGAAGAAAGGCCAGCAGTTGACCGAAGGTCCGATGGACCCGCACGAAATCCTCGAAGTCTGCGGCCCGCAGGAACTGCAGGAGCACCTCGTCAGCGAAGTGCAGGAAGTTTATCGTCTGCAGGGCGTCACCATCAACGACAAGCACATCGAAATCATTGTCCGCCAGATGCTCCGCAAGGTGCGCATCACCGAACCGGGCGACACCACGTTCCTTTGGGGCGAGCAGATTGACAAGCTGGACTTCGAGGAGGAAAATGAGCGCGTTGACAAAATGGGCGGCAAGCCGGCGGAGGCTTCGCCCGTGTTGCTCGGCATCACCAAGGCGTCGCTCGAAACCGACAGTTTCCTCAGTGCTGCATCGTTCCAGGACACGACCCGCGTGCTGACCGAGGCGGCCACCCGTTCCAAGGTGGACTACCTGCGCGGTTTCAAGGAAAACGTCATCATGGGTCACATCATCCCGGCCGGCACCGGTTTCGACATGCACCGCAAGGTGCAACTCACTCATCTGGTCGAAGCCGAGGATGAACCGGAGCCGGCGGAGCCGGCGGAAACGGCAGCAGCGGAGAATCCGTTGCTGGCCTGACCCAAAAACAATTATTCAACGCAAGGCGTTCGGGAAACCGGACGCCTTGTTTTGTTTCAATCAGTGCAATCCGCGTGTCGAAAATTATCCGAAATAATTCTTGGCAATTTTCGGCCAAGGGCGTAAAAGCCGAATCGTCATACGAGAAGTTCCAAACATTTGGTTCAGTGGAACGGGAATGCAAGGGAAAGGGAATCATGAGGACAATCAGAAATAGTTTCAGCAGTTTGGCAATCATCGGCGGACTCATCGGGTCATTGAACTTCATTCAAGCCGCTGGCGTGCCGATGCTTGGAGATGGCGGCGATGGGGGGACAAACGGTTCTTTCACTTCCAACTACACTCCACTGGATTACGGGACGAACCTTTGGTTGGAGATCACTGGGGTCTCAAACGGACTGGCATATTTGAACCTCCGCAACGCCACCAATGAGGTTTACGAAGTGTGGAGCAAGACGGACTTGCTGGTAACCAATTGGGACATCGAACAGGCAGTGTGGCCAACGAATCAGGATACCACGTCCTTTACGGTTCCCCAACTGGATCGGACGAGCTTGTTCATTTGGGCGCGGGACTGGACGGACATCACTTCCGGTGACAATGATACGCCGGAATGGTGGTTTTGGAAATACTTCGGGACTGTGGCCTTGTCGGACAACAATCTGGACAGTCAGGGCAACACGCTGCTCTACGACTATCAAAACAGCATTGACCCGAACATCATCTATTTTTCGCTCGTCTTCACGAACCAATACGTCAACACTAATCCAGCCAACGGCACAATCGTGGTTTCCGATGGGGTGCCGTTTTATATGGCCGTGCTGATCAACAGCACCGACTTTGCCGATGCGATCTGGCAGCCGTATAACTCAAACGTTGTCGTGTCGCTGAATGCTGGTGACGGGGATTATGACATATGGATCGGGTTGCGCGGGCTGCCCCAAGACGCCCAGCAGACCTGGCATGATGTTTATCTCACATTGGACACAATACCGCCAACCATCGTTATTACCAATCCTATTGCCAGCGTTGTTTCCCAGCCGGTCATCCAACTGCAAGGCTACAGCACCGAACCGTTGGACAGCCTTTCGTTTGACGTGGCCAACGCCGCCGGTGTCATCACCAATCTGCACGGCTACATCATCGGAACATATTATGATGAGAATCTGTGGACGTTCACCACCAACTGGTTTCATTGCCTCGATGTGGCCCTGACCAACGGCCTGAATACGATCACACTGCACGCCACTGATTGGGCCGGCAACATGACCACGACCAATGTCAGCCTCACTTTGGATTATTCTAACAATACCAATCCGCCCGCGTTGACGGTGACCTGGCCGCAGGATGGAACTTATATTGGCGGCAGCCAATTCACTTTTGAGGGAGAGGTGAATGATCCGACCGTCACGGTGACAGCGCAGATCGTGGATGCCAATGGTGAGACAAACACGGTTCCAGGTTTGGTGGAACACAGTGGCTTGGTTTGGGTGCAAAACCTGCCATTGGCTGACGGTGAGAATTCGCTGACCGTCACCGCCATGGATGCGGCGGGTAACACATCATCAACCAACATCACGGTGACCAAAAGCATTGTAACTGTTACCATGGACCCCATTTCTGGCGACCAAGTAAATCAATCCTTCGTGAACGTCTTTGGAACGGTGAGCGATCCGAGTTGCATTGTTACTGTCAATGGTGTGCCGGCGAACGTGAATGAATATGGAAATTGGGAAGCGGACAACGTGCCGGTGAATGCCACTGGCACAGCGGTTTTTGACGTGGAAGTTTATTCCGGCAGCAGTTTTAACGCCGCTGTCAGGCCGAATCTGGCTTTTAGTGCCAACGATACTCCGAACAATACTCTCATTGATTCTCAATTATTCACCTCGCCGCAACCGCCAAAGGTTGTCCTATCAAGCTTTTGGAGTGACTTATATTACCAAGGTGCCTTTTGGTTTGGAGTCATGCAATGGGGAACGGCCAAAATTAATTGGATTTCTGGTGAGGGCGGGACTTGGTGGTATGCTGGTGTACACGGCACGGAATATGGGACCCAATTTTCCAGCGGCGAAAACAATCTTCCCACGGATTCAATTGCGGGATTGTTTTTCCGGACACAAATAGGGAGGAATTCTTCTGTCGTCACTGCGACTTGTTGGTATACCAACAAGTCGAAAGTCATAATTGTGCCTCAAGGTCAAACAGCGGCGGGAACAACGAATTTATATTTGGTGCGTGCCAGTGCGTTGGAATTTTCCGATCCCTATAGGTCTGTGGGGCTCGGGGATCCCGGAGACTTGCCGTTGCCGCCAGAGTGGTTGCAGATCCAAGGCCAGACTTTGGTCAACACCGGGGAAACCAATACGGCCAACAGCTCGGTTTGGGGTGAGACAATTGTATCAGCCCCGGCGGGAGAGACCGTGGAAGTCACACCAATGGCGATACAGTTTTATGCGAATTGGAATTACACTTTTGATGTTAAAGCCACTAACATAGACCTGCAACTGGCGGTGGATGCCAATCGCGACGGTAACATCACCTTTGACCAACCCGGCCAGATCAACCCCGACCAAACCACCGACACCAAGCCTTACCGGTTCTGGATCAATGACAATCACGATGGGTTTGGCAACATTTGGAATCTTACTTCGGTTGATTCGGTTCAGGAAGATTTAAACCCGTCCACCGGCAACGATGCCACCAGCAATTCGATCAGTTGTACTCGCGACTTGGAGGATTACACCAGGCTCTGGATGAATGTACAGGGCATTACCAACGAATTGCAGAACGGCACTTTCCTGCTGGCGTTGCAATGGGAAAACGTGACCGGCAGTCCGGCAATCAGAATCTTCCCCGCAGTGGAAATCAACGGTGGCACATTCTATCTGACCGACACCAACATGGCACAAGCACAAATCACCGCGCCCTTTGGCACGAATATTGTTGATCAAACCGGGCAGCAAGTGGTCGCGAACAACGCGCCGTTTTTCTTTACCACCAGTTTTTGGTCGAATTTTGCAACCAACCCGGTGACATATCTGATATTTGACGGTGTCAGCAGCGGCAGCGGGAAACTGGTGCTGGCCATTTACAAAAATGACGGTGTGACCAAGCTGGCGGAGAGCCAACCGCTTTATTTGAACTTGAACGAAATCACAAACATGTATGAACGCTGGACAGTGGGCGAAGGCAATGGCGGAACGCCTGCCACTACAGCATGGCCTTTATCCGATTTCCAATACACTTCATCCAGCCCCGAAGCGAACCAATATATTCTTTTTGTTCATGGCTGGAATGTATCGCCACAGGTGAAGGACGCTTTTGCCAACACCGCCTACAAACGGTTGTGGTGGCAGGGTTACAAAGGCCGGCTTGGCGCGTTTCGCTGGCCGACATTATACAATTTCCCGTCATGGAGCAGTCAGGGACTCAATCTGCGCAATTATGATGAGAGTGAATCCAATGCGTGGGCGTCCGCGACGGGGCTGGTCGGCCTTTTGACCAGCCTCGATTCGCAATATCCGAATAGTGTTTATGTGTTTGCTCATAGCCAGGGCAATGTGGTGGTGGGCGAAGCCTTGAGGCAGGGCGGGACGATCCAGTTAGTGAATACTTATGTGGCGTGTCAGGCGGCTGTTTCCGCCCATGCCTATGATCCCACCACCAGCGGATGGCAATCAATCGGCACCTCCAATTCGCCTGATTCCTTTGCCAGTTGGACAAATGGCGAGCCTTACTTCAATGGCGTTACCAGTGCGGAAAGTTGTGGGGATTTATACAACACGAACGACTGGGCACTGAATCTTTGGCGGATTGACCAAACTCTAAAACCAGACCATGGAATAACCTTTCCGGGTTATTATTGGGACTCTCCTTCCGGCACGCATCCATCCGGCTTTTACAAAATAGCCGGTTCTGTTGATTATAACCTGTATTTCCCAGACAACACTTACGAGATTTTCGCTTTTTGCGTCCAATCGCCATGCTACGCTTTGGGCGCTACGCCGAATGTCCATGGTTTCACAATGCAGAGTATGCCGAGCTTATGGCAATATGATCCGTTTGAGACTGAAACAGACTTAAAATTCAGCGACCACCCTTGGCATAGCGCAGAATTTTTGTTCACTTCTGCAGAGCAATGGAACTTTTGGAAGGCTCTTATGGGTCAATTCGGTTTACCAACAAATCAATGATATGAATAAACTCAATACTTATATTGGCAGAACACTCATTCCCTCGATGATTATCGGCGGGTTGTTGTGCAAATCGAATGTTTCTGCCCAAATTCAGTCATTAGCGCCAGATACGAAGGCACCAAGCGTGATAGCATCAACCAATCTGCCACCGCCGGGTTTTGCTTCGCGTTTGGATTATCTTAAAAGTTTCACCAATGAAGATGAAGTCACGCGTGCTTACCGAAGCGGACTTATTGGCAAAGACGAGGCAATAATAGCACACTTTGAAATCGGCAATGCCAAGTCACAGGATTTTTATGGCAAGGTGATCGACCAATATGGACAACCCGTAGTCGGTGCAAATGTTACCGGCTACCTCCGTTCAGACGAAGGTTTTGGAATCAATGACGAGAAAGTTGAGGAATTCAAAACCCAGACCGATGCAGAAGGTCAGTTTCAATTCACTGGATTGCATGGTGCTCGATTCGGTCAAAAAGTGTCGAAAGATGGATATGAAATGGGATCAGAAGGTTACATAAAGCAAACCGGCTCAAAAACCAGTCCAAATGATAGGGCAACTTTTACGATGTGGAAATTTCGCGGAGCGGAGCCGATGGTGCATCCGAGCATTCATGCTTACATTCCATGTGATGGTAGTATTACAAAATTTGATTTATTCACCGGCAAAAAAAATTCTAATGGCGAAATGGCTGTCAGTTTAACTCGTAATCCGGTGAATATTGACCGTCGCAGGTCATTTAATTGGTCGGTAACGCTTGAAATCCCCAATGGAGGTTTTCAGGAAATCACCAACCTCTATCCAAATGAAGCTCCGGTTGAAGGATACCAGTCAACTATGACGCTAGACTTCTCAACTAATATGGTCGGGTGGCAACCTGACTTTAACCATGCTTATTATTTCAAAAGCAAGGATGGTCAAGTTTATGGCCGAATGGCCATCAATATCATGGCAAATTTTCAACCGCCACCGACACTCTTTGCTGTGGAGATTTACGCTAATCCAGCAGGCTCACGGAACTTGGAGTTCGATCCTAAAAAGCAAATTCGGTAATGAACGCAAATATATTTTAGCATCGTGCTTGCCGTCTGATCCGATTTTTGAAGAATCCATGCTGCCATAATTTCATAACCCAGCGCCGAAAACCAGACGTGGCCGCTCAGACGGATACCTATTATCGGATCACCGATTGCCCGCCGATTCCAATTCGGCCTTGGTTTTCGCCTGCAATTCGTCCAGTTCCGGCCTCAGTTCTTCCTTGGTTTTATGGTTTATCCGGTCAATGAACAAAATGCCACTCAAGTGATCCGTTTCATGCTGAATGGCGCATTGCTGACCATAGTAGCCACCAATGCGGTCGTAAAAAATATGAACCGCCAAAAGCACAAGGCCACTTTCCAAGCTGCGCGCCCGACAAGCCGCGCAATTTACATTGAATCCGCGCGATGACCTTTCCACACTTGCCAAAGTAAATGAGTCGAAGATCGAAGGGAAAAGCCCCTGCCATGCATTCAGGCGCACCCGTTTCGCCGACTGGTGAAATGCCTGAATTGGCAGACTCCTGCCCGTCGGAATCCAAAGGCCGACCGGTCGGCTTGAATGATCGCTGGACGGTTCTCGCGGTCTGCATTTTTCTGGCGGTGATCACATGGCTGGTCTTCGGCCAGACGCTGGGGCATGACTTTATCAATTACGACGACAATGATTACGTGTATGAAAACCCGGAAGTTGCCCGGGGACTGACGCTCAAGGGGATTGTCTGGGCGTTTACCCAAGTCCACGCCTCCAACTGGCACCCGCTGACCTGGGTTTCCCATATGCTGGACTGCCAGTTTTACGGATTAAACCCCGGCGGCCATCATCTCACCAATGTCCTGCTCCACACGGCGACGGCGATCCTGCTTTTCCTGGTTCTGCGGCGGATGACGAGTCTTCGCCCCGGCAGAGGTGTTGGGGCTACGACCACGCAAGCTGGCGTGCTTTGGCGTAGCGCATTTGTGGCGGCGGTGTTTGCGATCCATCCGCTACGGGTGGAATCGGTGGCGTGGGTGGCGGAACGCAAGGACGTGCTCAGCGGGCTGTTCTGCATGCTAACCATCGGGGCGTATGTGCGGTATGTCGAAAAGTCCAAAGTCCAAAATCCAAAGTCCAAAGTTTATTACGGTTTAACGTTGTTATTTTTTATGTTGGGCCTGATGTGCAAACCGATGTTGGTGATGCTGCCCTTCGTGCTGCTGTTGCTGGATTACTGGCCGCTTGGGAGGGTGACGGGTGACAAGTGGCAGGCGACAGGTGAAAAAAAGGGAAAACCCTCAACCCTCAACCCTCAACTCTCAACCTTGCTTCTTGAAAAGCTGCCCTTGTTCGGACTGGCTGCCGCGTCGGGAGTGGTTACGATATTTGCCCAGACAGAGGCCATCCAGTCGTTCGAGCAGATTTCCCTTCCCCTGCGCGTGGGGAATGCCTCGATCTCTTATGTGACCTATTTGGTCCAGATGTTCTGGCCGTCAGGTCTGGCGTTTTTTTATCCGTTTGCAGCCAGGGACGTTGGGGTTTCAAGAGTGGTGCTGTCACTGGTTCTGTTGGCCGGCATTTCCACAGGCGTTTTTGTCCTGCGCCGTCGTCCCTATTTTTTGACCGGCTGGCTGTGGTATCTCATCATGCTGGTGCCGGTGATTGGAATTGTTCAGGTGGGAGTGCAGGCGCATGCGGATCGCTACACCTATCTGCCGCAGATCGGCTTGTATCTGTTGCTGACATGGGCGGTAGCGGATTTGTGCGCCGGCTGGCGTCGCCGGCGCGTGGTACTGGGCGGCTGTGCCACGATCATCCTTGCGGCTTTGATTTTTTGCGCGCGGGTGCAGACTGCTTATTGGCGGAATAGTGAATTACTGTCAACTCACACGCTCGCCTGCACTTCTGACAACTACATTGCTCACGACTGTCTCGGCAACGCTCTACTCAAAAAGGGCAGCGTGGACGAAGCGATTGTTCATTTCCAAAGGGCGCTGCAAATCAAGCCCGACTACGTGAAAGCCTATAACAACCTTGGCAACGCTCTGTTCAAAAAGGGCAATGTGGACGAAGCGATCGCCCAGTTTCAAAAGGCGCTGCAAATCAAACCCGAAGACGCGGAAATCCGCAATAACCTTGCTGTTGCGCTTGCCAAGGCTCATGGCGATTATGCCAATACGCTCGTCCAGATGGGACGTGACGATGAGGCCATTGTTGAATTTAGAAAGGCCCTGGAGCTTTTTCCCGATTTTGCCGATGCGCGTCATGACCTTGCGGTCATCCTTCTCCATAAAGGGCAGGTGGACGAGGCCATTGCCCAGTTTCGGGAAATCTGGAAACAATATCCTGACGAGGCGATGGCTTCTTTTGACCTTGGTAACGCCTATTTCCAAAAGGGGCAGATGGACGAGGCGGTGGCGTTTTACCAAAGAGCTTTGCAAATCAAGCCTGACGATGTGTCCGCCCTCAACAACCTGGGGATGGCCTTGCTCACAAAGGGAATGGTGGACGAGGCCGTCGTTCAGTTTCGGGGGGCTTTGGCCCTCCAGCCCGACTTTGCACTGGCTCGCACCAATCTACATAAAGCCCTTCTTCAAAAGGAACATCCGTAGATGGGGTGATTTTGTGAGCGAGCCAGCAACCACGCCACCAGCCCGTGCAATAATATATTCTGTAGATGATATCCTGTTGCTGGTCATCTCCGCCGGCACCGTTGCCGTCCGGCGGAACCCGACTACGCGGAAGTCCAGAATAATCTGGCATGGGTGCTTGCAACCTGTCCGCAGGCTTCTCTGCGCAATGGCAACAAAGCAGTGGAACTAGCCCAGCAGGCGAATCAGTTGACCGGCGGAGAGAACCCAATCATTCTCAGCACGCTCGCCGCCGCCTACGCCGAAGCCGGGCGTTTTCCCGAAGCGGTGGAAACCGCGCAGCGCGCTCTGCGACTGGCCGAGACACAGTCCAACACCACGCTGGCCGATGCCATTCGATCACAAATGAAGCTCTATCAAGCAGGTCTCCCATTCCATTTACATTAAAAGTAAAAGGGTCCTGGAATTATGACATTTCAGTCTGTGGCCCTGTCTCGGTTTGTTGGGCCAGAAATGCATGAACGCTTGAACTGGCGCGCCCGACAAGCCGCGCAATTTACATTGAATCCGCGCGACGGCCTTTCCACACTTGCCAAAGTAAATGAGTCGAAGATCGAAGGAAAAAGCTCCTGCCCTGCCTTCGGGCGCACCCGTTTCGCCGACTTGTGAAATGCCGGGATTGGCAGACTCACGCTTACCGGAATCCGGGTGCCCTCAGGCTGGTTTGAGTGACCGCTGGACGGTCCCCGGGGTCTGCATTTTTTTGGCGGCTATTATCTGGGTGGTCTTCGGCCAGACGCTGCGTCACGAGTTCGTGAACTTCGATGACTGGGTTTACGTATATGAAAACCCGGAAGTCGCCCGGGGTCTGACGCTCAAGGGCATCGTCTGGGCGTTCACTCACGTCCATTCCCACAACTGGCACCCGCTGACTTGGATTTCCCATATGCTGGACTGCCAGTTTTATGGATTGAACCCCGGCGGCCATCATCTCACCAATATCCTGCTCCACACAGCGACGGCGATCCTGCTTTTCTTGGTGCTGCGGCGGATGACGGGGTTCTTGTGGCGCAGCGCGTTTGTGGCGGCGGTGTTTGCGATCCATCCGCTACGGGTGGAATCGGTGGCGTGGGTGGCGGAACGCAAGGACGTGCTCAGCGGCCTGTTCTTCATGCTGACCCTTTGGGCGTATGCGCGGTATGCACAGGGGGTGACAGGTGGCAAGTGGCAGGTGACAAGAACAGAAGCAGCCGCTGCCGCACCCGGCTCGTCACGCGTCACGCGTCACGCGTCACTTTTCTATTGTCTGGTGCTGTTGTTTTTTGCGTTGGGCCTGATGTGCAAGCCGATGCTGGTGACGCTACCCTTCGTGCTGCTGCTGCTGGACTACTGGCCGCTTGGGAGGGTGACGGGTGACAAGTGGCAGGCGACAGGTGAAAAAAAGGGAACACCCTCAACCCTCAACCCTCAACTCTCAACCTTGCTTCTTGAAAAACTGCCCTTGTTCGGACTGGCCGCCGCGTCGGGTGTGGTCACGATTTTTGCCCAGACAGAGGCCATCCAGTCGTTCGAGCAGATTTCCCTTCCCTTGCGCGTGGGCAATGCCCTGACCTCCTGTGTGGTTTATTTGGGCCAGATGTTCTGGCCGTCGGGTCTGGCACTTCCTTATCCATTTGTGACCAGGGACGCAGGGATTTCAGGGGTACTGTCGTTGATCCTGTTGGCCGGCATTTCCACGGGCGTTTTCGCTCTGCGTCGTCGTCGCTATCTTTTGATCGGCTGGCTGTGGTATCTCATCATGCTGGTGCCGGTGATTGGGATTGTTCAGGTGGGAGCGCAGGCGCGTGCGGATCGCTACACCTATCTGCCACAGATCGGTTTGTATGTGCTGCTGACCTGGGCGGTGGTGGATTTGTGCGCTGGTCTGCGCAACCGCCGCGTGGTACTGGGCGGCTGCGCCACGATCATCCTCGTGGCTTTGATTTTCTGTGCGCGGGTGCAGACTGCTTATTGGCGGAATAGCGAATCACTGTGGGCTCACACGCTCGCCTGTACTTCTGACAACTACATTGCCCACGACAGTCTTGGCAACGCTCTGTTCCAAAAGGGGAGTGTGGACGAAGCGATTATTCATTTCCAAAAGGCGCTGAAAATAAACCCTGACTATGAGGAAGCTTGCTACAACCTCGGCAACGCCCTGTTCCAAAAGGGCAATGTGGACGAAGCGATTGTTCATTACCAACAGGCCTTGGAAATAAATCCCGTCTATGCGGAAGCCCAAAACAACCTCGGCATCGCTCTTCTCCGAAAGGGCAATGTGGACGAAGCAATCATTCATTACCAAAAGGCGCTGGAAATCAAGCCCGACCACGCAGAAGCCCACTACAACCTTGGCAACGCTCTTCTCCAAAAGGGACGTGTGGACGAAGCGATCGTTCATTACCAAAAGGCGCTGGAAATCAAGCCCGACCACGCAGAAACCCACTACAACCTCGGCAACGCTCTTCTCCAAAAGGGCAGTGTGGACGAAGCGATCGTTCATTACCAAAAGGCGCTGGAAATCAAACCAGACTACGCGGAAGCCCACAACAACCTCGGCTCCGCTTTGAATTCGCAAGGACGTTTTAACGAAGCGATGGTTCATTTCCAAAAGGCGCTGGGAATCAAGCCCGGTTACGCAGAAGCCCACTACAACCTCGGCAACGCTCTGCTCCGAAAGGGAAGCATGGACGAAGCGATCGCGCATTACCAAAAGGCGCTGGAAATCAAGCCCGATTACGCGGAAGCCCAGAATAATCTGGCACGGGTGTTGGCGACTTCTCCGCGGGCGTCGCTACGCAATGGCAACCAAGCGGTGGAACTGGCCCAGCAGGCGAATCAGTTGACCGGCGGAGAGAACCCAGTCATTCTCAGCACGCTCGCCACCGCCTACGCCGAGGCCGGGCGATTTCCCGAAGCGGTGGAAACCGCGCAGCGCGCTCTGCAACTGGCCGGGACGCAGTCCAACACCACGCTGGCTGATGCCCTTCGATCACAGCTGAAGCTCTATCAAGCAGGGATCCCATTCCATTTACACTAAAAGTCCTAGAATTATGACATTTCAGTCTGTGGCCTTGCCTCGATTTGGTGCGGGAGCTGTGGGGAATGCCTGAGCCGGAGTGCTTCCAATCGGGCGAAATAGTTGTTGCAAGCCGGATTTGGTTTGCTATATTCCGCCTTCCATTTTTTGAGACGAAATGCCGACTATCAATCAACTGGTCCGTAAGGGCCGACGCAAAGTAAAATACAAGTCCAAGTCGCCCGCCTTGGAAGGCTCGCCGTTTCGACGCGGGGTGTGCATTCAGGTCATGACGCGCACGCCCAAGAAGCCGAACTCGGCGATGCGCAAGGTTGCCAAGGTGCGCCTGACCAACGGGTATGAGGTGATCGCCTACATCCCGGACGAGGGCCACAATTTGCAGGAGCACTCCATCGTGATGGTGCGCGGTGGCCGCGTGAAGGATTTACCGGGTGTGCGTTATCACATCGTTCGTGGGCGGCTGGATGCCGCTGGTGTCGAAAAACGCCGGGTCAGCCGCTCGAAATACGGCGTGAAACGCCCGAAACCCGGTTCCAGGCCCGCAGCACCGGCTGCAACAGCAGAGGCTCCGGCGGCAGCAGCACCCGCAGCCTGATGAATTTATGAACGCGAAGATGGAAGATGGAGAATTGAGAATAGAACACAAATAGAGCGCGAAAAGGCCCGCCATCCTCCATCATCCATTATCAATCCTCGTTAAAAAAATATGTCCCGCAGACGACAAGCTACAAGACGGACGGTTGCCAAAGACGGAAAGTTTCAAAGCGCTTTGGTTTCGCGGCTGGTCAACACCATCATGATGTGCGGCAAAAAAAGCACGGCGCAGCGGATTGTGTACGGCGCGTTCAACAGCATTTCCGAAAAGAATCCGGCCAGCAACCCGGTGGAAATTTTGCAGCGCGCGGTGGACAACGCCAAACCGCGCATCGAAACCAAGGCGCGCCGCGTCGGCGGCGCCACGTATCAGGTGCCGCTGGAAGTGCCGTCGGACCGGCAGGCCGCCCTGGCGCTCCGCTGGATTGTGGATTTCGCGGACGCCCGCAAAGGCACGCCCATGCGCGAGGCGCTCGCGGCGGAGATTTTGGAGGCTTATCAAGGGCAGGGGAACGCGATCCGCAAACGCGACGAAGTTCACAAGATGGCACAGGCGAACAAGGCATTTGCTCATTTCCGCTGGTAGAGTCCAACCGCAAAAGGTGTGGAAATGACTAATGACAAAGCGCTAATAACTAGAGAATGTTGAATGACGAAAGGCCCGGCGCATTCGATTCTTATTTGTCATTAGGTTTTGCTCATTCCTTCGTCATTAGGATTTAGTCATTCGTCATTAGATTTGCCCACATCCTTTGGTCCGCTATAATTCGATCAACATTTGAAAACGAGCACAACTTTGGGAAAAGAAAAATCGGTCAATTCGCCCAACCGCGAATACTCGCTGGAGCGCACGCGCAACATCGGCATCGCGGCGCACATTGACGCGGGCAAGACGACGACGACCGAGCGCATCCTCTTTTACACCGGCCTCATCCACAAAATCGGCGACGTGGACGATGGCAACACGGTCACAGACTGGATGGAGCAGGAACGCGAACGCGGCATCACCATCACGTCCGCCGCGGTGACGTGCTTTTGGACGCAGAAAAAAGAAGAGGGCCTGGTCAAATCCTTTACGGGTGTGCCGCATCGCGTCAACATCATTGACACGCCCGGCCACGTGGATTTCACCGCCGAAGTTGAACGCTCCATGCGCGTTTTGGACGGCGCGGTGGCGGTGTTCTGCGGCGTCGCGGGCGTTCAGCCGCAATCCGAAACGGTCTGGCGTCAGGCGACCAAATACAATGTTCCGCGCATCGCGTTCGTCAACAAGATGGACCGCACCGGCGCGAATTTTGAAAACGCGCTGAAAGACATGCGGAAAAAACTCGGCGCGTATGCGTATCCGATTTATCTGCCGATTGGCGCCGAGGACAAGTTCGAAGGCGTCATTGACGTGGTCAGCCAGAAGGCGATCACCTGGGGCGTCGGCGAAGTCGTCAACGAAGGTTTGAAATACGAAGTGAGGGAAATTCCCGAGCGCCTGAAGAAAAAAGCCAAAGCCGCGCTCGCGGAATTGATTGACGCCGTTTCCAACAAGGACGATGCGATTGCCGAACTGGTGATCGGGGAAAAGCCGGTTGAGCCGCTCGCGCTCAAGGCGGCCATCCGCCGGTTGACGTGCAAAATTGAACTGATTCCCGTCCTGTGCGGTTCGGCTTTCAAAAAGAAGGGAGTGCAGCCGTTGGTTGACGCCATCGTGGATTATCTGCCGGGTCCGCTGGATGTTCCCGGCGCGCAAGGCGTCGAGCTGGACACGGACAAAGTCGTTCACATCGAGACCAGCGACAGCAACAAGTTTTGTTCGCTGGCGTTCAAGCTCTGGACTGACGTTTACGCGGGCAAACTGGTTTTTTTCCGTGTCTATTCCGGCCAGCTCAAGAAAGGTGACGTCATTTACAATCCGCGCACGCGCAAGCGCGATCGCGTCAGCCGCCTGATGATTATTCAAGGCAGCGAACGCAAGGACATTGACCGGGTTTATGCCGGCGACATCGCCGCGCTTGTCGGTCTGCGGAACATCACCACCGGGGACACGTTGTGCGACGAGGACTACGACGTGACACTCGAACCGCCGACGTTCCCCGAGCCCGTCATCAGCATGGCCGTCGAGCCGAAAACGCGGGCTGACCGCGACAAGATGTCCGAAGGATTGCAGCGGCTCGCCGAGGAAGACCCGACGTTCCGCTGTTTCACGAACGAGGAAACCGGCCAGCTCATCATTGCGGGCATGGGCGAGTTGCACCTGGAAATCATTTGCGACCGGCTCAAGCGCGAATTCAGGGTGGACGCCAACACCGGCGCGCCGCAAATCGCTTATCGGGAAACCATCACCAAGTCCGCCGATGGCGAAGGCAAATTCATCCGCCAGTCCGGCGGTCGCGGACAATACGGCCACGCCTGCGTCCAGATTCAGCCGAACGAGAAGGGCAAGGGCATCGAGATCGAAAACAAAATCGTCGGCGGCGCGATTCCCAAGGAATACATCCCGGCGGTCATTGACGGCATTGAGGAAGCCATCAAGGGCGGCGTCTATGCCGGCTACCAGGTCATTGACATCAAGGTGCAGGTTACGGATGGCACGTTCCACGAAGTGGACTCGAACGAACTGGCGTTCAAGATGGCCGGCATTTTCGCGCTCAAAGACGCCTTCAAAAAGGCGCATCCGATTTTGCTCGAACCGATCATGAAGGTCGAAGTCACCACGCCCGACGAATACCAGGGCGATCTTCTCGGCGACATCAGCCGCCGGCGTGGCCACATCGTTAATATTGAGGCCAAGAGCGGCCAGACGATTCTCAACGCGCAGGTGCCGCTGGCGGAAATGTTCGGTTACGCCACGGCGATTCGGTCGCTTTCGAAAGGCCGCGCTTCCTACTCCATGGAACCGCTGACTTTCGAGCAGGTGCCGAAAGCTGTTTTAAGCACGATTTTGGACCAGGCGGCCAAGAAACCGGCGGCAAGAACGTAATGGATTCAACCATCAATTTTGCCAGCGGTCTTCGGCGTTGAAAGCCGTTTTTTGTTTCCATATTTCAACCAAGAATCACCACGAATCATACCAATTCCCAGAGACAATCGGAACAAACCTCGGTAGGGCGGGCAGTCCTCTGCCCGCCGCCCGTCCAGACAACGATTGCGGCGCGCACGGAGTGACGCGCCCTACCAATGTGCCGATTATTATTGGGGAACGGTATCACACGAATTATTTTTGGTTGGAATGGTGTGCCGTCATCCCCCGGCTCGCAAGGTCGCAGTGCGATGTTGGGCCTTGTCAAAACACCGACTTGATTATGGAGTTTACCCCCGTAATGAGATCTTCGACCTGCTCTTTCGTGGGGTCGCCGTTCCTTTGGTACGAGCATAGATTGCGCAAATCACCGAGTCGCTGAATTTTTCGCCAGGTGGCAAAGTCATAGGCTTTGCCCAGCTTCAATGGATCGTTCAATTCGCGAATGGTTGTTTCCTGCTTCGGAACCGTCACCGCGTGATTCGCAGCCACTCTCTGCAAATGACGTTCGAGAACCACGCCGGCCAGAGACCCTGCCGCCCGCAGACTGATCTTCTTCAATGCATTCGCAGCTTCCAGTTCCTTGTCCTGTAATTCCGCAAACAAATGATTTTCGACATCAGCCAGGACCGACTCAACCCGGTATGACAATTCGTCCAGAACCTGAAGCTGATTGAGAAATCGAATTCTGGCCAGCTCGTGTGGATCAAAAGGCAATTCGTCGGTGTAAGCGTCTTTCGCCTGCCCCAGCCCCCGGACGTAGTCCTGGATGCTGGCGTCCAGCAGCTTCTGATTCGGATTGGTTGAAAAATAATTAACGAACTCGTCATATTTGTCCGGAGCCAGAGTCTGCACAATCTTCAACGATTGGGTGTCCCAGCGTTGATAAACGGTTCGAAACTCGATGATGTCCTTGATGTCTTCGAGCGACTTGAGAATCTGCTTTTGCTGGTCGAGGAGCCGGGAGAGTTCCTCTTCGGTTTGGGACTTGGCATCGATCATAGGCGCTCAACTGTTCTGAATGAACAAGCTGAACCACGTTCGGCCCGGCAATGCAAGAACTTTTATGCGGCTACTTTACGTTTGACCGGTGACCTTTCATGACCGGCAGCCTCGTGCCATCCGCCTAGCCAATCACCAGTTTGGATTCCTTCATGACTATTCCATTGGGGGAAACGTAGATGACATTCACCTGGCCAAGCTGGACAAACAGGGGACGCAAAGGCTCCTCCTGCTGAATGAGCGAGGGGAGATAAGTCATAAGAGCCTCGTGGTTCTCATTTGAGCCGGAAAAACGGATTGTGAACTCCCCGCAAGCGTCACCGTACTTCTTGTACCACTGATAGAGGGTGTCAACCATCAATCCAAACTGTGACTCGACATTGTCGCCGGGCTGGATGGAGACCAAAAAAGCAACAAGTTGGAGGTCGCGTCCGTCCTTCTGTATTTTCTTCCGTTCTGCTTTTACCATGATTTTGTGTGGGCAGGTTCGACCCGCCAAACGGGCCACGTTTTTGTGGCCGGTTTCTTTTTACGATTTCGACCTTATGCCCATCCTTCCGCCTTGTCCAGCGGGTTTAAAGGGATCGGGGATGACCTTTGAATCGGTGTGAATCCGTACCATCCGTGTCCCAGTGGATTGAACCAAAAAACCTTAAAAAAGGTATTGCATTGAAAGGGATGTTTGGTAAATTTCATGCCCGCTTTCAAACCGAGGGCGGAGAAATTTGGTTTAACGGTAAACAGACAATTGTTCTTTGTATGGCTGCCCAACGCATTCGCATTCGACTCAAGGCTTATGACCAGCGTGTCATAGACCAATCGGCGCGTGAAATCGCCGACACCGTCAAACGCACCGGCGCGCGCGTCGCCGGGCCCATCCCGCTCCCGACCCGTATCGAGCGCTTCACCGTCCAACGCTCGCCGCATTGCGACAAAAAATCGCAGGAAACTTTCGAACAGCGCACGCACAAGCGGCTGATTGACATTCTCGACCCGACCGCCAAGACCGTGGATGAATTGAAAAAGCTCAATCTCCCGGCGGGCGTGGATATCACGATAAAAATCTAACGCAATGAATATGCAAGAACAACGGAGTATTGGAGTGTTGGAGTGTTGGAGCGTTGGATTCCAGCACAACCTTGCTCCATTGCTCCATTACCCCATTTCCCAGCCATGCCACTCGGACTTTTAGGAAAAAAACTCGGGAGCACGCGCGTTTACGATTCGCGCGGCATTGTAACGCCGGTCACGGTCGTGCTCGCCGGCCCCAACCGCGTGCTTCAGGTCAAAACCCAGGCCGGCAAGGACGGCTACAATGCCGTTCAACTCGGTTTCGACGATCAAAAGGAACAGCGTCTCACCAAGGCGTTGCTCGGCCACATCAAAAAACAAAATGGCACAGCGGTGAAACGCATCCGGGAATTTCGGAATTTCTCCAGGGAAGTAAAACCCGGCGACATCGTCGGACCGGCGCTGTTCGCCGTTGGCGATTTTGTGGACGCGATTGGCATCACGAAAGGCCGCGGCTTTGAGGGTGTCGTGAAGCGTCATCATTTCGCCGGTGGCGATTCGACGCACGGGGCCAAAGGCTGGCACCGCCGCAGCGGCGCCATCGGTCAGCGCCTGTTTCCCGGCACGGTCATGCGCGGTTTCAAAATGCCCGGTCACATGGGGCAGGTTCAGCGCACGACGCAGAATCTTGAAGTCATTCAGGTGCGCGAGGCAGACAATCTTTTGCTCATCAAAGGCGCGATTCCCGGGGCGGAAGGCGATTACATCATCATCCGCGAATCCAAGAAACGGCCCAAGGGCTGGAAACCGCCGGTCAGCGTGGCGCCGATGAAGAAGAAGGGCGCCGCCGCCGCGAAGGCCGAACCCAAACCCGCGGTTGAGGCCAAAAAGTAATTTAAACGGCCATGAAAATTGCCATTAAAAATATCGAAGGGAAGCAGCAGGGCGAACTCGAAGTGAAGTTCCCGCTGATTGAAGACGGAAAAGGCACACAAGCGGTGCATGACGTGGTCGTCGCCTATCAGGAGGCGCAGCGCATGGGTACGGCCTGCACCAAAAACGTCGGCGAAGTTTCCGGCAGCAACAAGAAACCGTGGCGGCAAAAGGGCACGGGCCGTGCGCGCGCCGGTTCCCATCAATCGCCGTTGTGGGTGGGTGGTGGCGTGGTCTTCGGTCCGAGGCCCCGTGATTTCAGCAAAAAAGTTTCCAAGAATACCCGCACCCTCGCATTGCGCAAGGCATTGAGCGAACGGCTCAAGGCCGGCGACGTGGTGTTGGTGGACGATTTGAAACTCGCTTCGCCGAAGACGAAGGATTTCATCGGCCTGATGTCCACGCTGGATTTGACCGGCACAACCCTCATCGTCGCGGCGGCGGACAAAAATCTCATGCTCGCCTCGCGCAACATTGAAAATGTCACGCTGGCCACGAGCGATTCGCTGAACACGTACGACATTTTGCGGCCTGACAAGCTGCTCTTCACCAAGAGCGCGTTTGAGAAGGTCGAAGCCCGTCTTACCAAGGAATAACATGAACGCTTTTGAAGTCATCAAGACTGTCCGCTTGACGGAAAAGGGCACGCGCCAGGGCGAAAAGTACAACCAATACACCGTCGTGGCCGATCGCCGCGCGAACAAGACGGAAATCCGCAAGGCCGTGCAGGAACTGTTCAAGGTCAAGGTCACCAAGGTCAACACGCTGAACGTTCGCGGCAAACTGCGCCGTCAGCGCACCACGCAAGCCGGCAAAGCGCCCGACTGGAAGAAAGCCATTGTGACGCTAAAGGACGGTGACAAGATTGTTTTGACGTAGAATTGAATTTGAGTTTTGCAAGGCGCGGAGTAAAATTCACTAGGCGCTTTTTTGTTTTCGGAGGAAGGAGTGATCCTGTTCGCCCTCACCCATGTCCCCGCCCCGTGCCTCCTTGCCTGACGTAGAGTGCGGCTTCCAACCGCCCGGAGCGAAAGTCGGACTTGAGCAAATCCGCCGGGTTGGAAGCCCAGCGCTACAGCAGCCGGGGTTCCGGCGGATTTTGCCTTGGCGGTGGAAGTCACCGCCCACGAACTCGACCACCGTTCACAACGCTGCCTCAAAGGCGGCACTGCCTGCGCCGTCTTCCATGACGAAGCGCAACGGCTGCGCTGGACCCAACGCCAGCGCCAAACCATTTTCTGATTGCTGCTCCAACGGTTCGGAGCCATGATCGAAAATACGACGGCCGGCCGTCACCCCAGATCCGCCACCCTGTGGCGGGTCACTGTGGAAGTCTGACTCCGCTGCCAGGGACTGATTGCCGTCCATCAAAACTATAAACTCAATGTGTCAACCACTTTTCCCAAACTTTGGTCTCATAATTAAGTTGGGCGCACAAACTGGACCAGAAAGGTGAGCCCGGTCACTTTGGCTTGCGATTTTATCTCTGCAAAAAACCTTGTGTCATCCGCGATTCTTAAACTTTTGATCTGGCTCGACCAATCACCCGCGCGTTATTGGAGCGGAGTCTGCATTTGTTACGGGTTTTGTATTTTCCTGGTGATATTTTCTGTTATGGCAAAACAAGATGGCAGCGAACCAGAAAGCCGATGGGGAAAATGGATGCTGCATGATCTTCTATTTGTTTTGTCAATGTGCGCCGTTGTTTTTTCCTGCCGGTGGCCATTTCTTTTGTGTCCCACTTGGATCAATCCGGACGAAGCGCAATTTTTAAGTTGTGGAATTACCCTGTGGCATGATCCGGTGTTCTGGCGCTCTACTTCCGCAGGTACCTCTGGTCCTTTGAATATTTACCCGCTTTTAATTCCCCAATTATTAGGTTTTTCATTCGGCTATGCCTCGGCCAGGGTGGTTGGTTTGCTGCTCGTCCTGGCTGCGATTTGCTGTCTGTATTTTACTGCCCGAAAGTTCATGGATCTGATGCTCGCGCGCATATCGGTCCTGCCGGTCCTGACTTTTTTTGCATTCGCGGTCGATCAGGACTTCGTTCATTATGGCAGCGAGCATGTTTCACTGTTTTTGCTGTCGGCTTCAGTGCTGACTTTGGCGGTGTTCGTGAGTTCGCCCCGCAGTCACGGCTTGATGACATTCGCGGCAGGAATTATCTTGGGTGCGGTGCCGTTTGCAAAGTTACAGTCAACCCCGCTCGGAGTTGTTATAGGCATTTCCTGCTTGCTTGTCCTTTGGTTCTGCAAATCGCCCCTGAAGAATCGGCTTAAGGACTGTGCGATTTATGGGGCGGGTGTCATGGTTGTTCCGCTTTTCTTTTTTATCATGACAAAAGCAACCGGGTGTTTCGAGCATATGCTTAACTCTTATTTGATCGCTAATGTAAATTACGCCAAACAGGGGATGTCACTCACCGCATCAATCAATGCATTTCCAGAGTTTCTTGATATGAGTCAAATGTTCAATGTTTGGTTGGGCTTTCAACTGACTGCGGGATTGTTGCTTCTAATTGTTGTTTTGCAGTTGGGCGGCATGAAAAGTTTCAAGTCATTTTCTTTGAAGCTGCCCATCTTTTCCGCTGCTCTTCTAATCGTCGCCGTATATTCTGTAATCGCCCCGGGCAGACACTATGGTCACTATCTCCTTTATTTAACCGTCCCATCAGCCCTGTGGCTAATGGCTTGTACTGCCTGCTTTGGGCAATGGGCAAAAAGTTTAAAAAAGCCGCTTCAAATTCAGGCCGTCATAACCTTGTTAATGGCAGGGGTTATCTCTGTGGTTTCCACGCTCTTGCTGAATAAGCCTGCTGATGAAAGACCTCTGGGTTATCTCGAAAAATTCACGTCATATCGAGGAACTCCCGCTGGCAACGCCATACGGAATTTGGGTCTGAGCGGCCAGTCGCTGGCAGTATGGGGGTGGATGAATGAATTGTTTATTGAAACTGACATGTGGTCGGCAACCAGCGACAGTGTTCTGCTTTACTCCTGGGTTAGAACGGGGCGTCCAGAAGACATAAATATTTTGCCGAACTATCTTGATGTCGTACCCAAGTATTTCGAGAATCTCTACATTACAGACCTTGCGAAAAATAAACCCCCTGTGTTTGTTGACGCCGTCGCACCCCAAGATTTTGCCTTTCATGACCGGCGCCGGCACGGATACGAAACATTTCCTCCTTTGGCGGCCTTTATCGATAGCAACTACCATTCAATCACCGAGGTCGATGGAGTAAGAATTTTCATCCGGAATGACTTGCAACTGCCCGCGTCCGACGATAAGGCGCAATGAAAACCGGCTGTTTAGTCGCTTCTGAAAAAGTCTTTTACGAACGAGTTGCGGGAGTGAGGGACGGATACGCCCCCGCCAGCAGTCGAATCAGTTGAAGCCAAAAAAGAGTCGCCGTCCGCAGCCATTTCCGCAAGTTCTACGCTGCCGCTGCCAATAGCAGGTTGACTTGGTCACCCACGAACCCTTTCAGCAAGCACCGTGCCAGCCGATGCTGGTGTTTCAGGTGGCTGATGACCGGTTCAATCGCTGCCCGCCGCCAGCGCACCTCGCAAGCCGGCCAGGCGCCGGGCTGGAAAAAAGCCATCGTGACGTTGAAGGACGGCGACAAGATTGTTTTGACGTAGAACGGTCTTTGAGTTTTGCAAGACGCGGAGTAAAATTCACTCCGCGCTTTTTTGTTTTCTGGGGAAGGAGTGATCCTGTTCGCCCTCACCCCGGCCCTCTCTCCCCCAAGGAGAGGGAGAATTGTCGCCAATCGGTCGGCGAATCGGGGATGGTTTAAACTTTCCCAAGGTCAGACGTTGCTTCTCCCTCTCCCCGCGGGAGAGGGCCGGGATGAGGGGAAAGCCAACCTACAATCACTCTTTGACGCGGTTTCGGCGCTTCAAATACCAATCACAGATTTCAAAGTGAGGACTGGGCTTGGACAGCCTTTGTCCCTGCCGTTGTGCGAGGATTTGACACGGCCTGAATTTGGGTTCAATTAAGGTTTGCCCATGAACACGAAAACGCCCATTCGCATCCTGCATGTGGATGGCGACAGTTTTTTCGCCAGTTGCGAAATTGCCCTGAATTCCAAGCTGCAGGGACGTCCGGTCTGGGTGGGTGGCGGGCGGCGCGGCGACGGCATCGTCATTGCCGCGAATCGCGCGGCCAAAAAGTTCGGCATCAAAACCGGCATGGCGTGCTTCGAGGCGGCGCGGCTTTGTCCGCGCGGCGTGCTCTGCAAGCCGCACTACGACGAATACCGCCGGCTGTCGGCGGAAATGTTCCACATCCTCGAAGAATACTCGCCCACGCTCGTGCCCATCTCGATTGACGAAGGCTTCCTTGATTTCACCACGATGGATCGCCATGTCTGGCGCAACACCACGCCGGAAAAATATGTGAAGGAGATTTGCCAGCGGATCCTGCGCGAAGTGCAGTTGCCCGTGTCCGCCGGCCTGGCCAATTCATCGCGTCTGGCAAAACTGGCAACGGACGCGGCCAAACCCGGCTTCATCGAAATTCCCACCGGCTCAGAAAAGGAATTTTTGAAAGACCGTTCCGTGCGCGAATTGTCCGGCATCGGCAAGAACCGTCAACGCGCCCTGGCTGCGCTCGGCGCGACGACGTTTGGTCACGTGGCGAAATTGCCTTCGACTTTGCTCCGGCAGAAATTCGGCATCTGGGGCCAGCAGCTCTGGTTGTTTGCCAACGGTCTGTGGAACGAGCCGCTGCTGCTCGAGGTCAAGGACCGCACGACGATTTCCAGCAACACCACGCTGCCATACGACGAGCCGGATTACGAGGCGGTGCTGACGTTCACGCTGAGCGAGGCGACGCGGCTGGTTGGCCAGTTGCGGCGCGAACAATTGCAGGCCCGGGAACTCGCGCTGACGGTGCGGTGCAACGATTTCACCGAAGTCAGCGGCGGACATCGTTTTCACGAACCGCAGTTTCAGAATTCCGTCATCAACGCGGTGTTGAAGGCTATTTTCCGGCACCTGATGGACGACCAGGTCAAGCCAGTGCGGCAAATCCGCATCGCGTTCTGGAACCTGGCGCGACTGGACACGCAGCCGACGTTGTGGGGTCGCACCGACGCGGAACGCTGGGGCGCGCTCGACGACGCGGCGCACGCGCTCAACGGGCGGTTCGGCCCGACGGCGGTGATGACCGGCGCGCAACTGGCGTTGCGCGAACTGGAGGACGCGTTCAAAAATCCCAAGGCGAAATGTCCGTTCGTGCCGCAGCGTGAGATGGTGAAGAAACTGTGGGGCACGGATGCCGACCCGTTGGCGCACAAGGGCGACTGGGAGCAGCGCTTGGCCAAAGTCAGCAAACAGTCCCAGTTCCGGCATTGATTTTGTAACCAAACGTCCGGAAGCCTTAACGCAGAGATGCAGAGGACGCCGAGGACCGCGGAGAAAATTAAACTCTGCGAAACTCTGCGTTCTCCGCGCCTCTGCGTTGAAAATATACGCAACTGATTTCGCGCGACCCACTATGATTTGGCAGCGGATGTGCTATGTTGAACGGAAGGAATCCTGTCAGGGGACTCACATGACGCAACCGGGTCTGCCGTTGAAAGGAAATGGATGTCGCCGCCGATGGTCGGAAATGCAGGGTCAGGTGCCCGCCGCAAAACAGCACTGATTGTGGAAGGCGGAGCGATGCGCGGAGCGTGGGCGGCGGGGGTGCTGGCCTATCTTCAGGAGCGCGGGCGGCGGCAATACGATCTCGTTTATGCGGCTTCTTCCGGCGCCTGCTCGGCGGTTTATTTCGTCGCCGACATGTGGGAACCGGGTCTGGCCATCTGGCGCGAACTGGCCTGCAAGGTGGTCCGCAAAAGCAATTTCCTCCGCCGCAAACCGATCATTGACCTGGCTTACCTCGTGGATCATATCATCCGAAAGCACGTCCCGCTTTCCGTTGAAGCGCTGCAAAAGGCGCCCACCCGCTTTTTCATCGTGCTGACCGACTGTCACACGGGTGAACCGGTTTACTTCCACGTCTGCGATGACCGCGTCTTTGCGGCCCTCCGCGCCACGTCTTCCATGGCCCTGGCAACGCGCGGGTATGATTACGTGGACGGCCAGCCCTACGCTGACGGCGGGGTGGCAGACCCCATTCCCATCCGCCGGGCGATACAGGATGGCGCGACGGACATCACCGTGGTGCTCACGCACAATCCTGCTTTCCGCCTCAAGCCGGTACCGCGCTGGATGGGAAAACTGGCCTACCCGAAATTTCCCATGGTGGCCCGGGTCTGGACCGCGCGGCAAAATGTGAATTACAACGCCGCCCTCGACCTGATGAAACAGCCGCCGGCGGGAGTCCGGCTCCATGTATTCCGGCCGCTCAAGCCACTGCCGGTGGGTTCCTTCACCATTGAGCAGAAGAAAATTGCCGCCGCCCTTGCCTTGGGCCACGACGAGGCGTTGGAGCAAATGGCGACCACAGATGCAGAACCACTGGGCGGTTCTGTTTCCGATTAATTTCACGGCCTGCGCGGATCGCCGCCCAACCGATGTAACTTTGGGATTTCTTCTCCATTGACGGAAACTTTGACGAAGGCGCATCATCGTTGTCATGAAGTCCGATGATTCCCGGCCGGCGCGTATTTTGGTTTTGTATCACAGCCAGGACGGCCACACGAAAATGATGGCCGACCTCGTGGCCGAAGGCGCCGCCAGTGTTCCCGCCACCGAAGTCCGCCTCAAGAGTGTTTTCGAAGCCACCGCCGACGACCTGGTGTGGTGCGACGGGGTGGCGGCCGGTTCGCCGACGCACATGGGCACCATTGCCTGGGAAATGAAACGCTGGTGGGATGTGACCGTTCAGCCGCTCTGGCCGAAGGTGGAAGGCAAAATCGGCTGCACCTTTACGTCATCCGGTGGCCTGGCCGGAGGCGGTGAATTGACGTGCCTCGCGCTGCAAATCGTGCTGATGAACTACGGTTTCCTTGTCTTCGGCGTCCCGGACTACGTGGCACCGGGGCAAACGCTGCACTACGGTGCCATCTGTGCCGGCCGTCCGCGCAATGACGGCGACCGCGAGGCCTGTCGCCGCCTGGGCCGCCGCCTGTCCGAATGGGTGCAGACGCTGATTTGCCATCGGCCGGAGCACGATCCGCGCAAGGCCACCTACGCCCGGTTTGCCGACTAGCCGGCGTTGAACTGCGCCTGGCCAAACCTCGGCGTGCGGGGACGGTCGCCCTCCCATCGGGAATATTGGTGAAAATCCGTGTAATTCGCGTCTTTTGTATTTGTTTTGCCCGGCCAAAATTCTTCAAAAAACCGCTTGCACGGAACCGGACGTTTGATATTTTATGCGCTCTGTTTCGCCTGGAAAGCAGGACCCCGGCCGCGTAGGAGAGCGGCTCGGTCCACACGGGCGAAAGGACAGCAGTTGCAGACCGATAACTGATTCCCGGCAAGGGACAGGAATGATGGCCTGCCGACTCCCAGAGTTGCTGCTGAAATCATTGTTTTTATGCCAGTCAAGACATTTAGACCGCTAACGCCGTCTCTGCGCTACGTCACGTTCGCAGATTTCAGCGATATTACGAAGACGAAGCCGGAAAAACGGCTGGTCGTCACGCGGAAGAAAACCGGTGGCCGCAACCACTACGGTCGCGTGACCACGCGCGGCCTCGGCGGCGGCCACAAGCAGAAAATCCGGCTCGTGGATTTCAAGCGCAACAAGCACGGCGTGGAGGCGAAGGTCGCGGCGATTGAATACGATCCGATGCGTTCGGCGCGTCTGGCGTTGCTCGAATACAAGGATGGCGAGAAGCGTTACATCATCGCGCCGGTGGGCATCAAAGTGGGGGGAACCATTTCCAGCGGTCCGACGGCTCCGCCGGAAATTGGCAACGCGCTTCCGCTCAAATCAATTCCCGTTGGTATCGCAATTCATAACATCGAACTGACGCCGGGTCGGGGCGGCCAGATGGTCCGTTCGGCGGGCGGCGCGGCGACGTTGATGTCGCGCGACGAAGGTTACGCGCAGATTCGTCTGCCTTCGGGCGAAATCCGCAAGGTGAACGGGGATTGCTACGCGACCATCGGCCAGGTCGGCAACCCGGAGCACGAAAATGTGATTCTCGGCAAGGCGGGTCGTTCGCGGCATCGCGGCATTCGCGGCATCAGCCGCGGCGTGGCGCGGAATCCGGTTGACCATCCGAACGGTGGCGGCGCCGGCAAGTCGAAGTCCGGCGGCGGCTGGCAGCAATTGACGTCGCCGTGGGGCAAGATTGCCAAGGGCGGCAAGACGCGGCCCAAATACAAACATTCAAACCGTTTTATCGTTATCCGCCGCAACGGCCTGCCGATGAAGATCAAGTAAAATGAAAACGAATTGGAGTAATGGAGTATGGGAGTGTTGGACGGTTGAGTCCAACGCGCTCCGTTGTCTTTCCATCACTCCATCACTCCATCACCGCAATTTTTAACTATGGGACGTTCGATAAAAAAAGGTCCGTTTGTGGATTTTCACCTCCTGGACAAGATCCAGGTGGCGAAGGACACGAAATCCAAGACCCCCATCAAGACGTGGTCGCGGCGTTCGATGATCACGCCGGATTTCGTGGGGCTGACGTTCAGCGTTCACAACGGAAAGATTTTCAACCCGGTGTTTGTGACGGAAAACATGGTCGGCCACCGGCTCGGCGAGTTTTCCCTGACGCGCATATTCAAGAAACACGGCGCGCACACGGCCAAGGTGGAGGCGAAGGCTAAAGGCTAAGTAATATGGAAGTTTACGCGATAGCCAAAAACGTGCCGATGTCCCCGCAAAAAATGCGCGAGGTCGTGCGGTAGATTCAGGGTTTGCCGGCGCTGCGGGCGCAGGCGGTGCTGCAATTCGTCCCGCTCAAAGGCGCGCGTCTTGTGGCCAAGACCTTGAGGTCCGCCATCGCCAACGC
>Ga0116127_1000646_pt1 | contig 28429 bp, 29 predicted proteins | sample June2015DPH_16_1_FD_89731 | JGI IMG/M metagenome (GOLD analysis project Ga0116127, IMG submission 89731) | Peatland microbial communities from SPRUCE experiment site at the Marcell Experimental Forest, Minnesota, USA - June2015DPH_16_100 | ecosystem: Environmental > Terrestrial > Soil > Wetlands... | reverse complement strand
GATAGGTCCCCTCGTCGCCACCCGGGCACCGACCGCGCTGTGGCCTCACTGGGGTCACGGGATAGGTCCCCTCGTCGCCACCCGGGCACCGACCGCGCTGTGGCCTCACTGGGGTCACGGGAAAGGTCCCCTCGTCGTTGCCACCCGGACACCGGCGGTCCTGTGACCTTCGCCGGGTCAAAGGAAGCCGTAGCTCCCTGGCAAGAAGGTTGAATCTCGGAACGGGCCATCAAGAGTGAACGACGCCGTCGAGGACGATGCCGATAGGCAAGTCCTCGACGGACCAGCGCGTCAGGCGGTGTCCGGGGGCACGTCGGACAGGAGCTCCAAGCCGTCGCCCGCATGGTCGCCGGCTTGCGGGACAACCGCGTCGCCGTTAGGCGCTGGGACCGGTGTCACGGCGGTGCTCTGAACAGTTGCTGCGGCACCGTTCTCATCGGAGATGCTGGAAGAGTCTTCTGTTGCTGGTGCCCGCCATGGATCGCCAAGCGCGTCGTGAGCCATGCCGCGGGCTCTCCACAGGAGCCAGCCTGCAAGGGCGGCGCCAACTCCCACGAACGCGAGAGAAGCGATCAAGACGGCTATGTCCCCACCCGTGTTGTGCGGTAAGAGGACGTACTCGTCGTTGAACCGGGCGGCACCGTACAGCGTGACGGCAGTCGTTGCCACGATCCCGATTGGACCGCCTCGGCGAGCAATTCTCCGTTCAACCCACAATGCGATGACGTAGACAACCGAGTCCTCGAGAGCCTGGATGATCGGCACCGGCACGCGCTTTCCGGCTTGGCCTGCGTAGGCCATGCCATACCAGGCGTGCGTCAGGTGCCCGCCGCCCTGGTACATGAGCTGGGGCCCGAGTAGGCGGCCCATCGCCCACGCAATGACAAGGACCGGCGCGATCAGGTCGACAGCCACGCTCAGCCGGAGTTGTGGGCACCAGCGCCGCGCGCAGATCAGCCCAGTTGGCACACCGCCGAGCAGTCCGCCGTAACTCGACAGTCCGCCATGCCAGATCGCGAGGACGTCACCTGGATTCTGCAAGTAGCCCTGCGCGCCTTCCAGGTTCGCGACCACGTGCACGGCCCGGGCGCCGATGATGGACATGATGACGATCCATATGAAGGCACGCGCGAACCAGCCGTCGGGATAGCCGTGGTCTCGGAGCCGCTTGGCGAAGTAGCGGTACCCGAACCAGAAGGTGAGCGCCAGGCCGATTCCGTAGGTGTGGACCTGCAGCGGTCCAAGATGGAAGACGACTGGTATTGGCTTCATGGCTTCCCCATGGTGGCGACAACGGTATCGCCATCGGGCGTCGGCCAGGTGCCGGCCGGACCGGCTCGACGAGAGGAGGACCGCAAGCGGGAGCAGCAGTGCCAGCCCGCTCGCGTCAGCTCGCGCAGTCGCGGCGAAGCCGTCGGAGCAGTGGAAGTCCGTTGGCAGATTCGAGAGGTCGGCCCAGCCCTTAGCGAAGACGTCCTCGCCAACGTCAGCGCGGGTCCGGACGCTCAGGACCCAGACGCGGAGGGACCCCGGGTAGCCGGTCAGCTTGCGCCTCCGTACTTCCCGGGGTCATCCCCTGGGCGGCTCGCCCTCCTGCCTGACGGCCGGGAACCTTGCGGCCCTGCCGGCGCCTGGGCCTTGCGGCTTACCCCGAGAGGTAAGCCTTGGGGCGGAGGTCCGTCCACCTCTCCGTTGTCGGTTCGGGCCTCGCACCAGACACTCCGGACTCCCCTGCGGGCTTCCCTCGCCCCTGGCGTTCGAACCGTACCGCTTTCGGTTAAACGAGAGCTTGCGCCGTCGGCCAGATTGCGTCAAGCGTTTTCGCGAAATCCACCGTAAGTTCACAGAACTTCCAACTTTTCCCCCCTCCATCCCCAGATCTATCCCAGACTCATCCACAGCTCACGTCGCTGTGAGCAGACCTAGCGGACGATCCCGAGGCCATCGAACGACATCCCTGTGGAGAGGCGGATGACTGACGCACGAAGAAAGACCCTGTCAGTGCCCTCCGGGTCCCGCCATGGGGCTGCTCCTAGGCAACGCCGGGTGGCCAAGACATGAATTCGACACTGAACTGTCAAGAAACCTTGGTCACGGCACCTGCCGGCGATCCCGATCGGCTTCGGCGCGGTGGTAGGGTCCGCTCGGCGGTGCGGTCTGGAGGCGCAATTTCGATGACTACTGACTGGGACGGGCAGGGTCTCCCGCCTGCGGCATTGGCCAGGATGGAGCGGGGCCGCTCCTCGGCCGTTCGCAGCAGCTTGCTCTCTGTACCGGGCCACGTGGGCGTGGAGGCCGGCGGCTTCTCTGTGGTCGGCGAAGTGATGGGCTGCATCGTCGAAACCATCGGGTTCACCGGGTGGGCGGGTTGCGGCTACGGCGGTTACGGGCTTGCCGGCGGCGGTTCCATGTTCGGTGGCTTGGGCGGGGTCCGTACTGTGACGAGCGGACAGGCGACCGGATGGGTGGGCTACGCCCCTTACGTCGATGCGCTTTACCACGGCTTCGACACCGCCTTGTACCGCATGTTGCTCGAGTGCCAGTCGCTCGGCGGAGACGGAGTCGTCGGGGTGCGTCTGGAGCAGCGGCACCTGGGCCAGGGCAACCGTGAGTTCGTGGCGCTCGGTACAGCCATCAGGGCAGCGGGCGGTCGGCGGCCCGCTCGCCTCTTCTCGACGACGTTGAACGGCCAGGATTTCGCCAAGCTGTTGCAGGGCGGTTGGATACCGGCCTCGGTCGTCGTCGGGATCTCCGTTGCGATCCGCCACGACGACTGGGCGACCAGGAGTCAAGCCAGCGCGTGGACCTACAACACGGAGGTCTCGGGCTACACCGAGCTCGTCAACCACGTCCGGGCCGACTCGAGGACTCAGCTTGCCCGGCGCGTCGTCGCGATAGGCGCAGACGGGGCGATCACGAGCACGATGCAGCTCAACATCCACGCTCAAGAAGTCGGAGAGAACCACACCGACCACGTCGCCGAGTCAAGGCTGATCGGTGACGCCATAGTCAGGTTCCACGCCGAGGGCGCAAGCCCCACCACGAGTCTCAAGATCCTGCCGCTGTCGAGCCCACAAGGGAGCAAACGATGACCATCGAAGCCAACGAGCTGGGAATCCCTGAAGATGCGATGCGGCGCCTGGCCGAGATGCGGCCTGGCCAGCCGGGAGCGCTATTCACATCGGACCTGAGCGTGAACGAGTTCCTCCTGGTTCGGGAGGCAGGTTTCCGCCCTCTTGGCCTCGTGCTCGGATCGAGCATCTATCACGTCGGTCTCCAGATCGGCCGTTGGAGCCAGAACATGGAGCTCGACACGCTGTCGCAGGCCATGTACCACGCGCGCGAATTGGCCATGACGCGCATGGAGGCCGAGGCCGACGCCCTGGGTGCGGACGGCATCGTGGGAGTTCGGCTCGAGATCGAGTTCAAGGAGTTCGGAAACGACCTCGCCGAGTTCATAGCGGTGGGCACGGCCGTCAAATCCGACGACAAGGGGAACTGGCGCAATGACGAGAACAAGCCCTTCACCTCCGACCTCTCGGGTCAGGACTTCTGGACGCTGATCCAGGCCGGTTACGCGCCGCTCGGCATGGTGATGGGCAGCTGCGTCTACCACATCGCCCACCAGGGGGCTTTGAAGGCCATGGGCAACGTGGGTCGAAACGTCGAGATACCCAAGTTCACCGAAGCCCTCTACGATGCCCGCGAGCTGGCGATGAGCCGGATGCAGGCCGAGGCGGAGCAGCTGAAGGCCGAAGGGATCGTCGGCGTCCAGCTGTTGTCGCTAGCACACAGGTGGGGTGGCCACACAACCGAGTTCTTCGCCATCGGCACCGCCGTCCGGCCGCTGCGAGCCGATCACATCATCGCCAAGCCGCAGATGGTCCTCCCGCTGACCGACCGGTGAGCTCCGAGGTCGTCCCGGGCGCCGGAGGCGCCGACGCCGGAAGCGGGCAGAGTCCCGGCGAGCTTCCGGCAGAGCGTGGCGGTGACGCCGCTGTCGTCGACCTGGTGGCCGCGGCGATCCGCGCCGACACCGCCGACCTCGACTCGTACCACCGCGTCCTGTCGGCGACGGTCTCCGATCTCCTGCCGGTAGGAATGGTCGAGGTCGACCGTGAACGGACGATGAAGGACCGGATGGCAGGCAGGGAGGGACGCGCGACATCGATCCGCATCCGCCTCGGCGAGCGCACGCTCGAGCTCGTCACGCGACACGGAGGCCTGGTCGCGACTGTCGCCCGCGAGGTGAGGGGCGTCGTCATCAGCCGTCAGGAGATCAGCATCGCGGAGTGGACCCAGCTCCTGGCTCAATACCTCGCGCAGCTGGCGGCAGAGAACGCGGACGCGCGGCTCGCGCTCGCGAAGCTTCTCGGCGAAGTCTGAACGGCACTGCCGGCGAGGCGCCTGGCTACGCAGGCAAGCGTGCCGTGGTGCCGCGCTAGCGGCCAGCGTCGATGCGGCGCCTGGTCTGGCGGGCGGCGGCGAGGTCGCCGGGCAGACCGCGACGCTCGAGCGCGGCGATGACCGCCTCACGGTGAGCGACGTCGACATTGCCTCCGTATTTGAACTTCGCCCGGACCTCCTCGATGACGATCCGGATAGCGCGTATGGTGCGCAGCTCCGCCTCGTGAGCACTGAGGGGATCGGCGATGTCGACACCCGGCTGGAGCGCCGCGAGCTGCCGACGAAGGACGCCGGCGACCTCGGCGGGATCCGCCATGATCGTGGCCCCGCCCTCCATCTGCACGGCGGCGTAGTAGGTCGTCGGGACGCCCAGCAGTGGATCCTCTGCACCGATTGCCTTCCACGGGGACGGTATGAAGGCCCAATCACCCGCGACGCTCATGACAACCCGGGGCTGCTCCTCGATCGCCTCGAGGATCGGGTTCTTGCCCACGAGGTGGAGGATGATCTCGTGGTCGTCGAGTACGAACTGTGTCGGAACGACGACAGGGATCTCCCGCCCCCTCCCCGCGGCGACGAGATGGCCGAATCCCTGACTTGTGACGAAACCGCGCCACTCGTCCTCGCCGAAGCCGCTGTCAACCTTCGCGATGTACACGTCTGTTCCTTGCCGGGTCGTCCGAGATCACAGGCTACGGCGGGGAGCGTCAGTCGTGGTCGGGAGACGGGGTCTTACTTCTCACCTTCACCTCGCCCATGATGGGGAACGCCCGGATCAAGATGCGCGGTGAGCCCCGCAGCACCGCGACGTCGCGCATCTTGAGGCTGCGCTGCCCCATGATGGACAGGCCTGTGAGCTCGACGTCGATGCCCTCGGGGACGACGATGTCGACCGAGCCCATGATTCCTACCGCCGTGATCACCACCTCGGGGCCGTCGATCTCGGCACGGCGCAGATCCATGTGGCATTCGCCCATCACTGCGACGACTGATGTGTGTTCAGAGGGCCTCCATCGTCCTTTGGACTCCGACTGCCCCATGACTGCCACGATCCAGCGCCGGGCGCGTCGCCTTGCCACTTGAGGCAGAGGCTCTGAGGCGACAGGCAGGTCAGCGAGCACCGTGTCGAGGTCTCCCCGGGTGCGAGCCGTAAGGGCGGAACCGGTTCGTTCCGAGAACTCGTCGAGGGTGAGCCGACCGACTGCGAGGTGATCGCGTAGCAGGCCGACGACGCGGTCGCGATCCGAGTCGCTCACGCGCTCCGCGGCTTCGCCGACGTGCTGGGGCGGACCCGGGACAGCCGGTTCGACAGAATGCTCTTCCGCCATGTCGCCAGTCTCTTCCATTCTGTCCTGACTCGCCAGGGGTTCTCGCCGACGCGCCGCTCAGGAGTTCGCAGAGTCGGCCTGAACTAGGGTCGGTACGTCGCGGGATTCAGGAGAGCAGCGAGGAGAGGTTCAGGATGAAGGCTCTCGTCAAGGCCAAGCCCGAAGCTGGTTTGAGCTACGAGGACGTGCCCATACCGGCGATCGGCCGGGCCGACGTCCTCATCAAAGTGCTACGAACCGGCATTTGCGGCACGGACCTGCACATCTATGAGTGGGACCCGTGGGCTCAGGCGAACGTGCCGGTCCCGCTCGTCATCGGCCACGAGTTCGTCGGCCAGATCGTGGAGCTCGGCGTCGACGTCGAGGACCTCGAGATAGGCGACCTCGTGAGCGGCGAAGGCCACCTGGTCTGTGGGCGGTGCCGCAACTGCATTGCGGGACGCCGCGTGCAATGCGCCCGGACCAAGGGGATCGGGGTGAACCACCCCGGGGCATTCGCGGAGTACATCGCGTTGCCGGCCATGAACGTGTGGCGTCATCTGTCCGGGATAGACCTCGACGTGGCGGCGATCTTCGACCCGTTCGGCAACGCCGTGCATACCGCTCTCACGTTTCCGGTCCTCGGCGAAGACGTCCTCATCACCGGGGCGGGCCCGATCGGGATCATGGCGGCTATCGTCGCCCGTCACGCCGGCGCCCGTTACATAGTCATCACCGACGTGTCCGACTACCGGCTCGAGCTGGCGCGCTCGGTGGGCCTGACGCTCGCGATCGACGTGTCGCGTGCCCGCATCGCCGACGCGATGGGTCAGCTTGGCATGCGTGAAGGATTCGACGTCGGTCTCGAGATGTCCGGCCGGGCCTCGGCGCTGCAGGAGATGCTCGCCAACATGGCCCACGGTGGCAAGGTCGCCATGTTGGGCCTGCCGAGTGAGCACTTCGGGATCGACTGGTCGCACCTTGTGATGAACATGCTCACGATCAAGGGCATCTACGGCAGGCAGATGTTCGAGACGTGGTACTGGATGTCGGTGCTCGTGCACTCGGGCGTCGACATCTCCCCTGTGATAACGCATCGCTTTGCTGCCACCGACTACGAGGAGGGCTTCGAGGCCATGCGCACCGGGCGTTGTGGCAAGGTCGTGCTCATCTGGTCCGAAGGCTGATCGGAGGTCCGCCATGTTCACCCAAGTCCGCGACGAGCTCCACGCCCAGCTGGAGGAGATCCGCTCGGAAGGGCTATTCAAGTCCGAGCGTGTGATCGTCACGCCGCAACAGGCCAGCGTCAAGGTGTCGGACGGCAGGGAGGTCCTCAATTTCTGTGCGAACAACTACCTCGGCCTTGCCGATGACCAACGCGTCGTCGCCGCTGCGAAACAGGCACTCGACCGCTGGGGCTATGGCATGGCGAGCGTGCGCTTCATCTGCGGCACCCAGGAGATCCACAAGGACCTCGAGCGACGGCTCTCAGGCTTTTTGGGGACCGAGGACTCCATCTTGTACTCGTCGTGTTTCGACGCGAACGGGGGTCTGTTCGAGACGCTGTTGGGCAAGGACGACGCCGTCGTCAGCGACGAGCTGAACCACGCGTCGATCATCGACGGCATCCGGTTGTGTGCCGCGCAGCGTTACCGCTATCACAACCGGGACATGGCGCACCTCGAGGAGCAGCTGCAGCGGGCCTCCGGAGCACGACGCCGGTTGATAGCGACAGACGGCGTGTTCTCGATGGACGGCTACGTGGCGCCCTTGCGGGAGGTCTGCGAGCTGGCAGAGCGCTACAAGGCCATGGTGATGGTCGACGATTCCCACGCCGTCGGCTTCATCGGAGAGCACGGGCGCGGGACGCCCGAGCTGCACGACGTCGCCGACCGCGTCGACATCGTCACCGGCACGCTCGGCAAGGCGCTCGGTGGCGCGAGCGGCGGGTACGCGAGCGGCCGTAAAGAGATCATCGACCTCCTGCGCCAGCGTTCCAGGCCGTACCTGTTCTCCAACTCAGTGGCTCCGGCGATCGCCGCCGCCTCGCTCGTCGTGCTCGACCTGCTGGACGAGAGCGACGACCTGAGGGCAAGGCTCGGGGAGAACACCGCTTGGTTCCGCGAGCGGATGACGGGTCTCGGTTTCGACATCCTCCCGGGCGATCACCCGATCGTCCCCGTGATGCTCGGCGACGCTGCGCTGGCGACCCGTATGGCCGATCTGCTCCTGCAAAGGGGCATCTACGTCATCGGGTTCAGCTACCCGGTGGTACCCATCGGCAAGGCGCGCATCCGCGTTCAAGTGTCCGCAGCACACACACGCGAGGACCTCGAGCGCGCCGCGACGGCCTTTGACCAGGCCCGGGCGGAGCTGAACTGAGGACCTTGACCGCTCTTGGATCGATCGGCGGAGGCGCCTGAGGTGCGGGCCGTCGTGCAGCGGGCGGCCTGGGCCCGGGTGACCGTCGACGGAGAGACCGTCGGGTCACTCGACGGCCCGGGCCTCGTCGTGCTCCTGGGAGTGGCCAACGGCGATGGGGAGGCGGAGGCGCTCGCCATGGCCTCCAAGATCTGGACGCTCCGGATCATGCGCGATGCCGAAGGACGCATGAACCGCTCCGTGGCCGACACCGGAGGCAGCCTGCTCGTGATCAGCCAGTTCACCCTCTACGGCGACACCTCGAAAGGGCGGCGGCCGTCCTTCGTGGCCGCAGCGCCGGGCGAGGTAGCAGAACCGCTCGTGGACCGCGTGGTCGAGCATCTCCGAGTCCTCGGGGCGCGCGTCGCCACAGGGCGCTTCGGCGCGGACATGCTCGTCGAGCTCGCCAACCAGGGCCCGGTCACCGTGATCCTCGACACCGAGCGGTGAGCACCACACGAATCTGAAAGGCTCTGAGCATGCGTTATGTGATCCTCGGCGCAGGCGCGATCGGCTGTGCCATAGGCGGGCGCCTCTTCGAACACGGCCACGACGTGGTCCTCGTGGCGCGGGGTGACCACCTGGCGGCGCTGGCTAGCGAGGGGCTGGAGCTTCGCGACCCCGAACGCACCGTCAAGCTCGCGATCGCCACGGCCCCGACCCCGGCGGCGGCGGATTTTCGCAACGGGGACGTGGCCGTCCTCACGTCCAAGACCCAGCACAGCGAGTTGCTCCTCACCGAGCTGGCGGCGTGCGCACCGCCGAGCACACCCGTGGTCTGTGCACAGAACGGGGTGGAGAACGAACGTCTCGCCCTGCGGCGCTTTTCCAACGTGCAGGCGATGTGCGTGTTCATGCCCGCGACTCACCTCAAGCCGGGAGTGGTCGAGATCCCGGTCTCTCCGCTGACGGGACTGCTCGACCTCGGCCGTTACCCCACAGGCGTCGACGACGTGAGCGGACAGGTGGCCGCAGACCTGAACGCGAGCAGTTTCGGCTCGGTTCCCGACAAGAACGTGATGGCTCGCAAGTACCTGAAGCTGCTTTCCAACCTGGGGAACGCGCTGCAGGCCGCCTGCGGCACACGCTCTGAGGATCCGGCGGCTGAAGAGCTCTGGAGACTCGCGCGGGAGGAGGGCTCCCGGTGCTTCGAGGCGGCGGGGATCGAAGTGGCAGATCCTGACCTGGACGCCGAGCGCCGTGCGTCCCTCGGATCCCTGCGACCGGTCGGCGGCCACGACCTCTCTCTCGGCTCCTCGTGGCAGAGCCTCGCCCGCAGGACCGGCAACATCGAGGCCGACTGGTTGAACGGCGAGATCGTCCTTCTCGGCCGCCTGCACGGGGTCGCAACGCCCGTCAACGAGCTGCTCCGTTCGACGGCGAACCGGATGGCCAGGGACCGGACCGCTCCCGGGTCGATCGCGGCCAAGGACCTGCTCGATCAGCTCTGAGCGGCCGCGACCAGCCCGCAGAGCTCCGAGGTTCGCTCGTCCGGCGTCACGCGCTCTACGACGATGTTGTCGGTGTCGACCCAGGCCGCGGCTTCAACCAGGGCAGTGGCGACGTAGGAGGCCGCGTCCCTGGTTTCGAGGGAGACGTGCCTGGCGACGAGGGTGTGACCACGGCGGCCGGGGTCCACGAGGCCGACGAGCCGGTCACCACCGAGAACCGGCATCGAGAAGTACCCGTGGACCCGCTTGTCCCGTGGCACGTAAGCCTCCAGGCGATGGCGGAAGCCGAATAGCCGTTCGGTCCTCTCCCGGTACCAGGTCAGGGAGTCGAAAGGAGAGACGAGAACCGCACGGCCTCTCATTCGGCGCCCGAGTACCCCGAGACCGGCCTCCGAAGTGAAGGCCGGCTGGTTCCAGCCTTCGACCTTGGCCGGGAGCAGCGCTGTTCTCGTGAGCGCCCGTTCGACCTGCGGGCGCGTGAGGCCATGGTATGCGGCGAGGTCGCCCGCCGTCGCTACTCCGAGGGCGCCTGCCGCCGCCTCGACTAGGCGCACATGGCAGGCCTCGTCGCTGAGCTCGGTCCCGAGCAGCTCGGCAGGGATGGCGCGTTCGGCAAGGTCGTAGACGCGCTGGAAACCCTTACGCCGACGGCAGACGAGCTCACCGATGTCGAGCAGCCTCTCAGCCGCGATCTTGGTCTCGGTCCAGTCCCACCAGGGACCGCCCCTCTTCGCTCCCCCGAGCTCGCGGGCCGAGAGCGGCCCCTCGGACCGGAGGCGATTGCGGACATACGAGCAGCTCTTGTCCGCGTCCTCGAGACGGTGCCAGCGATGGCCCCGGGCGATGAGGGCCCGACGTCGGAAGCCGTAGGCGGGCCAGTCCTCGAGCGGCAGGATGCACGCGGCGTGCGACCAGTACTCGAAGGTGGCACTTGCCGGCCCCCAGTACTCCTCGTCGATCCGGGCCCGGGGCATCGGCCCGAGGCGGGCGAAAGTGACCAGCTCGTGGGACCTGGCGAGCACCGATATCGTGTCGAGCTGCACGGCCCGGAGGCGGCCGAGCATCGACGTGGGCCCACCGCCGAGGCGCGGCCCGAGGAGGGACTGTGCAGCGAGAGCGATTCTTCGGGCCTCGCGAGCGCTCAAGGAGATCTCCGGTTCGGGCATCGCTTTCTCCCCGGTGCCCGTGTCAGGCAAGATCGGGTCCCGCGACGTGGCGGAGCAACGTCTCCACGTCCCAGTCGGGCTGGGCGCTTGGGCCGGCTTTGACGTCATCAGGCGCGACATGGTCGGCGTTGAGGTGTTCAGGCCCGACATGAGCCAGCTCGTCCGAGTACCGGCCGGGATGCAGCATCCGGCAGATCGTAACGTGCCAGGCTTCGTTTGATGGAAGACGCGTCGTATGAGATCCCGAGGATTCCGGCGTCGGCTGGCGTGCTCATCTTTGACGAGTCCGGCCGCTTGCTCATCTTGAAGCCGACTTACAAGGCGGGTTGGACCATCCCCGGCGGGCAGGTGGAAGCCGGCGGAGAGACACCGTGGGAGGCCTGCCGACGCGAAGCCCGCGAAGAGAGCGGGGTCGATCTCAACTCCGGTCGGCTCGCGTGCGTCGACTTCCTTCGGCCACGAGAGGGCCGACCGGGAGGCATGCGTTTCCTGTTCGACTGCGGCGTGCTCGATGCCGAGAAGTCGAGACAGTTGCAGGTGCAGGCCGGAGAGATCGCCGAGTTCGGCTTCGTGCCGGTGCACGAGGCGCTCAAGCTCCTGAGTGGCCCACTTCGCCGTCGGGTACGTGCCGCCTTGAGCACCCGTACGTGCCAGTACCTGGAGGACGGCAGACCGGTCAGCGGTGTGAGCGATTGAGCCAGGAGTCCGGAATCGTTGACGTGAGCGCCGCCTTCGAGGCGGCGATCGAACACGAACTGGGCGACGCCCGGCGCCGAGACTTGCGCGGTCCGGCCTCGGTGCTGTCGGAACGGTACCGAAGCGGGGAAGAGGCTGATGACTCCCACGGTTTCGCCTCCGGGCAATTGCACGCCTACCTGGCGACGCGGGCTCCCGCCACGTTCGCAGCAACCCGCAGAGTCCTGGCCGAGCTCGGCGCGTTGAGGCCCGGTTGGGCACCCCAGAGCATCCTCGACCTGGGCGCGGGCCCGGGGACCGCCACTTGGGCGGCGGTGGCAGTGTTCCCGTCGATCGAGCACGCCGAACTCGTCGAGCGTGACCCGGACATGGCCGCGCTCGGTGTCCGGCTCACCCGGAGCGGCGCGCCCGACCTGTTGGCCGATGCCGTGTGGGCAATCGGCGACGCCTCCCAGGTCACATGTCCGAACAGCGACCTCGTTGTCGCCGCGTACGTTCTCGGGGAGCTGGGAGGCGCGCAGGAGCGCCCGGCGCTCGAGCGTTGGTGGGCGGCGACCCGAGGCGAGCTGGTACTCGTCGAGCCCGGCACCCCGGCAGGCTTCGAGCGGCTCCGGGCCGCCAGGCGAGCGCTCATCTCCTGGGGCGCGCAGGTGACTGCCCCTTGCCCACACGACGACCCCTGCCCCATGGCGGGCCCCGACTGGTGTCATTTCGCCGCGCGCCTGGAGCGGTCGAGCCTGCACCGCGAGCTGAAGGGAGCACGACTCGGATACGAGGACGAGAAGTACTCCTATCTGGCCGTGTCGGCGAGCCGGCCGCCCGGACCCGTAGCCCGGTTGGTGCGGTCTCCGCGCCCGCGCAAAGGTCACGTGCGGGTGTGGCTATGTGAGGCGGGTGGCCTCACAGAGCGCGTCATCAGCCGGAGCGACGGCGAGATCTACAAGCGCGCCCGTCGAGCCCGCTGGGGTGACCGCCTCGACTGAGCCCGCCTCATATAATGCTTGCTAGCAAGCAAGTAGATGGGTGACTCAAAGGTTGGTTACGCAGGACGGGGTCAGCGACAGTGGGGTGGCGGAGCTGAGCGCGGCGCGTCTTCGGATCGCAGTCGCAAGGCTTTCCCGGCGGCTCCGGCCTACCGAAGCCGCCGGCTCGCTCACAGCTACCGAAGTGGACTTGCTCGTGGCCGCCGAGCGTCGCGGGCCGATCCGTTTGTCCGACCTGGCGAGCTTCGCCGGGCTGAATCCGACGATGCTGTCGCGTCTCGTCCCCAAACTGGAAGCGGGCGGGCTGATCCGCCGGCTCGCCGTCGAGGGGGACCGTCGCGTCTGTCGCGTGGAAGCCACCGCGAAGGGGCACCGCCTGCTCGAGCGAATCCGCTCCGAACGCAACGACGCGCTGTCCAAGAGGCTCGCGGAGCTCGATCCCGCGGAGCGCGAAGCCGTACTTGTGGCGCTACCGGTGTTGGAGGACCTGGCCGAGCGGCTCCTCCCGCGTGAGCCGGGACGGCCGGGCGGGAGCACCCGATGAGCCGCGTGTTCGCGATCGGCCGTCGCACCTTCTCGGCGTTGTCGGTCCCCAACTACAGGCGGTACTTCTTCGGCCAGTCCGTCTCGCTCGTGGGAACCTGGATGCAAACCGTGGCCCAGTCGTGGCTGGTGTACACGCTGACGCGCTCCGCCACGGCGATCGGATTCGTGGTCGCGTTGCAGACGCTGCCCGTGCTCATCCTGGGGCCCTACGGTGGCGTCATCGCCGACCGCGCCGACAAGCGCAGGCTGATGATCGTTCTGCAGTCGCTCATGGGCCTTCAGGCTCTGGCCCTCGGTTTGCTCGCCGTTACCCACGTGGTGCGCTTTTGGGAGCTGTGCGTGCTCGCGGTCGTGCTCGGCCTCAACAACACTTTCGAGAACCCGGCTCGTCAGTCCTTCGTGCTCGAGATGGTGGGCGCCGGTGAGCTCCGCAACGCTGTGAGCCTCAACTCCACGATGGTGAACGTGGCTCGCGCGATTGGACCGGCCATTGCCGGGCTGCTGATCGCCAGCGTGGGCGAGAGCGTGTGCTTCCTGATCAATGCCGCGAGCTTCGTCGCGGTCGTGTACTCGCTCGTCTCCATGGACACGAGCGCGCTCAGTCCGACCGAGCCGACGGGCAGAGCGAAGGGCCAGCTGCGCGACGGGTTCCGTTATGTCAGGAGAGAGCCGCGGCTCGGTGTCCCCCTGCTCATGATGGTGATCGTCGGGATGCTCGCCTACGAGTTCCAGGTAACCCTGCCGGTCGTCGCGAAGCTGACCTTCCACGGGGGCTCGGCTACCTACGGCTTCCTCACGGCAGCCATGGGCATCGGTGCGGTGTTCGGTGGTCTCGTGACGGCGGCCCGCGGTCGCACAGGGCTCCGGTACTTCACATTGGCCGGCACAGCATTCGGGGCCGCGATCGGCCTGGCCGCTCTAGCTCCCGTGCTGGCCGTCGAGCTCGTTGCGCTCGCGGCCGTGGGGTGGACGAGCGTGACGTTCATCGCGACCGGGAACACGACGCTGCAACTCCAAGCTGAGCCCACTATGCGTGGTCGCGTCATGTCGCTGTGGGCGGTCGCGTTTCAGGGAACGACACCTATCGGAGGTCCTCTGATCGGATGGGTCGTCGCGATGGCAAGCGCGCGCATCGGCCTTGGCGTGGGCGCGGTCGCCTGTTTTGCGGCGGCGGGCGTCGGGCTGATCGCCATGGCCAAGCTCGGGGATCTCCACCGCCGAAACCGAAGCGGTCACGAGGCCGCTGATCGCGAGGGGCCCGTTGCAGGGGCCCCTTTGGGAGTTGTCACCGAGGGGGATTGACGCCCGGTCGGATGAGGATCGTGGCGCGGGTGGCGTGCCGGGAGCAGGATGAGGGAATGGCTGACAACGACAAGTACGAAAAGGCCCTTCTCCGGCTGCAGACCGAGTTGGTGAGCATGCAACAGTGGATACGGGACGAGGGCAAACGCGTGGTCATCGTCGTGGAGGGCCGCGACGCCGCGGGGAAGGGAGGGGTGATCAAGCGGATCACCGAGCACCTCAATCCTCGTTGGTGCCGGATCGCGGCACTGCCCGCCCCGAGCGACCGCGAGAAAACCGAGTGGTATTTCCAGCGCTACATCGCCCACCTCCCTGCAGGAGGGGAGATCGTCCTGTTCGACCGCAGTTGGTACAACCGGGCCGGAGTCGAGCGGGTCATGGGATTCTGCACCGAAGAGGAGTACCACCGCTTCTTCCGCCAGTGCCCGGCATTCGAACGGATGCTCATCGACGACGGCATCATCCTCGTCAAGTACTGGTTCTCGGTGAGCGACGAGGAACAGGAACGAAGGTTCAAGGACCGCCTCAACGATCCTCTCAAGCGGTGGAAGCTGAGCGACATGGACCTGGAGGGCCGCAAACGCTGGGTCCAGTACTCCAAGGCAAAAGACGAGATGTTCGCCCACTGCGACCTGCCGGACTCGCCGTGGTACGAGGTCGAGGCCGACGACAAGAAGCGGGCGCGACTCAACTGCATTGCCCATCTCTTGTCGGTGATCCCCTACGCGGAGCACAAGCTGCCCAAGCCCAAGCTGGCTCCGCGGGCGCCGGTGGGCGATTACCAGAGACCGCCGCGGGACCGGTACCGCTACGTTCCCGACTACGCCGCGACGATCACCTGACTATCGGCCGTTCCGGCATTGCTCGCCGCCCTGGTGAGCTTCCGCCACCTCGTGGTGGGCTTCACCAACCACCAGCTCGTCGAGCTGGTGGGAGCCCTCCTCGGCGAGGACTACCGCCGCCAGCAGGCCACCTATGACCTGCGCCGGCTGCCCGCAAGGGGCTGATCATCCGACGCCCCCACACTCAGCGCTACGACCTGACGCCGACCGGCAGGCGCGTCGCCGTCCTGTTCACCAAGACCTACGGCCGCGCCCTCACTCCCGGTCTCGCCGTCATGGACCTCACGCTCACCCATGAAGTCGCCGCCCGCAGCCCACTCTCGCTGGCGTGGCATCAGCTACAACAGACCCTCGACCAGCTCATCGACGACGGCGTTGCGGCCGCGTGAAACCCGACCGAAGGTTGACCGATTCTTGAACATAGGCTCCGCCTAAATGACATAGTGACTTCATGCCCCTCGAAGGAGAATACGAACCGAGCCCGCAAGCGTGGGTCAGGGACCAGGTTGCCGAGTACGAGAGCTCGGGAGGCCAGCGAGCGAACACTCTGCGCGACACGGGGCTGCCCATCATCATCGTCACCGTCCGAGGCAACAAGACCGGGAAGATCCGCAAGATAGGCCTCATGAGAGTTGAGCACGACGGGGAGTACGCCCTGGTTGCCTCCAAGGGCGGAGCCCCGACCCACCCGGTCTGGTACTACAACCTGATTGCCGATCCGGAGGCCGTGACGATCCAGGACGGGCCGGAGCCATTCGATGTGGTCGTCCGGCAGGTGAGCGGTGACGAGAGAGCGATCTGGTGGGACCGCGCAGTTGCGGCGTACCCGCCCTACGCCGAGTACCAGGCCAAGACCACCCGGAAGATCCCCGTCCTGGTCGCCACGCCGAAGCGCCATTAGTCCGAGCTCGCGGGAACCGAGATCACCGAGGACCGCCGCCCGTGTTCAGCGGGGGCGATCCTCGGTGGCGGTTGCTACGTGAGGCTCCCGGGTGCGCCCCGCTCAGCTACGACCGTGACCTCCGCGGTTGCCGTGACCGATAGGTAGCTGAACCGCGGGCAGAACCGCGACAGAAGCCGCCGTTAGCGTGCCGTCTGCCACGGTGCCGATGGCCCTCACGTTTGTACCGACACAGACGTCAGCGAACGAAGGTGTCGCCGGCGAGACTACGGCGGCGTCCGTGAACGTCGTCGACGACGTGACGTCAACTGTCGTGACCAGCCGCGAGCCGATCGCGAGCACCGGCAATGGCGTGATGCCGGCCAGCGTGAAGCTGCCCGTTTCGCCCGTCTTGCCGCAGGTGCCCGGGGCCGAGCTGGCGGCGCCTCCGTCCACGGTCACAGAGGCGACGATCCCTTGAGCCTGGGCGGGCACGATCGTCACCGCGGTCGCAGCCAGCGCGCCGGAGAAGAGGGTTCCGAGGGCCTCGACCTGGCCGCCGACGCAGACGTCAGCGAACGAAGGTGTCGCCGGCGAGACTACGGCGGCGTCGGTGAACGTCGTCGACGAAGTGACGTCAACCGTCGTGACTGGCCACGTGGCGATGGCGAGCACGGGCATGGGCCAGGCGCTGCCCAGCGTGAAGCTGCCCGCCTCGTCTGCACCGCCGCAGGCGCCCGGGGCCGAGCTGGCGGCGCCGCCGTCCACGGTCACAGAGGCGACGATCCCTTGAGCCTGGGCGGGCATGATCGTCACCGCGGTCGCCGCCAGCGCGCCGGAGGAGAGGGTGCCGAGAGCCTCGACCTGGCTGCCGACGCAGACGTTGGCGAAGGTCGCCTTCGTGACAGCGGCGTCCGTGTAGGTCGTCCCGGTACCGACGTCAACTGTCGTGACCGGCCGCGAGGCAATGGCGGGCACCGGTATGGGCCAGGCGCCGCCCAACGTGAAGCTGCCCGCCTCGCTCGCGGTGCCGCAGGCGCCCGGGGCCGAGCTGGCGGCGCCGCCGTCCACGGTCACAGAGGCGACGATCCCTTGAGCCTGGGCGGGCACGATCGTCACAAGGGTCGCTGCCAGCGCGCCGGAGGAGAGGGTGCCGAGGACCTCGACCTGGCCGCCGACGCAGACGTCGGCGAAGGTCGCCAAGGTCGGCGGCGTGAGAGCGGCGTCGGTGAAGGTCGTCCCGCCGCCGACGTCAACGGTCACGATGGCACGGTGTCCGCGGTCGACCAGCGTGAAGCTCTGCGGGGAGCCCGCAGTGCCGCAGGAGCCTTCGGTTGTGCTGGTGGTGATGCCGGCTGTCACGGAGCTGACGATCCCTTGAGCCTGGGCGGGCACGATCGTCACTGCCGTCGCCGCCAGCGCGCCGGAGGAGAGGGTGCCGAGGACCTCGACCTGGCCGCCGACGCAGACGTCGGCGAACGAAGGTGTCGCTGGCGAGACTATGGCGGCGTCCGTGTAGGTCGTTGTCGATGCGACGTTGACGGTCACGATGCCCTGGCGTATGGCTCCGACCATCGTGAAGGTGCCCGTGTCCGAGGCGACGCAAGCTCCCAGTGTGGAGGTGTTGCCGTTCACGGATGTGACGATCCCGTGGACGCCATTGTGTAGGCCTGGGGAGATCCGGTTCGCGGATGCGGCGCCAGCGGCGGCCACAGATCCTGCGAGAATGACGACGACCGCCACGGGAACAATTACCCCGAAGTGCGGTTTCCTTATCTTGTCCAACATCTGCGGCCTCCTTTTCGGGAGCGCGCAAAAACGCCCTCGCAATTCCAGTGTATCGGCGCGTGGGGCAGGTTGGTTTAGCGCGACATCCCGCCTTTCTCCTAAGTCCCCTGTACTCGGGCTTGAGGCGAGCTCGGTCATGCTCCCGCCGCGGGCGGAGCAACTCGGGAACTAAGGTCACCCCGGGACCGCTTGGCGCGGACGCCGATGGACGAAGCTTGATGGAGGCTGGGCCGGACATGCCGACAATCCAAGCCCGCGGGTTGACGAAGCGTTTCGGCGCGAACGTCCTGGCCGTCGACCATCTCGACTTCGACGCCATCCCGGGCGGGGTCACGGGTTTCCTTGGGCCCAACGGCGCCGGCAAGACCACCACGCTTCGGATGCTCCTCGGGCTCGTGACCCCGACATCGGGCTCGGTGCTCATCGACGGGCATCGCTATCGTGACCTGCCCAACCCCACCATGCGCGTGGGCGCCGTGCTCGAGGCGTCGGGATTCCATCCGGCCCGGACAGCGCGCAACCATCTGAAATTGACCGCAGAGGTGGCAGGACTTCCTTTCAGCCGGGTCGATGAGTGCCTGGACCTCGTGGGCCTGTCCGAAGTCGGGGACCGGACCGTCGGCGGTTTCTCGCTGGGCATGCGCCAGCGCCTCGAGCTAGCCCGAGCGATGTTGGGCAAGCCCGACATCCTCGTTCTCGACGAGCCGGCGAATGGTCTCGACCCTCAGGGCATCGCGTGGCTGAGGGACTTCCTCAGGCTCTACGCCTCCGAGGGCGCGACCGCGGGTGACGGTGGACGCATCGTCATCGTGTCGTCACACCTGCTTTCCGAGGCGCAGTTGATCGTGGACGACGTCATCGTTCTGACGGCCGGCCGGCTCGCTGCACAGGGGAGGCTACAGGACCTGCTCGCCGGGTCCAAACGGTCCGTGAGGGTACGGACGCCGGACGCCGACCGCCTCATTCAGGCGCTGCACGACGCGAAGCTCCCCGCGGTGGCGCGGGACGGATTTGTCGTGTGCGATGGCGCCACACCGGAGACGGTGGGCCCGATAATGGTCGAGAACCGCATCGAGGTGCACGAGATGGGCTCGTCTACCGAGTCGCTCGAATCGCTCTTCTTCGCGTTGACGGGCGGTGAGGGCATGCAGCTCGTCCACACTGCGGCGCAGACGGGCGACTACCGCCGATTCAACGACGGCCCACCGGCTTCGCCAGGTCCGTCCCGCTCTGCCGAGCCGATCGGCGGTCAGTGATGAGCAGGTTGCTCAACGCCGAGTTCCGCAAGCTCTGGACGATCTGGTCGACTTTTGTGATCTTCGGGATAGTGGTACTGATCGACCTCGCGTTCGGTTTCGGGCTCGCCTTGGCTCCCGGCGGCCGGCACGGCGGCACCGCCGGCATCGTCCCCCATGGCTCTTCCCAGTGGTTCGTCAACGTGTTCTCCGTGCTCGACGTCTCGCGACTCCTCGCCCTCGTTCTCGGCGTTCTCATCATCACCGGTGAGTACCGGCACAAGACGGTGACGCCGACGTTCCTCGCGGAACCGCGTCGGGGCCGCGTGGTCATGGCGAAGACCGGGGTCGGGTTCGGGGCCGGTGTCGTGTTGGGTGTGCTCACCATGTTGACGGGGCTCGTCCTCGGCCTCGTGCTCGTCGCCATGAAAGTGCACTCCTGTCTGACCCCGCTCGGCGTGAGCCAGGGGATGTCGCAGGCCCTGTGCAGCGTCCAGCACGGGGCCTATTACGTCGCGACGACCCACAACATGTGGCACGAATGGTCGAGGATCGCTCCCGGTGTCGTGCTCGGGACCGGCCTGTTCGCCATATACGGCCTAGGTCTCGGGGCGCTGTTGAAGAACCAGATCGTCGCAATCGTCGTAGGCCTGGTCTTCACCCTGGTCGTGGAGTCGATCATCGGCGCCATATGGCCGACGATCGGCGAGTACCTTCCGGGTCAGGCCGCCACGGCGCTCGAGGACGCCGCCCGGACGAACTTCGGGGGCGGCACAACGCAACTGCTGCCGTGGTGGGGCGGTGCCATCATGCTCCTGATCTACGGCATCGCTCTCGCGTTTGTGGGCACGTTCACGACGTTGCGCTCCGACATCACCTGACTTGTCGGACCGGCGCGCGCCGTCGAATCACCGCTCCCGAGGGTCGGAGAGGACGACGTCGACCCACCAGCGGCCGGGGCTTCCTTCTAGGGTGCGCCCGTCGCTGGCGGCGACGTACCGGCCGCCGGGAAGCCCGTCGGGGAACTCGACGCGTTCGCCCTTCCTGGGCTGAAGACCCTCGACGATCGTCGTGGACCTCCCGGACAGGCGCGCAGCAAGTCTGACCAATTGCTCGACTCCCGCTTTCACGCGGCACGGATCACGGTCGCCCATCCCCGCGACGATTCCTTTCGTCGCCTCTGAGAACGGCGCGGAGTACGAGAGGAAGTAACTCCCGTTCACGAGCCGGGTCCAACCGTGGGCGATCTTGCCCGCCAGGTCGTAAGTGTTCCTCTTGTCGGTATCAGTCAGGTGCTCATGGTTCAGCCGGTCGACCAGCAACGCCGAAGCATCGATCAGCTGGTCGAATTCGGTGTCGATCTCCTGTTTGTTCCAAGATCGGCCGAGGTCGTAACCGAACCGAGCGCGGATCCCACCGACGATCGTCTCGACGGCCGTGTACCCGCGGATCGTACGCTCCTCGTCCCCTTCCTCCAATCCCTTGGCGAAGTCGTCGCATGCGGCCGCCAGCGGCTGTGTCAACTCGACTCGCTCACCGCGTTCCGCCAACATTGCGAAACCCGTCCACGCGGCGCTCGCTTCTCGCGCGGGCGTCTCGTCCGCTCCATGCCCGGAGTCCTTCAAGAACCTGTCAATGGCATTTGCGAGATGAGTGTGGCTGACTCCCCAGACCTTGCGTCCAGGGTCGCCGTTCGTCCAGCCGAGATCGGAGCTCATCAGGCTTGGCTCGTCGGGACCCCGCTCGGCCATGGGCGGGTGCCCTCAGGATCTCGGCAACATCACCGAGCGTTGATGATCGATCGGGGCGTTGCCTGAACGGTTCCCGTAGAAAAGGCAGAACAGATCGTCGCTCATGAACTGCACCTTTCAAGACTAGCTGTGAGGGTGGCGGCATTGGCAGGGAGTTCACGGCCCCTTCGTGCCGGGAGAAGGCCCGTTTCTTGACCGGGCGTTTGCTGGCTCTTACGGTACCGATGAGGCCGTTGGCCTCTCGTCGTGCCCGAAAACGTGTTCGCTTCCTCACCCAACTGGGCGTCATTCTTGCCGTTTTCAGCTCTCGAGAATCTGGGTTGTGCACGGGAGGCGCCGGCCCTCGGCGAGCCCTGTGCAAGCAAGCAACAGATCCGTCGCCGTCGCAGAGTCCGCGTTCTCGCTCCGTGCGGTGTTGTTGCTGGAAAGGACTGATGACCATGACCGTGAGGGTCCGTGAGGGCTGCAACCAGTTGATACACCCCTACGAAAGAATCATCGTTCGTCAACCTTGGTAGGTGGGCGAGGCAACAGGGCATCCATCCGCAGACCGCCTTATCTGTGGTCCCGGACGGGCACGCTCCGGGTCCCACCGACCAAGATGGGCAAGCTCATCTTGGTCGGTGACCTCGAGGCCGAGCGGGTGAGAAGCGGCCTCGCCGCCGTTTGTGCACGGGTGTACTCGGCCGACCAGCGCGACGACGTCGACTGCCAGGTGGCCCGCGTGTCCAGCTTCGCTGTAGTTAACGGCTTTTCGATCGACCGCGTGGTCACCGAGACCGGCTCCGGGCTGAGCGACAAGCGTCGAAGGTCTCTTGGGCTTTACTCGGACCCGAAGGTGACGACGATCTTGGTCGAGCACCGTGATCGCTTCGCCAGGTTCGGCGCGGAGTACGCCGCCGCGTCTTTTGAGGCGAGCGGGCGGCGCCTCTTCGTGATCGACGAGGTCGAGGTCGACGACGACTTCGTTCGGGACGACGATGCCGCGTAGATTCGGACCACCTGACGACTGGGTCTTGCAGGCGTTCAGCTTTGCCATCGAGCCGACCGACGAGCAGGTGGCCATCATCGCCCGGTTCTTCGGCGCTCGGCGAAAGGCGTACAACTGGGCCTTGGAGCAGATCAAGGCCGGCATCGACGCCTACCACGCCACCGGCGTCGAGTCAGAGCGTCCCTCCCTCTACGGGCTGCGCAAGCGCTGGAACGCCGAAAAGTCGGCTATCTGCGTGAACACCGAGACCGGCGAGGTCTTCTGGAAAGCTGCCGATCAGCGGCGATGGCCGACGACCCACGCCGTCGCGGCGGCACCTGCGGCCGTCCATGCTGCCAGGACGACGAACGAAATCGCCACGTGCGCCACGAGGCCTGAGGTGAGGCCGGCCCGAATGACGACGGCCATGTTGTAAAAGGGCAAGAAGTAGTGGACTGTTGCGAGCCAGGCGGGCAGCTGTGATGCCGGATAGACGATCGGGGAGAACAGGAGAACGACGAACATCAGCGCGTTGGTGACGACGTTGGTCACCATGGGGTTGGGGATGGCCAGTGCCATGCCGTAACCGACCGTTATCGCCATCAGCGCGCAGAGGAGGACCGCCGGGACGAGCAGCGGTGAGAGCGCCAGATGAACGTCGTATCGCCACGCCGCGACGAGGAGGGCGAACACCGAGCCCGGGAGGGCGAAGAGCGTGAAGAGCGTGAAGGTGGACGCGGCCTGGGCGCTTCTCGGCGAGGGCAACGACCAGATGTAGTCGAACGTCCCTTCGAGCTTCTGCTCGGCGACCGTGCCCGGGAGCATCACGAATCCGACGGGCACGAGCGCCAGCGTCGGTGCGCCTGTCGTGATGTACAGGGCCCGGATGGCCGTGATGTGCGGGTAGAAGAACCCGTACAGAAGGGCCATGCCGGCTCCCATCAAGGTCTGGATGACGATCATCATCGGCACCCATTGGCGCACGCGGCCGTAGTCGAAGCGCATCATCGAGGCCAGGCTCGCGACCCAGTAGCCGACACCAGACCGCAGCTCGGTTTGCGGGACGTGCCTCGGACGGGCTCCGACGACGCCGGCAGTCATGGTCGCCGCCCGAGCGCCCGGCCGGCGAGCGCCGCGCAGACGATCGCCCACGCACCGAGCACGACGTACGCGGACATCACCGCCGCGTGGCCCCCTGGTGTGAGCGCGGCCCTTGTGACCACCGCCATCTGACGGAACGGAAGCCACCAGTTGACCGCGCCGAGCCAGCGCGGCATCTGGGAGAGGGGGTAGAGCACGGGAGCAAAACCAAAGACGACGAAGACCAGGAGCTGGGTGATCATCCGCGTCGCCATCGGGCTGCCTATGGCGTGCCCGAGGGCGTAGCCGAGCATCGTGCCGGCGAAGGATGTTAGAAGGACGGCAGGGACGATCATCGGGGAGACGTGCAGGGGAAGGTCGTAGCGCAGCTGCGCCACGCCGAGAGCGACGACCATCGCCGGCACTCCGCCGATGAGGCAGACCGTGTACCACGCGGCGGCCGCCACTGACCGGCTCACCGGCATCGAGCGCAGGTACTCGTAGCTGCCGTTGGACCTCTGGTCGGCCACGAGCTGGGGTCCGAGGATCATCCCGACCGTCAGCAGGTTGACGACGGGCACGCCGGTCGACACGAACAGGGCCGCTGTCGTCGGGATGTGCGCGAAGAACAGGGAGATGCCGAGCACGAACCCGACGCCCGCCAGCAGTTGCACGACGGTGAGCGTCACGAGCCACATGCGCAGGCTGGCGAGGTGCCACAGGACCATCACGGTGTAGTCGTGCCACCAGTGCCTCGCCCCGCGCTCGACGGTGCCGTGGGGCACGAGGGTCGCGGCAGAGGCCTCAACCACCTTCGTCGTCCTCGTCGAGCGACATGTGCGAGGTGAGCCTGATGTACGCGTCCTCCAGGGTCATCGCGGCCAGCGCGTACTCCTCCGCGACGCCGGCATTTGTCATCTCGGCCGCCCATGAGATCGCCGTGGAGGCGTCGGCTTCGGCGATCGTCGTGACGAGGTTGTTCCCGACGCGCACCGGCGGACCCGCCCATGGTGGCAGCTCAGGTGTGGCTGTCCCAGGCGTGAGCATCAACTGCAGGCGCAGACGCGACCTGTCGCCCGCCTTCATGGACGAGGGCGTCCCTTCGGCAACGAGCCGACCCTTGTGGATCACCGCCAAGCGGTCGACCGACTTCTCGGCCTCGAGCACATTGTGGGTCACGAGCAGCACTGCACACCCGTGGGCGCCAAGGGCGCGGATCTCCTGCCAGAGCAGGCGCCGGCGCAGAGGATCGACGTCGTTCGTAGGCTCGTCGAGGATCACCACCCGCCCAGGGCGGACAATGGCCATGCAGAAGCCGACCAGTCGCCTCACGCCGCCGGACAAGCTATGGCCGAGCACGTTCTTCCACTCTCCGAGATCGAGCGCGTCGATCAACCAAGCCGTGCGAACCCGGACGTCCTTGGCGCTTCCTCCGCGGATGCGGCCGGCGAGCTCGATCGCCTCCGAGACGTGGAACGACTCGATCGGCATCTGCACCTGCGGCAGGTACGAGCACAGCTGCCGTGCTGCGTCCGGGTCGGCGACGAGGTCGAAACGACCGAGCGTGATGCGACCGGAGGTCGGCTTCAGAAGGCCGATCGTCTGTTTGACGAGCGTGGACTTGCCGGCTCCATTAGGGCCGAGAAGTCCGTAGACCTCACCCGGCTCGACGTGGAGTGTGATGGCGTCGTTGGCGGCCAGTGTGCCAAAACGCTTGGTGAGCTCGTCGACGCGGAAGGTCCAGTCCTCACTTGTTCGTGCTGGCGTCATGGCGGTGTCGGCCATTCGCCCGGCGGGTTCTGCGTCATCGCCAGTCGTCGATCACGTAGCAGTCGCGGCGGTCGTAGCACGGCTTGTTCGGGCAGTGCATGGCGACACCCTGGAATTGGTTCCGGAACCCTCTTTCCCGAAGCGCAACGTAGGCAGGCTCACGCCCGAGGTTCACCCCGGCGGAGAGCGTCGCGGCACCCGCGGTCGCGGCGAGGTCCTGGCACGCGTCGATGAGCTGGCCGAACGAACGCGCTGCCTTGCGCCCGGGCCTTGCCGCCCCGAACTTCACATAGCACGTGCCGCTCCCGGCCTCGGTCCCGGGACCGATGTGGCAGACCGCCACCGCCTGCAGCCCGGAGTCGTCGCGGATCAGCACGGTCTCACCGAGGTTCTGGTCGAGCACGGCGTCCAGCTCCCGGGTGACGTCGAGGCCGTCGAAGACAGCGGAGGTGAGCTCACGGACCTCCCGTGCCGCCCCCGAGCGCTCGTGCGAGGCGACCTCGGAGAACCTGGCGTACGAGATCGCCCGTCCCGGTGCGACCACCGGCGACGCCATCGAGGCGATCAGGTACCTGGGCCAGAACCCGAAGCTCTGGTAGAGGCCGACGTGTTTCGGGCTTTCGGGGAATGTCAACAGCCCGACGTGCCGTGTCTTCCACGAGTCGAACAGGGCCATCGTCGGCTCCATCAACCGCCGGGCCACGCCGCGGTCCCAGTGCTCGGGCTGTACCGTCAAAGGCCCTAAGAACCCGACGCTGCCCCAGTTCGTGAGGAAATTCGACCCGATCAGTTCGCCGTTCAGCTCGGCCCCGAGCGCCGCCCCCGGGTCAGCCCGCCAGCGTGTCCGCACGAAGTCGACGTCGCCGAAGAACTTCTCCGGTTCGGGCGCTCGAAGGAAGGTGCCGAACGCAGTTCGGAAGATCCGGTCGGCCCGGTCGAGGTCACGCTCTGACAGGGGCCGCACGATCAGGTCGCCGGGACCTCTTGAGCTTTGCTTCTTGGAGCTCACTGCGGATTCCCCGCGCCGCTTGCCTCAATCCAGTCCTGGGAGGGGACGCTGGTCGGGTGTCGTCCAAGAGTGCAGGGTCTTCAGGTAGTTGGCCCGTTCGAAGGCGCTCGCATCGACCGAAGTCGCCTGAGAGACCGAGCCGCGGAGCTGTGCCACCGACGTGTACTCGTGCTCGGCCAGCCAGGAGCGCAACTCGGACGTGACGGCGCTGACATGGCCCGGGCCCGAGTGGAGGATGGCCGAGGTCATCATGGCCACGTCGGCACCGACAGCGAGAAGCTTGACGACGTCCGGCCCGGTGTGGACCCCGGAGGTCGCGGCCAGCGAAACTCTCTGCCCGAGCTGAGGCCGCAATATGGCGATCCAACGCAAGGGCAGGCGCATCTCCCAGGTCCGGGACAGCTCCACCTTCGAGACGACGTCCATCGTTTCCAGGTCCAGATCGGGCTGGTAGAAGCGGTTGAACAGGACGAGCCCCGAGGCGCCGGCCGCCACGACCCTGGCGGCGAAGCTGGCCATGGCCGAGTAGTAGGGGGACAGCTTCACGGCAACCGGCAGTGACACGCTGGCGCACACCTGCGTCACGAGCTCCAGATCCGCTTCTTCCACCTGCGCCGCGGTCAGCTTCGGATCGGTGGGGACCCGGTACACGTTCAGTTCGAGGGCGTCCGCGCCGGCGTCGGCGAGGATCCTGGCGTAACGCACCCAACCACCGTTGGACGAGGCGTTCAGGCTGGCGATCACTGGCACCTGCACCGCCTTCTTGGTCTCCTCCAGCAGCTCGAGGTATCGGTCCGTCGCGCTGGTGAAGTTGGTGACGGCGGGGAAGTAGTCGAGTGCCTCGGCGAAACGTTCGCTACCCGCTTCGAGCGCGTACGACAGCCCAACCTCCTCAGCGACGATCTCCTCCTCAAACAGCGACGGCAGGACGAGGGCGCCGACCCCGGCATCGGCGAGGGCCCTGGCGCCGTCGACGTCGCGGGTGAGCGGCCCTGCCGATGCGACTATCGGTGACGACAACTGGAGGCCCAGATACGTGGTCCTCAGGTCCACTGAGTCTGGCCCGGCCATCACTCGACCTCCTCGTCGTTGCCGTCCTCGGTATCGGGGACCGTCTCCGGTTCCACGTCGGAGGCGACCCGTGGAACGGTGCGCTTCTCCGACGCCAGCTGCTCGTAGTACCGCCACCGCTCGGTCACGTCGGCCTGCGCCAAGGCGTCCAGGCGAGCCGCTTGGCGGGGGTAGGTCCGGGCCAAGGTGGCATAGCGGGCCTCGGTGGCGACGAACTCCGCGAGCGGGATCGACGGTGCCTTTGAGTCGAGCTGGAAAGGTTGCCCCTCCTCGGCTTGCGACGGATGGAACCGGTACAAGGGCCAGTAGCCGGACCGGATTGCATCCTTCTGGTGCGTCATCGACTTGGCCATGTCGATCCCGTGGGCGATGCAGGTCGAGTAGGCGATCACCAGCGAAGGGCCGGGGTAGGCATCGGCCTCGAGCAGAGCCTTGGTCGCCTGGACGTCGTTGGCCCCCACCGCGATCTGGGCCACGTACACGTTGCCGTAGGAGCGGGCCACCGCACCGAGGTCCTTCTTGGCCGACTCCTTTCCAGCGGCGGCGAACTTGGCCATCGCGCCCCGCTGCGTGGCCTTTGACGCTTGGCCACCGGTGTTCGAGTAGACCTCCGTGTCGAGCACGAGGATGTTGACGTCGCGCCCGGTCGACAGGACGTGGTCCAGCCCACCGAAGCCGATGTCGTAGGCCCAGCCGTCACCGCCGATGATCCACACGCTCTTGCGGACGAACGCACTGGTGAGCGCCATGAGATGGCGAGCGCGCGAGGCCACGGAATCGTCGGGGGAGGCGACCAGCCGCCCCAGCACCTCGTCGAGCTGGGCGACGCGCCGCCTCTGGGCGAACACAGCCTCCTCGTCGTCCTGTCCTGCTTCGAGGATGGAGGTGGCCAGCTCCTGACCCACCTCCCCGGCGAGCGAAACGAGTAGGGCACGACCCCTCTTCTGCTGCGCCTCGAGACCGAGCCGGATGCCGAGGCCGAACTCGGCGTTGTCCTCGAACAGGGAGTTGCCCCAAGCCGGACCGCGCCCTTCGGCGTTCGTCGCCCACGGTGTCGTGGGCAGGTTGCCGCCGTAGATGGACGAGCAGCCGGTGGCGTTGGCCACGAGCATGCGGTCCCCGAACAGCTGGCTTGCCAGCTTCAGATACGGCGTCTCCCCACAGCCGTCGCAGGCTCCGGAGAATTCGAACAGTGGCTGGAGGGCCTGGGAGCCCTTCACCGAGTCGTGCGGCAGCAGGGAGCGGTCCAGCTCGGGGATGGACAGGAAGAAGTCCCAGTGAGCCCGTAGCCGGTCTCGGTGAACGAGCGCTGGCTCCATGTTGATGGACTTGTGCTTGGCCTCGGTCTTGGACTTCGCCGGGCACACGTCGACGCAGACACCGCAGCCTGTGCAATCGTCAACGGCAACCGCGATAGCCATCTCGTGACCGGGGAGATCCTTGGAACGGAAGGGCTTGGACAAGAAGCCTTCAGGGGACCCGGCCAATGCTTCGGGAGTGAAGACCTTCATTCGGATGACGCCATGCGGGCAGACGATCGTGCACTTGCCGCAGTCGATGCAGATGTCCGGGTCCCAGATCGGCATCTCCAATGCGATGGCGCGCTTCTCGTAGCGGGTCGTCCCTGACGGGAACCGGCCGTCCGCCGGGAGGGCGGACACAGGCAACAGGTCGCCCTTACCGTCCATGAGCATCGAGGTCACGTGCCTTACGAAATCCGGGGCCGATTCGGGGACCGCGACGCCGATCGAGCT
>Ga0116127_1000629_pt1 | contig 29219 bp, 30 predicted proteins | sample June2015DPH_16_1_FD_89731 | JGI IMG/M metagenome (GOLD analysis project Ga0116127, IMG submission 89731) | Peatland microbial communities from SPRUCE experiment site at the Marcell Experimental Forest, Minnesota, USA - June2015DPH_16_100 | ecosystem: Environmental > Terrestrial > Soil > Wetlands... | reverse complement strand
GTTCCCCAAGCGGTCGGGGCGGCTAAACCAACTCCATCCCAATCAGCGACGTTAACATTTTGCAGAGCGGGGAAATTTCCTACCGTAACCTGAATGGCTGCGGGGCGGAAAGCCAACGTCAAAGCAGTGAAAGCTACGGACGAACCAAGCGTAGCTTTGAATGTATTCGTGTCATTTCCTGTTCGGAGGAAACGATGTCAATCGGGTGTCCAAATTCCGCAGAGAACGCGCCGAAGTTATTCAATACAGATGCACCCGCTACAGCCACGTTTCCCGTGTCGAAAACGCTTGAGGCGGGAGAGTTCGGGGACGCGGCAGAGATTACACCAGCAGCCGCGCCTACGACCATGAAGCCAATGTCGTAGGGTTGGGTGACGCTGCAATTCACTGCGACGGCGGTTCCCGTACTAACGAGGGAACTTGCTGCCGAGAGATCAAGGGAACCAGCGCCTTCAATTTCGTACAGCGCCATCGCAATGTCAGTGCTTGCTGACGTAGCTGTGACGGTAGGTGTCCCTGCCGTAGTGACGATAGCGAAGAACGCTATGGTAAGGCCCGATCCTGCTTGGGCCTGCACTCCCGCTGTCTGCCACTGGAGGTTAAGGGAATCCTTCAGTGTGACTATGGTCTGGAGACCAGTGGCAACCAGAACTACCAGAGTGTCTCCCAACTGCACTGCCTTGGGAAATGCTTTGACGCACGTCGTGCTTGCGATAGCGACCTGTGTGATTGCGCCTTGAGCCAGAGAGCCCTGCACAATTACGGGGTTCATCGTAGCGCCAGTTACACGCAGTTTTCCCGTGGTGTCTCCTGCTACTGGATGATAGACGCCGAAGAAATCGAGGTCTTCCATGACGGCGTTCACGGAACCTGCAGCGACGTTGACGTAAAGATTGCTAGAACCATCCACAACTAGGGCCGAATACCCAGCAAAGAGAGAGACGTTTCCGCCGATAACAACGCCTGTCGGCGCAGTTCCGAACTTGCTCGGGGCACCTAAAGCAATTCCGTCCCATTCGGTGACGTTGACGTTTTGAAGAGCGGGAAAATTGCCAACTGTGACAGAACCAGAAATGAGCGCAGTCACAGAGCCCAATGAGCCTGCAGCAATATCGACCTTCAAATTGCCAGAACCGTCTACCACTAAAGCCGAGTAGCCTGCGAAGATAGAAACGTTACCACCAATGACAAGACCAGTCGGAGCTGTGCCGAAATTGGTAGGAGGAGCGAGCACTAAACCTGCCCACTCGACAACATTGACATTGGCGATGCCCGTAAACACAACTGGTACGGCAGGTCCAGCGTTTGCGCCTGTAGGTACTGTAATGGTCTCAGTCGTTGATAGGGTCACGGCGGCTGTTTGAGCCAGCGCGCGACCTATCAATGTTCCGCCACCAAGTGTGATAGAATCGGCAGCCATGATGGTGCCGACCATGTTCGAGATGACGCCGTTCCAGACTGAAGTGAACGAGGTGCCTACAACCCAGAATACGTTGGCCGCTTGTGCGCCGTTAACCAAAAGAACTGATGCTCCGCTCTCTAGCTTCAGCGTTGAACCTGCCTTGAAAACGAAAATTGCGTTGGCGTTGCCTTGAGCATCCAGCGTGATGCTGGTAGGAATGTCCATGGACGTTCCTGCTGAATAATTCCCTGCGGTATACGTCGCAGCGGTCGAGCCGTTGCCGAGAACACTCAAGTTTGCAGACGAACCGCTCAGCGACGTGAACGTCAGGCCGCTGTAGTAGGCAATCGCTGCCGTCAAATCCAACTGTGCCTGTATCGCCGCTGCGTCGTCGTAGTCAAACACACCGGGAGACAAAAGAACCGAGGGCGGGAATTCAGTCACAGATGTGGCGTTGTTCGGCGAGATGCCAATATTTCCGCCTGAGATGACGCTGCCCGCGCCCGCGCTGCCCGTAATGGCAGACGCGGCGAGAATGGCGTAATTGGCGGCAGTCAAAAGATTGGGAGCGCTGTTGACCACGGCTCCGTTCTCAATAACAACTCGAAGATTTCCTAACAAGTCTTCTGAAAGAAGAACCTGATCGCCGTTCGTCCATGACTGCGCCGAAGCAGTCGCTAAGGCTGGCAGTACGCCGACGTTATCCGAAGACGGTGCGGCATTATCATTCGTGAGCGTACCCGTGACGGGGAGCGGATTGGGCACATTGAAACTCGACCCCACAACGGGGAATATCTGGCTGGTCGCCATGTTTGCTACCTTTCGTTATGACTCTAGCGGCACGAATTGAAAAACAACAGTTGTTGCTTGCACGCCAGTGCTCAAATTCGTCACAGTGACGTAAATCGTAGAAGTTTGCGGATTATCTGCATTGCTGCCCACGCAGTCCAAAACAGCCCAACTCAAACTCGACAAAAAGACGACATCTAATATCAACCCTTGCGTCGTATTAAAAGGCGCTTGCGATACAGGCCGAGATTGGTCTAACGTCTGCGCTAAAGCCGTGTCGTACAGCTCAACACGGCTGAATCCGCTTACCGATGCATGTATCAGCAAAAAGCCTTTAGACATCTGCACGCTGCCTGTCCATATTTGGCTAGGAACCAAGGCTGGCGTTCTGATACTTGTAGTCTGCGCGGTTTGTGCTGGAGAAATGGTAGTAGACGATGATGAACTACTTGCACCACCTGCCACAACTTCGCCAACATTGTTAACTGTCGTTCCGCCGCTTCCCCCGATGTTGCTCGGGGGAGTCTGCGTTCTAAATCTAGGAATATCCGATCCTTGCCCCCATTGCCGCAAAGAATCCGCCGAGTTATTAGACGCTGGGAGCGGACACATTTGGTACGCTGATTTCACAAGTGAAGCGAGTTTCTGATCGGGCGGCACAGGCTTGTTTTCCTGTGCTGCCGAATCAACGGGCGCAAGATTTGCTCGATCTGCATTTATTGCAGCGCTAAGAGGTGGCATAAGCTGTTTCCTTATATCCGCGTAATCGCGCATACGCGCATGCTTTACAGTTGCGCTTTACACGAATGCTGCCGTCCCTTCCGTCGTGCCGCGTCGAAATCAGCAAGTTATCTTCCGAAAGAGTGTGGCCGTTAATGCAGATTTTTTGCTGCTTGCCGTCACTGATCTTCCGTCTCGACGCCTCGCTATGATGGCGGCCTTTGAAAAATCCCTTACTCCATGGATGCGGGATCGACGACACTGCTTTGCCGATTCTTAGTTTAGCTTCTGCTGTGTGCCTATACCCTAACCCAAACTGATTACCTAGACTAATCTCTACCTTTTTGCGGCGCGCTTCATCTGATATACCAGAAACCCCTTCGCCTCCATTAGTCCAATTGCGCAAACATCCCGTGTCTAAGTCTTTACGACCATACGCGGCAATAAGAAGTTGCTCCGCAAATAACGCATCAGACTCCGTATCGTGATCCTGAAGAAGTATGAACTTCCTATCGCGAGGCAGTCTAACGCGATGCCGTGAGCTAAAGGCACGTTTACCGCTGCCTTTACCGACATAGTAGGGCGTGCCGTCATATCGCAAATACAGATACGTATAAAATTGCTTTACGCTTTGCAATGACGGCATGAAATTCCTTCCTTGAACTACTGTTCGACATACAAGACACCGCTTATGGTGTAGTCGATGAGTTCGTTTTGGACTGTGTCGTTACCCCAGTAAATTCGAACCTGTAAATGGCGGCACAGCGCGTCAATATCGGGATCATCCGATACATAGAACCGTTGGGCCAAAATGCTTCGGCTCGTGGGCTGATTGGTTGGATCAGTTTCCCACTGCTTCAACATGTCGAATGGAACGCTGGTGTATGGCGTCGCTTCGTCAAGGAGAACTCCTAGTCGAAGTGGATTTCCAATCCGCACACTCTCAGTCGTGAAGAAGTTAACTCCTGCCACTTGGCCGGGGTTGACTAGCACCACAGAACCGATGTCTGCGTACGCTAAGTACGATGCAGTGCCGTCTGTGAAAGCGGGCGAGAACAACGAAGCACGGCGTAAAATCTGACCGACCCCAAAAGGACCTATTAAAAGTCTCTTGATGCCGGGCTGCACTTCAATAGCCTGCACTGCCTTAATGGCCGGGGTCGCGTTAGTTCCACCCGCGATTTGCGCAAATGGGGACCAACTGGACCCAGCTTCGGGAGCTGGCGTCGTACAACATCTGTACCAGCCAGTCTCACCGTCCGCGATGTACCACGCTTGGTCTTCACCGTTGACGTACCATGCAATGTAAGCTGAAGAAGAACTCCAATTCTGACCTAGAATTCCTACATTCTGAAGGCCGAAATTGTTTCCGATTGGCTGCCCTGTGTCTACAAAGCCCCCACCGGGGTCAATCATCATCTGCGTTCCGTCTGTTGTCAGAAGGCCGATGATGGTTCCACAGAAATCCAGAGCGTTGTAGCTCAACAGGCCGATTCCCGGTAAATAGGGTTGACCCGGCTGAATAGGATTGGCCGTCGTTCCTTGTCCCGGTATAATGTAAACATCCGAGATGGTAAAGACAAGCATGCCAACTGAAGTTGGGAACAACCGCTTTACGAGTGACGGCATCTGGGCGAAGTTCAACGGCGACGTGCCGTTGATCCCGTTCCCTATTGGGGCGGCTGGACCAGTCGTCCAATAAACAACGTTGCCGATGCTGTACCAAATTCGACTCAGGTGATATGAGAGATTGATTGCACCGAGTGCTGGGGGAGTGTTTTCTCCCGCCATCGCTCCTTGTAACTCTGCATTCAACCCAGTGTCGGGAGTCGTGTCCTGATACCCGTACTTCAAATATTCGTTGAGCGGCAACGTGTAAATGCTGTTGCCTATGCCCGGAATCAGCAGCGGCGTTGCTCCACCGTCCGTCGTACGGAAGATGGCGACATAGTCTGCCTGCGGATCGATTTGCGCGATAGGCGGCAAACCATATCCCGGAGGCAACTGAACATACTCAGCGTTCGTAAACGGCCCTGTGCCTACCGAAAATTGCGACATGTTGGAAACGGTGTTGTCGAGTGTATTGACAAGCGCAATGCCGTATCTCCAGCCGGGGTCTGTAGGGTTACCGTTGCCCACCGTCAACAAATTGGTGTCCGTAGATGACGGTACTGGACCTTCGTTAACCCAACTCAAATTCGGATTGTCGAGTGTCAGAGCATTGAGTGCAGTCTTCCATGTCGGTTGCGTAGCCGCAGTGTAACCGGCTTCATACGGTCCTTCTTGGTTACCGTTCGTGTCAATGATGACATCATTAGCTTGCGTGAAATTTTCGTTTTTCTTCCACACAAAATCCGAGGCGGGTCCGTGATTATTCCACACCAAGTACCCGCCTGTAGGCGAGTACACTCCGTGCCCGTTGCCGGGATATGAACTGCTCTCCGTCACTGCGGGATACAGAGGTGCTGCGCCAGTCCCCCATGTCGGCCATGCAGGGGTTGCGATAACGGGATTAGTACCCATCGCTTGCACACTCTTGCACGTCGCCACTGCAACAGCCGTTTCGGCAACACCGCTTGGATTGACAAGAGTCAGATGCGTCGTGGTTGCGGCACTGCACAGAAAATAACCATTGTTTGCTGCATTGACTGTGAATCCAGTGACATTGAACGTCTGCCCGACTGGCGTGATAACGCCTACAGGGAATGTGCCAACATAGACCGTTTTACCTGCGGACGCCGAAGCGCACGAGGTGATGGTATACGGCCCGACAGTCGGAGCGGGTGTGTAGTTCGCAAACTGCACTACCAGTGTTTGTTGAAACTGGTTCTGGTAGTAGTCAACTTCAAAATCATAAATACCCGCAGACGGAAAGGTTAAAGTACCTGTATCTTCAATATCCCCGTCGATGTTATTTCCACCGATAACAGTCCAAGAAGTATTCAAGGCACCAGTCGCCTGACCGTTAAGATTCTGCGGGTTCGTTTGAGCCCACGTCACAGCCTGCGAGCACGCTAAGACTGCGCCGTCATCGTGACTGAACACAATGCTGCACTGTCCGTTATTATTGTTCATGAACTCTTGCGTAATCTCAATTGAGAACAACGCAACCATGCTGTATCCCGTTCTTGCGCTCGCAAAAGGCGTCGTGACGCCCGTGATTTCGCCCGCTTGGTTCAGCGTAGCGTTCACCATAGGCTGCTCATTAGGATCAGGGCCGGGATTGAAGATCAAACTGTTGACTGACGCGGTCGCGGTTGCTCCACCCGTTGTTGCGGGCACAGGTTGAAACTTACCAATACTGCCTGCCACGTAGTACCAAAGGTCAACATAATCGCCCGCAGACATTTTAGTGTTAGAAGGCGATGCCGCCTGTTGAACGATGCGCGGCACAAGGACAGGCTGCAACTGAAATAGACACGGTACCCCGCCCGCATTAGCGACGACGTACTGCCCAGTCCCTGCTACAGGATTGCCGTTCACATCAACATGTTGCGGGCAATAAATCGCTCCCGCTGTCCATATCAATGATGCGGCGGTCTGGATCAAAGTCCATGTGACGCCGCCGTTAACAACTTGGAATCCAACAGCATGTCCAGAAGTAAAAGGTTCTGTGGTTCCTGCGCCAGCTCCTGCTGTCGTTACTTGCCACAAATCTCCGCCATTTATGGTTTTGGCAATAACAACGCCGTCCAGAGAATAAAACGTGTTGATTTCCCACGCTCCACTGCCGACGTTGGGAGAGACTTTGTTGAGGATGCCTGTAGGAGGTTTTATGCCCCAATTGAAAATGCCCGCCGCTTGCGCCGAAGTCGGATTGCTGCGATTGATCCATAGAGCCGTGCCGTCCACTGTAAGAACGTTGGAAGGATACGGCCATACTGCTGCAGGAACCAACGCCGTAGTTGCCCATGTCGGCTGGGTCGCGCCTTTGGTCGGGGTTCCGCCGTTTACAATAACTGCCAAACCTGCATCGGCAACGGCCACATGCGCAGCCACTGGAGTTGTCAAAACCACAGTGACTGTGTTGCCTGCGATAGCCGTGACATAGCCAAATGCTCCATTGAGCTGAGTAGCGGTCGCAAAACCTTGGAACTCGATTGGAGTTCCTGTGGCGATTGGGTCAACAGCGTTTAACGGATTCAGGCTTGTCGATGAAAATATTCCCGTCGATAAAACGGTGCCCGCTGCGGCAGTGAACACAACAGTCGATACGGCAGGATCGGTGCCCGCAGTGGTAATTGTGACGTTGCCCGCATTGGTCAAAACTGCCGCTATGAGTTGCTGAAGGGCAAGATTCGAATCAATGATGTATGTCGAAAAGAATGGGTACTGTCCTTGCGACATAGTGATAGTGGGAATGCTTGCCCACGTCGTCACAGTTTCCAACCATTTACGCTGCTCGGCGCTGTCTCCAAAGAACAAGATGTTGCCTACAGATTCCATGAACGCTTGTTGCGCCACGGTCTTTTGGAATACGAGCGCCTTCATGCTGCCGCCCGGAAACACTCCTGTCGTCCCTGTGGCGTCCAGACCAGTCCAGATGCTGGCATACGTGCCCGGATTTGTACCGCCGCTTGTCGGCACGACAGTAATTGCGTAGGCCGAAGCGATAGTTACTGCGCCTGACGACGTGACAATGCCTGCCAGTGCTCTGCCTGTGAACGTACCGCCGCCACCGAGCGTGATGCTGGTGTTGGCAAGGATGTTTCCAACCATGTTGCCGGGAGCTACTTGCGTGAACGAGCTGCCAACAAGCCAGACTACATTGTCAGCTTGCGCCCCGTTTATCAAAATAACTGAGGCGTTGGTTTCTAGCTTTATAGTCGAAGCCGTGGCGTAAAACACGAATTGAGCGTTGGGATTTCCTTGCGCATCAAGGGTGATGCTGGTGGGAATGTCCATGCTGGAAGTCGAAGAGTAATTGCCCGCGTAGTAAGTTCCACTTCCGCCAACGCCTGAAGTACTCAAGTCAACGGCGGTTCCCAGCGACGTAAACGTCCGCGTTAAAAGCGCGTTGTAAGCCGCTAATGCGTCGATCTGGGCTTGGGCCGCATCGATGTTGTCAACTGTGGCCGTGCCGCCGTCAAACGTGATTGTGGGCGTCGGATAAGAACCTATGAGTCCACCAGTCACGACGGTTGTGCCGGTGTTGGTGATTCCAGCAGCAGCCAAAATGGCGTAACTCGCTGCGGATAGCAAAAGTGCACTAAAACCTGTGTTAATTATCGCGCCAACCTGACCGACCGTGTCAATCATTACATCTATGTCTTCGGTCGTAGGCCCGAGCAAGTGAAACGATTCAAAACGATCCACGTCGTCGAACGTAGCGCTCGCTACTCCCGTGGTCGGATTAGTGTATATCGGATTTCCGGGACGACGGCACAAAGTCAAACGATTGCTGATCTCGGTATTCAAACCGCCGATCAAGGCGTCGTTTGACGATCCACTGTAGAACTTTTCCACGAACGCCGTGTTCAGGCCGCGCAACGGGGACCTATTGGTATTCAGGCCATAAAAGAACCGGCCTGTATAGAGAGTTGCCGCCTTGGGCGGCTTTTGGGGCTGCCCTCCGTTGCTAGGAAATTGTGCTGGCATTGCTGCTCCTTAACTTAATGCGATGGCTGGCCAACCGCATACGAAATTGGTATAATTATTAGCAGGGCACCACACGAGTCCTTTAGGAACTATCGTCAATGTGCCGGGCAGTGTTCCTGCCGATCCGACGGACGTAGTTGACCACGCGTATCCCGCCTCTGAAGGTACGGCATAGCTTATATCAAAACCTGCCCCGTGATTGCTCAGCGTGCCGAACAGGTACAAGCCCGGAGCGAGCGTCACAGGAGCCTGCAGAACAGGTTCAGTGTTGAACGAACTACTTCCAATGCCTGTTGTCGGGCCGATGTTAGCAACCAATGTCGCAGTCGTGGCCGCAAGGCTTGCAATGCTGTAGATGCCGATGTCCGATAAATCCGTGCCGTTGTCTCCTGTTGAAGAAAACCAACTGAGCTTCGAAAATGTTATCTCGTAGGGAATGCTAAAGACGTACATCGTCACTACGTTGTTTCCAGCTACCCCCGTCACTTGGCCCGATTGGTTAAGAGCTATCGGAGGAGTAAAGAATGGCGTGTTCGGAGCTATTCCGCCGCTACTTATGGCCGAAATCGTGACATCTCCAGACCCGTCCACCGTAACTGAGACTCCAGACCCGTTCAGAAGGTTCAACAGTGTCTGGCTGCCGTTAAGCACACCATTGGTTTTTAGCGTGATGCTGCTGCCCGCTGCTTCAAGATTTACGGTGCCGTTACCCAAGTCCGTTATCGTGACGCTGCTATCCGCGCTTTCTAAATTTAAGAGTCCCTGAACGACGTTAGGCGTACCGTTTACTTCCAGAACCGTGCCACCACCGCCGCTGGCGGCAGCAACGAATGAACTGTTCGGAACCCAATTATCGACATCGAACATCGCACCACTTGGGACGAGAAGATTGTAGTTCGGACCCCATGCAAGTTCGCCTGCGGCGCTGTACGCCGTAACGGTGTAAGATGCTCCCAACGGGTTCATTTGGTCTGTGGGCCATACTGATTGCGTGGGAAAGCCGTCACCTGACGTTCCTTGCACATTGCCGTTCGCATCGAGCAGGATTGTTAGCGCTATACCGCCGCAAATTTGCCCAGCGCTAGACGACAGTTGTTCGTCTTGAACTAGCACCATCTTGAGCGAACCGAGTGCTAGAACATTGCCTTCAGAGTCCTGCCAATGACCATTTATGAGCTGAACTTTTGTTGCTGCCATGATGCTCCTTACTGAAAATAATTGGGCGACCAAAAATTGATGTTAAAGACACTCGCACCCGCCACTGTTTGTATGGACGGACCCCATACCAGCTGGCCGTCTTCAGCGTAAACGTACGCGGTGTACGCTGGCGCAATCCCGCCTCCTGTATACAGATAGTCCGTACGCAACACAAAGACTGAACCGTAGATATTGCCCGAGCCGTCCAGTGCGTAACCGATGCTGAGACCGCCGCATACCTGACCCACAGGAGCAGGATTCAAAATCTGTGCATCTGTGTTTATCTTCAGCCGCAGCCAGCCATTTGCAAGAGGTTTGCCCGTAGCATCTTGGAACCCTCCACCAACAATTTGTGCCGATGCTGACATAAAACTCCGTTATCCTTGCGCCCGCGCTTGTATGCCTTGCGCCTGCGTCTGCACTTCTAACGCTGTCAAATCGTTCCATGCGGAAAGGAAAATGTTCCGTTCCGTGGCCGTTATCCCTGTCGCTCGGCCCAGCAAATGCGTCACAAACTTCTGACTCGCCATCTGTGCGCGAGGGTCATCAGAAAAACTCCACATCAACGCGAGAAAGCCCCAGTTGTAGATATATGCCATGTAGTCGGGGATGGGAGCCCACGTCTGATTCAGACTCTTGACTAACGGGGCCGTATTCTGCGCATGGATGGATATTGGATACGCCAAGTTCGGCGCAGGCATGACACGGAATGTGACGTTGCCGTTGGCGTCCTCGGTATGCGGCTCGATAAACAATGGACGGGCCGTGTTGCTCTCTAGCGCCAAATTTCCTTTGACTTCTAACTCAAGCCATTTGGGCGTTGCGGGCCGACTGATGTCCAGAGCGCTAGCGTGCTCAATGTGGCTAAAATTGGGAACGAGGAGCGTATAATCCTGTGTCGTTCCCGCCGTGATAGTGCCGCCTGCAGCAGACGTGCTTGCAAGATCGGGAAACAAAATCTGCGCCGTTATTGCAGACCCAGTGTTTGTCAGAATCGCCACAGATAGCCCGTTTAACGGTATCGCCCCTGCGGCAGTGAAGCCGCTCAACAGCGCAATTTGATTGACGCCAATCGTTGTCGCCACCGTCGCCGAAAGAACGTTCCCAGTAACAGAAACGTTGCCTGTCAGATTAGAACTTACTGCTGTCGGACTGCACGTAAACGTCAACTCCGTGGTGTTCCATAACCACTTAAAGGGCGGTGAGAGAATCGCCTGCATAACCAAATTTGCTGAAGTCTTAGCGGGCTCTAAGGCATTACCTATGCCACTGGGACGGTTAAAATTAAAGCGTTTACAAAATTCCATCGTCCCTAAAATTGTGTTGGTTGAAATTGCCACGGTGGAACTCCTTTACGCTTCAATGAACTTGCGGAGGACAAGTACGACCCATGCGCTGAGCGACCAATCCCACATCCAACGACCAAGGATGATGCCGAAATCGCCGATACTGTAAATGCTTCCCAAATCAAATATGTCGGCGAGAAATTTCAAATGATCCTTCGGCTGCATAATGGTATGGACGCCGTCAAGAAACACCCCACCATTAGTACACGAATTCGGGTCTGGGTCTTTCTCCGTCTCCGTGTGCATAATGTTTCTAATAAGCGCAGACAAAGGGTCTGCGTCAATCGCTGGCGCGCACGCCTTATGGATTTTTTCGGCGTTCACCATGACAGGGAACTTATCCCCGTTGGCGATGAGAACCGCTTGGTTGGATGCTGCGCCCAGTCCTAAACTGAGCAGTGGAATGGCGATGAGGTACCAGTACGGCAGTTTCTTGATAAACTTAAACATACTTCTCCTTTGCCCAGAGCACCATTTACGTAGCCTCGTTGCCGAGCCCTCTGTTCGACGGCCTTGCTTACGCTTTCGCGAATACTGCTATATTTGTTGTGCCATTGAGTACATCGGGATTGCTTGCTGTGTTCCAAGTCGGATTCACTGCACCCGATGCCACTGTAATCAAATACGCAAGTGCGCGACAACAAGCTGAATATTTGTGGTGTCCTTTTCCGATACTCCGTTGCCTATGATTGTAATCGTGTACTTTCCAACTGGAACGGTTGCAGCCACGGTGACAGTCGCCACGCTCATTCCTGTATCAGGGTTCGGAGCAAATGCAACGGTCACTCCGGTAGGTGCCCCTGTATACGACAGCGTAGCAGTCGGAGCGTCCAACAATTGAGTAAGATTGATGTCTACGCTGCCCGTGCCTCCGGGCGCAATGACCACAATCGGCGGAACAGGCTGCAAAGAAAATTCAACCTGATTGCCAAAGTGCGTAGGCGATGGAAGCCACGTCACTGGGTTCGAATCCATGGCCGTGTTGGGCTGCGGATTTACGTTTCCAAACGGCTCGGGATTTGAAACGGAGTTGCCAAACTGATGCGGGAGTAGTATCGGGGTCCCATTTCTAAAGTCGCCTGAACGGACTAGTCCATTTGGCATAATTACTCCTTGCCCGCACAAGCGATGTGATGCGCTCTATGCTGCTTCACATATTGACCTAACTTGCCGTCGCCAAGAAGGTCTTCTCGGTCCCTGGCATAGCCAAGTGCGGCATTGCAATACCTACAAATCATCGCTCTAAACCGCAAAGTAACGTGACAGTGGTCAGCCGCCGTTCTCCATTTTGCTTCGCACACGTAGCCGCAGATTGGACAGATTCGTTCGGACAAAGGCCGACTAAAAAATTCTAAAATTAGCGGCTGTGCGCGCAATAATTCTGCGTCGGAGAGACCTGCTTTCTTAAGCCGCTCAAGTATTCTCTCAATCTGCCCCGCAAGTGTTAATCGTCTGGCTTTGCCCCGCGCTATCTCACAAATCTTGCACTTAACTTTGGGGCGATAATTTGTTCCGATTGTAGAACTACCTTTAACTGCCGAAACAACCGAATTTTCAAGAGTTATCGCGTGCCCATTTGGGCATCTGTTTCGCGACTTTCGTAAGAAACCTTGATGACCTACGATAAAGCGCTGCGACTCTCCCTTAACTAAACCACGAGATTTGTCGGTATGCGTACACAACTTTGTTACTTGTCCGCAGCCACATTCGCAAATTCCTGCTGGCATACTACCCACCGATCCCGAGCAAGAGCCCGATTAACTTGACAAACGCCGCGATTATTTGATTCACGGCGTAGCCTGCCCCAACTAACAAGGCCATGATAATTAACATGGTCATGGGAATACTGATCCAGTTGCGATTCATACTTATCACCCGACCCATGGCCCATAAGGGTAGTCTGGTCTAACTGGGTTGGCGCACCAGCCTGTGTCCATTACTCCGGGGTTGCCCGGATAAAAACCAAAATCGTCGATCTCCCGCTGCCCTTGCTTGACCGCGTTGTCGAGTGACCTCATAAACAGTTCCCACTCGTCTTTGAACTTTGTTCGAACCTTTGGATCGGGACTATGCCGATAACACTGCGCATAGAACCCGTTCTTGAAATAAGACTCCCAGTCGTCGGGGATGGGCTCCAGCGTCTGCTGCATACTGCTGAAGCGCGGTACGCGCATCTGCCCAACTGGATTGATGAGCCAAACAACTCCGCTGTTGGGAGGGATGGGATTCAATCTGAATCCTTGACCCTTTGGGTTGATCGCCGTCCACACAACGGAGCCGTCGGTTACCGTGGTCGCCACGGTGCTAGAGACTGAAGGGTTGCCTGCCTGATAGATCGGAAATACGGGCGGTCCTGCGTTCGGCCCAGTCGTGTTCGTCAGAAACGGGTTTACGCTACCGCATGTTGCTGTAACTTGGTTGGGTTGGAAAGTCACAACCCAGAGATTGCCAAAAGCGTCCGCGATAGATGTCGAAGGATTCTGCGGAGTCTGCGGCGTGCCTGCAGGATTGATGTACACAACTCCGGGGCCGGGATTCAGTTGGCCAGTAGGAGACTGAAGCATCGTCTGCCCCCATACGCCCGCCTGCATCGTGTCGTTTTGCATCCAACAAATCTTGCCGGGGTACCCCGTTTGATCGTATGTGACTTCGAGCGCGCGATGAACTTCCTGATAAAGTTTGCGTTTCGGATTGGAAGTCTGGTTAATGTCAATCGCCCAACTCGTTTCGAGCCATCCCAGATTCACGACATTAGGAACAAAATAATCTTGCTGAAGGCTGATGGTATAGAACGGCTTGATATTCAGGCTGTTCCATTTCCAATTGAAGGGATTGCCATCGCCGTTACCGAGTAGCAGCGCCGTCATCACATCGTTACCAATGCTCTGCGCAGGCTGCGTCGAATACCCGCCTGTAGCCAACGCGGGAGCGAGATCGCCAAACGAAGAAGCGCCGTCGCTTACATCTTGTAGGGTTATGGTGCTATTGGGCATATATCTCCAATAAAAAATAAGGGTGGACCTTTGCCCACCCTAAATGCTGCTGGGACTGTTCCGAATTAATCCAGAGTAACTTGCTTAGTACGTTCTCTATAGAATTCGGGACCGCCCTCCAATTTGCCTTTTGCGTTTTGTACCACTCCCCACGAAAATGTGTGGGTGCCGGAAGTATGGTTTCGAGTGGGGAACTTCAGAGCGGCCTGATATTCAGCGTATGCTTCCTGAAAGTCCTGTTTATTAGTGTACTGGGACGCGACTGGATACTTCCAAGTCTTGCCACAACGCAAACAACGAACCCAAATATCTCCGTTGCCCATGATGTGCCGCATGATGGCGTACTGCGTATCGTCGCCTTGTCCGCCAATGACGCCCTGTGCACCATCTCCACCTTTGCGGTGGTTACAAATTTCTTGCTTGGCCTTGCGATTGATGGTGTCCTGCTTAAGGTTAGCACCATGACCACGGAACACTGAGTCCCTGCTCTTGCGCTTCAACTGACGCTCGGCCAGACGTTCCTGCAAGTCTTCCAGATTAGCTTGGCGCTCCAGAAGTTCTAGGCGCTTGATTTCAAGTTCTTTCGAAGCTAACTCGTTTTCGACCTCTTTGGCAGTCATGTCTTTCACTGCTTTTTGGGTCACGACGGGTGCGATAGCCGGGGTAAGTTGCTCTGCAACTTTTACGATGACTTTCTGCACTTCGTTAATGTCATTGTCACTGAACTCATTTTCGTTTACGATCAAACTCATAAAGGTTTCTCCTCTAACCTTGCGTCCTGAATCCCTGAAGAATTTGCAGGTACCGCTGTGCTGCCGGGCCGTGCGCTTCTCCAAACACGCGCGTGACCGTCTCTTCTGTTACCATCCTTTTCACGAGTAGCTGCAACAATACAGTTCGCCAGCCGCGATAGGCTTCTTGCAAGACGACTCCGTGGTCGTCAAAATTACAAACCGAAAATTCGGGCATGTATCCGAGTTGCACCCAACAGGCAACTTCTAGCCCCTTCACGCCGTTGGTGTTATCCACCAATAACGTGACACGCTTGGGTTGCGGATGCGGGCGATATGCTGCCGTCAGTCTGCAATCCTGTACGAGTTTGGTTATTAACTCCGAAGAGTGCATGATGCTGCCGATGCGCGCGCCCTCGTCGGCGTATTCATCTGGGCTCAACCATTGATAAGTTTGCGCCAGCGTGTCGTTCTCTTCTTTGACTCGACAGAGTTCTTCATGTGTCTGCGAATCAGTAGTCCCGTGCGGGTCATGCGAAGCGAACTCCGCGATGGCCGCTTCCAACTCCGGGTCGAGCATCTCTATCAATTGTTCGCCGTACGTTTCCCATGGAGCCTTCTCGCTCTTACGGGTTCCCTGCATTGCTTGAACTTGCTCAGGCGTCAAATCGGGCATCGGCAGGAGATCAACTTGTTTGTTGAACTCGGCCTGCTCTTCCGCGCGCTGCGCCTTCAAATCTTCTATTGATGGCATTAGGCTCCCTCCTAAGTTTGGCCGTCATCGCTTAGGACTAGCGTCCCAGAAGCGAGCCATACACCATTATCAGAAATCTGGACTAACAGCGAGGATCAGTCGCCATTAACACCCAAACCGACTCCGTACCTTTGGCCTTCGTGTACGTGTCCTTGTGCCGCGCTCCTTGGCAACGATTCGTATGATGGCTAAGTCGTTACACCGAAGCTGGCGTCGTGTCTGAATCTTCTGCCGCTTCGTTAGCGGCGATGTCAAATATGTGCTGCCCCATCTCCTCAACCTGCTTCATCAGGTCTAGAGCCTTGCCGCTGATCTGCCGACGCATCGCCGTCACTACGCGATTATGGTTTCGTAGGCGCGCGTTTTCCTCTTTAAGAAAATCGACCTCGGACTGCAACTCGTCGTTGGCTTCCGTCAGGGCTTGTACTGCTAAAGTCGTAGTGCTGCCCATAACTATTTGGGCGTGAACATATTCTTCATTGTTCATATTCTCCTCCCAGAGAACTAAAGCGGCACGTTTAGCGACGTGCCGCCCATTCTGCTTTCAAACAGTCGTACAGATTATGGTGCTACTGTTACGAGCACTTGCGCGTACACCATATCATTCTGTTGCTTGAGTGATCCGCCAGTCAGGCCCTCGCTGTTGCCAGCGAACGGATACTCAAACTCTATGACAGCTTGCCCCGGATTAAGGGGAGTGATAGTCGCCACGCCCGCCGAAGCGGTGATGGAGACTGCGCCGACGCTCGCAACTGCTCCCACCTGTGCGTTCGGTACCGGGTACGATTCCTGCGTACCACTAGTCGTGGTAGGCTGGGCATTGTACGAGATTGCAGTCACAGACCCTGCGATTGACTGGAAAGTACCAGCCAAGTCAAACAGAGATGCAGTGACAGCAACGGTAGCCGAAACACCTGCGGAGATGCTGTTGGCGACGGATAATTTGACCTTGTAGGTGTTGTTTCCACCGACAAGAGTCCCTGAAGGAGTCTCAGGATTTGCGTTCGAGACGCCGATCCCAGACAACTTCATGAAGAGAGCTTTCCCAATCCCGTTAGTCGGCAAAGGGTAAGATTCTTGTGTATCTGCCATGTTGATGTCCTTTCTTTGGCTGAAAGGACATACGTCCGTCAGCCTATGAAAGCGGAATGTTCTAAATAGACAACCGCTTGTTGTAGCTTTTGAAGGTCATCATTGAAGTGACCTAAGCCTTTATTGCACCCTTGGTGCAAAAATCCTCGTAATTTGCCAGTTACATGGCAGTGGTCTAGTGTTGCACCGTCCTGAGAATTGCCTTCCCTAACCATTGGGCCGTGACAGAGTGCGCAATTGCTTTCCTGCGCATTCCACATTTCCAATGCTTGATTAGGATACGAAACCTGCGCAGGAATCCCGTCCGCCGTGCGGCTACGAGTCCCAACCCAGCAAGAATATTGGTCGCGAATGTTCCATTTTTCATGCCGATGGTGGCACACCTTAATAGGAACTTTTCCGCAAACACTGCAATCAGCAACCAACGCTCCAGCATCTACATTGCTCAAAATGTGACGAGCCTGTAAGTGCCGAACTTCGTTCATTTTCTTGCAGGCGGATCGCACCGCCGAAAGCGCTCTTTCTGACGTTAGGGGTTTCCCTCTACGCTCAAAATTACGTTGCCGAAGTGCTGCAATTTCTGCTTCAGAATGATTTCCTCTAGGCCGTCCCTTGCTATTGTAATTGTTGCCTTGCAGCGAACAATTGCGACACTGGGTAGACTTTCCATCTGTAAGCGAAGCTCCCTTAACATCTTTAACAAGGCCGCAAACGCATTTACAAATCCAGAAAATAAAGCCGTGCTTGCTGTTCTCAGACCGCTGTAACACAGACCACTTACCAAACTGTTTACCTGACAAATCAACAAATTGTCTTGACATGTTACCCTCACCTTCTAAGTAAGGGTAACATATCACTGACTTATTGTCAATATATCATTTCTCTTTGTTTTCAAAGAGTTAGGATATAGCCGAGGCGGCATCTATTTGTCTCATGCGGATCGTGGTGTCCGGGCCGAGCGACGTGGTGAAGTGCACACGGTAGGAGGTCCATCCGGGGATGAGGCCTTCTGGATCAGCAACGCTGGGCTCAACGTTCTGTTTGATGTTGCACTTAATGTTCTGCCATTCGCCATCACCGAAGCCGGTGTCACCCTGCGCTCCGAGGTTGATGGAGTACAAACCATCACGCCCGAAGATATAGGTGCGGAGAGCGGTCAGGCCAGCCACGCCCTGATAGGTCGGGGTCGTGGTGATCTGGTTGGTCTGGAAGAAGTGCACGCCAGAGGCGGGCAACTCAATCACTTCGGTCAGATCGACCGAAACCAACTCTTCCATGCGAGCCAGACCCACGGGGGTGTGCTTCAACATGTCGAGCGGGCTATCGTTGCTGTTGTCAGCCAGCACGTCGCCAAGAGCGAACGGATGGATGACGCCGCAGAATGCCTTGGACGCTTCGTCGAAGGGCCGAACCGAGCGACCGGCCAGAGACTGGACGGAGTTTCGGATTTGGCTCAAGGACAGAGCGGTGAAGCTGGAGGTGCTGGAAGCACCCAGTTCCACAAGCACGCTGGAGTCGATAGCGCTTGCGCCGTCAGCGGTCGCACGGACCAGAGCGGAAAGACTCTCGCCGAGTCTGTAGCTCATCTCTTTGGCTACGTTTTCGACAGTATTGTCGATTGCGGTAGCGAGGGAAAGTGAGCTAAAGTTAGCGTAATCTACTTTTGTTTAGGAGTTCTGTGTCACCACAGGCTCACTCTGCAAGTCGCCTTGCAGGTCGGACTCTATCTTCAAGTTCTCACTAAAAGTCTTCGGATAAGGATTGACTTTGCAGTAAGGTAACTTGCCTGACATATTAGTCTCTACAGATTCAAACGAATGCAGACTTTGCATTTCCTGATACAAGGTTTCCCTTTCATCAGGAACATTCTGCCCATGCAGACGCACAAATTTCAAGAGGAGCAGGGCTTGGGAACGCTTCTCCCTAAGATAAGGAAGAACCGCCAATAATGCTTTTTCTCTCGTGGCGTTTGCCTGCGGTTGCCATCTGTACACTACTTTTTGATTTTTGCGCCGATGCGATACAAAATAAACTCCGCCCAGCGCTTTTACCAAATACTTCATCAATGGAAGATGCGAATTAGTAATCCCCATCTGTGCAGTGTAATGATAACCGTTTGACTCGGGCTGCGATGTTTTGCCGATTGTAAAGTGGCCCTCGCCGTCAAATATTCCGGCGATATACGAGTACGTAGTTTTTTTCATTTGTCTTTCCTCGGTATTTTCTGTTGATAGTCTAACAGATGTTCACCGATATAGTCAAGTTTTGATTACCGAGAACGCCAATTACGCTGCGGCTGCGAAAGCCTTGCGATTTTGGATAGCGTACTCGCCGATGACAGCGGTGGTGTTCAGAACACTCACTGGGATGGAAGTTCCCACGGTTCCTTCGACGGTAGTCGCGGTGTTCGCGGCCAGCGGAACGTACATAAACCAATTGTGTTTTGGATTTAACTCTCGGAAGAGACCTACGTCACCGCAGGTTCGCTCTCACAGTCGCCTGTGAGTTCAGACTCTATCTTTAGGACGCTTTCGTCCATGTTCGGCGTATTAGTCGTTACGGATACCCCACGAGCATTAAGCACTCGCAACGTAAGGCTTGGGGGTCTTTCCTCGGTATTGTCTGCCATTATAGCAGAGTTCCACCGATATAGCCGAATTTTTTCGAGATACGGGACTATTATGTTAATCTCGTATTGGTTGCCGCTTTTCATTGGCAAATCCAAACGTTCAGAACAGGCCACGAACGGGGTCTGTGCTTTCAAGTTCTCGCGGAACTTTTTGTCATACAATTTACTGCGCAATCGTTGTTTGTTCCGAAGTACTATGAATACTTCACAGTCGATTGCGGGAGGTTCGACTGGCCGTTAATTGCTGGAGAATATCCAGTCATATTATTTGCCATTTCTGCTGATCTTCATCTCCCAAAGAAGGTCAACGAACGTTCTTTATCTGCTGCGCCGTAGAGCAGCATGATCTGCCGCGATTTTGGCTTCACAAGCATCACACCATTCAGGAAATCCGTTTCCGGTACCTAAAATGCGCTTCTGCCGCTTATCCTCTTCGAGATAGTGTTTAAACATCTCGCTTGGCATATTTTGGTATGCCGCATCGCGTTGGAACGTCTTTACTACACCTGTTGGTTTCCCTGCACCATCTTTGAAGATGTGTCGATAGTCGAACGCATCTAAAATAGATTTTGCAGCGGTTTCACCTTCGCTGATTGAATCAGCACTTGAAAGTCCAGAAGAAATCTGGGCAACAGGTCGCTTTTCTTGCGGTGGCGTCACGTCGCTAATTCGAGCGGGCTCGACCACTGGCACCTGCGTATTCGGTGCCGTCTTTTCCTCACGCATACTAGGAGCCTCTGTTGCCAATTCGGGCACAGCAAGCTGATTTGCAGAAGTGATGAGTCCGCTTTCGCGAAGAACGTCATACGCCTTCTGATAATTCCTTACATCGGTTGGATCAAGGCCGCGCCGACTGACATAGCCAACCACCTTCATGGCGTTATCTTTCGACGGGACGTAATCTCGATTTCTATTCTTGAAACTTTCGAGTGCCAGCAAAACGCTGTTCTCGAAGTTTTGTCGCACAAGGTTGTTGGTCACCTGACGGTCGTCGTCTCGATCCAACATATATTGTGCCTGCGCAGCGGTTGCGATGTCTTGTTTTTTCTCTTCCCATGCAGCGCGCTCTTCGGCTGTCAACACGGGGCGCATCGCCAGTTCTCCCTGAACAGTGGCGTCTGCCGGAACCTCTACGCTGTTCAAAATTTTTTCTTCACTCAACTCTTGCCATTTGCGACGACTATGCATATTGGACTGCGTCAGCTTGTCAATCAACTCTTCGGAGGTGCGATACTTGAATCTCTGCAATCCGCCGATGGGCCTGCCGTCTTTGTCGGTTGGTTGGTACTCGTGAACCTTTTCTGGCAACTCAACGACTGGCACAATTACAGGCGCTGGCGCTAAAACTTCCGCTGGCGGTTCGAGAACAGCCACTGCGGGCGAGTTGGGAAGGTCATCAAAAGACGGATCAAATCCGCCCTCGGCCTTGCGTGTGCTGAGCTGCGCGCGGTCGCGAGCGCTAGCAGTCCCTGTAGGAACGGCGGTGCGTGCAACGGGCTGCTCAGTCCCAGCGTCAACGAACACTCGGAACTCTGGGTCATTGATAAGTGCGTCTTTGTACTGCTCGCTGGTCATTTTATTGACCTGATCGTTTGTATAGGTTGCCATGATTACCGACCCTCCTCTAAGTCGTCATCCTCTTCGATGTAAGCCACGTCGCCCAATAAATTTGGGAGACCTGCTGTCATGTGCTCGATTTCGTCCATCTCTAAGCCCAGAGCAGATTCTTGCGGCTTAGTCTTCCGCATTTCCCCCAAGAGTGCGCACTCTGATCCAACACGGGTGAGTAGTTGGGTAACAACAACGCTTGCTGACCGAGACAGCGAATGCTTCGCCATCACGTCTTTGGGGTTGGAGTGATCCGCGTTGTCCAAATCAACCCTAAATTGCTCGACTACGGACAAGCAAATTTTGTGAACGACTTGCCATCCCTTGCTGTTATACATCATAGCAAGGTCAGAGCGCTCAACAGGGGTAAGCTCAAAATCTGGATCGATCATATTCTCCTCCCAGAGAAACAGCGGGAGATACAGCAGGATATGCTGCTACATCTCCCGTCTACTCGACTGTGTCTGTTTCGGCACTTCCTTCAAGTCCTCCAGCACTAGGTTCCCCGAGTGTCGCCTCTGACATGGCAGAGTTTCTAAATGATTCTCTTACAATGTCGCGCTGTACGCGCGCCTGATTGTCTTGATCCGCTTGCTGACTCTTTAGCTGGGCCTTCTGTGTGTTCAATTGTTGCTGCCCTGCCAATTTTCCATTGGCTTGCGCTGCAGCCGATTTCTGCTGCTGCGCCTGCTTCATTTCTGGAGTCAACTTCTTGATGATGTCGTTGCGGTTCTTCCATTCCGACGCTTCCATCCACATGCTCAAGATTGGCTTGAAATCAATGTACTCCCCGTTTATCTCGGCCAAGTTCTGCTGGATTTGCGGGTTTTCAAAGATTTGGGTGATAAGCGTCAAAGACTGAGCCATGATTCTCTTGGCCGAAAGACTTGCGCCAGCGAGAACTTCGAACTCCATCTTCCCTTCGTGGTATCTAGCCAGATCGAGCTGGTATGCTTTGCCCAACTCTTCGCCGCAGATAAATTTAATCTCGGAGTCAGCGATGTACTCAAATACCAAATCGTCCAAGATGTAAAGGAACGGTTGGAACACCTGCTCAATGAAGTTGTCCAGCGGTCCGTCGAGTCTGGTAGCGGAGGCCGCTCCCAATTGCGAAGCGCCTGCAGCCGTTCGGCCCATCGAACTACGAGGACCAGCACTGCTGCCTTGCACCAGTTGCGCGTCTGCGCCTGAACTCGACTCAGTAGCCTTTTCGGACTCACTGAGTGCTGACCAAACTTCGGTCGGAACCTTCGGCTGTTCAAGGATGCCGTACGCATCGCTGACTGGACGACCTTCTTTCACATCGACTGTGAGAATGCGTCCGACGCCTGTACGAATCATTTGAGTTGGCGTATTTGCATCGCGCCGCCGCAAATAAATCGGATTGACTCCGAAGGACAGAATCTTTAGGATAGCGTTAATCGTTCCTTGGTCAACACGTTGGTTCTGACCAACGATGAGTCCGAGACCCATTCCGTAGAATGCTTTCGGACGATTCCACCAATTGGCGGAAAGGAACGGAATAGGATTTTGGAAACCTGCTACTGCGAACGGGTTCTTCCCAGAATACAGCGCCTTTCGGCGGTCTAGGACCATGATCTTGCGACCCTTGTCCCAATATTCCAAAACTTCCATCTTCTTGCGAAGCAAGTCTGGAGTTACGTTCTGTGAATCAGGCAGAGAGTGATGGACAATTTCTGTGACGTGCGTCGATGAATCTGACATCAACTCCACGGCCCCCTGTTCAACAGGCGGCATCCATAACTGCTTCAGGTCTTCGTCGGTGCCCTTGCCGGGCCACGACCAACCTTTGCGTTCTTCAGAATCTTCAGGCAAGCCTTCAATGGCCTGCTTAATCACTAGCAACTCATAGAAATCGAGATTGCGAATGTCTACTATCCAACGTGCTTCACGTGCATCGCCTACGCGAGTATTTGGATCAACAAATACTTGGTCTAGCGGACGCCACTCAAAGAACGGTCGCGGCACAATTCGGTATTCGCGCGTAATGTCGGGCGCGCCAAACGTCGGGATTGCGGGATTGTCCCCGTCCTTGTAAACGGTCGGCTTGCGGATCTTGACTTGAATCTTTTCGTAGCGTATGCCCCACTTCCAAACGCCCGTACCGAGGTGAGCCATTTGTTCAAGGCCCCACTTGGTGTTGCGTTTGAAGTTGCAAGCGTTCAACAAATACGAGAAGACCGAAGTCTTCGCATCGACTGACGCTTGCTCAGTGCCCGGCATTGGCCTAAGTAACAATGGCGGATCGTCGTAGAACAGTCCCTTGTACAACTGAGGCACAATTGAATTAACGATCTTGGCTACCGTGAACCGTTGAACATTCGGTTCAAGAATGTACGTGTTCTCGTACACAGACATCGGGCGCGGAGATTGATACAACAAATCAGAATCTCGCCAGAGAAGGTTCCATTGTTTGTTGCTAATGAATGCTTCTGCAGCTACAGCACACCCAACTACTAAGGCAACGCTTGCGTCGGTAGTTTTTAGCTGTCCGTCCGCTTTATAGTCTTGTTCCTTGAGAGGCCGATTTGGGTTGCCCTCGATTGGTAACTGAGCCATATCGTCCTTTCATTAACGGCGTGATCGAAATATTTCATCGGACACTGCGGCGGTTGGTTGCAAAAATTTACGCCGTTCGGGCAGCGTTGCTCGGGATTCAACTAGCGCTCGTGAAGGCATGGGCATAATGGGCAGCAAGTTCTCTGCCCTATCTCGTGCCGAAACGGTGTTATTTGCCGCGTCAACAATGTCCCGTGCACTCGGCGGGCGATCAGGATCGCCGCCTACCTGCGGGTTGGCTGGAATGAACCCCGTCCAATTTTCGTTCGTCAAAATAGCCCTTCCAACGGGTCTGGACCATAATCCTCTTCAGGCATCTGTTGTGCAGCTTGCCCAATATCATACTGAGTTCGAGGATTGTCGTCGGTCGCGAGTTGTGTAGTCTGCCCCGCGTACGCTCCCAGACCATAAATCATTTGGTGCATCTGGAATGACTTATTGTCAGTCGTGTAATCCGTTTGGATAGCATTTACCCTGCCAGCCATGTCGGCGTACGGTGCAAAAACTTCTACCAGTAGTGAAATTGCCGATACGATGTCGTCGTGCTTGTCGTCCGTCGTCCCTGTGAACTGTGACAACTCGGTATAAATCTCTTCAAGTCCTTCGCAGGAATTTATGAAATAAAGGCGTTCGTCGCCAAGCAACCTAAGCACTGGTTTGGCCTTCATGGTCTTAGAGCGAGTCTTGTTGCCTTGCCCCAGCCCTGCCGAACGGAGCGGAATGCTGATCTTCAGCTTCTCCATCTCTCGGCGTATTTCACGTTTAACGAACGCGGTGCCCATCACCTCTTCGATGACGATCTGCTTCGGCTTCCACTTATTACCTACAGCCGCGATAACTGCTGGCAAATCATATTCGTTGAATCGACCGCGCACCATGTTAATGACGTAAAATTTTCCGCCGTGTATAATTGCCGTCAAAATGACGGTATAGTCTGCCCAACTTTGAATTGAGTAGGCCGTGTCCACAGTCGTAACGATCATGCCTTGATGCGGTGCCAAATTATGGTTCAACGTGCGTCGAATCAGGAGTTCGCGCGGAAATTTAATCTTGTTTATTTGTCGAGGATCGTTGAGGTACTTGATCGCGAACACATCAGGTTCGGTCTGCGAAGACACCTTCATGTTTTCGAAAGTCAATACTTGCGGAAACCATAGATGAACGTCACTCGGAACCCATTCAGACTCGACTTTACCTGCCGCCATGCAGGCGGCTGTTGGCCACCACACTGCGCGACGATAAATCTTCATTGTCGTGTTCTTCTGCGAAGCGAGGAACAACTTATCGTCCCACGAAATCTGCACACCGTAGTAGTCACGTTCGTCGTACCATGTGCCGATAAGGTCAAAGAATCCAAATGCGTGCATTAGGGCTTTGTCAACACCGACACGGTGATTGATGCCCTCGATAAGATTAACTGTTTCAGAATTCGTTTCGGTGACCACGTCATCCAGCTTCAACAAACAAAAGTGTGATCCAGCCAACGACTGTTCAATACCCGTCGCGCGGATCGTAGGTTCTTTATCCCCTGCCGTGCAGGCCGGGGTCTGAAATTCGGTACATTTGCCCGAACCCGGGCGCACACAATGCTCGGGAAATAAAACCTGAAGCATTGAGATTGTTGTTTTACCCGTCAGTTTATTCTTGAGAAGGCGGGGACGGTGTTTGCCATAATACAGGTCGCCCTTCTCGAAATTTTCATCCATGGTGAAGTGCGCCTTCACCTCTCCCACGAAGTCTTCAGCCAAGTCCAACTTGCCTGTCAGAATGCCGATAGTTACTTCTGGGAAACACAAAATCCATTGGACGCAGTCAGCCATGTTGATAGATGACTTGAATCCTCCACGAGGGACGAGTAGCAACCTTTGTTTGTATTGTTTTTTTGCGTCTGCGTCGATAGCAAACGACTCAAAAGTAGCAAAGTTTGCTGGGTCTTTCCTAACGAAGAACTCATTGCAAATCTCCTCGTGCGTGTTATGAAGTTCCCAACCTTTTGTCTGGGGGTTGTACCAGTTGTACTCGGAATCCGTGACCTTGGAGTAACCAAGCATGCGACATAAGAAAAACAGATTGGTCTGCGCCATGAAGCGATACCGCGCAACTGTCAAGCGCAGGTCGTCATATTCGCAACTGCCGGGGGCGGGTAAACCGCTCGCGCGCGCCTTACCGTTTAACACTATCCACTCAAGCATTGCGTCATTTTGCTGCTTATTTGTGTAGTGGTCAAACGCCGCTAGCGCCAGCAACGCAAATTCGCTGCCGGGCTCGTCTGTCATGCCTTTGTGCTGGTAGTTCGTGTTGTTGAACGCCGAAAGATACTCGGCCTGCAACGTCTCCAATTCACCTGCCATACTTCCTCCCAAGAAGTGCTGGCTTATTTCTTTTTCCAGCCGCTCATTGCTTTTGCGAGTCTGCCCATGGCGGCCACGTGGGGCGAAGAACTATTCGCCGCCTCTTCCTTCTTTGACTCTGGAATGGTTTCGCCTTCTGGAATACCAAAATGACGGTGTAGCGCGCCGCCATGCAATTTGTGCATTGAGCGGGCGAAGTGGGATTTTTCTTCGGGTGAATGCTCGGCTGCCATAGATTCTCCTACATCCCTGCGGGTCCGCCAGCGGCGGGTGCGGGTGCTGCGGCGGGTGACGGGGCTGCCGTCATCTGTGCTGCGCCTGCGGGCGGTGCGCTCTCTGCGCCTTCGCCTTCGTTGGGCGTACCAGCGTGGTCTTCCATGTGCTGATGCAGAGCGCCCATGTCTTCCATGGCATGCTCTTCGTCGGGGTGATGCTCGGGGTGGTGGTGCACATGCTTAACGATATGCTTACCATTCGCCGTTTTGCGAATGTGCATCTCTTTGATTTCTTTCTTCGGCTTCTTGTCGTCGCCGCTGAGAGAAGCCATCATCTTATCTTTCATATCTGCCATGTTCTTGTCCTTTGGGATCACTGCTTCGCCTTCGTGCAGTTTGTAGACCCCGGTCTTGGGAACATGCGATGTCCCCTTTGCAAAACTGCCAATCGGCTTACTGCCGAGCGGCTTAGTCATGTTGTTCAGCTCGTTTGGGTCGATGCGCTGCTCGCCCGATTTTGAGCCGTACTTAGCTTTCGGAGCAACCTTGTCTACAGGCAAAGTCTCTGTAGGCGGGGTAGAAATTTTAGGCGTGGACGCGGTCGCTGTCTTGTACTCATCGATGTTCTTTATTTTAGCGGCCAACTCTCCACCGATGTCGCCGTTATTAGTATTAGCCATCATTGCCATAAAAGTCCTTTAATTGCGCCCAGTGTGCACGAACAAACGTTTTCATGCCGTTTGCTGGGTCATATTTTGGATACAACGATTTGAAAATCTTTTCGGCTGTTCGGAAACCGTAAGGCATTTCACCAATTGTCCGCAAATACGCCAAGGCTGTACTTGGTCCTCGGCTCCTCCCGGCGTTACAATGCACGAGGACTTTGTCACCAGCCGTCAACCGTTTATTGATAAAATTCAGGCCCGTAAAAACTGCTTCTTCGGGAATAAAGTGCGGGTCGTCCAAATCCAATAGGTTTAACGCCATTCGCTTGCCGCGAGTGACGTGGTAGTAATTCACGTCTTTGGGCGCGCCGAGGGTGTGATAACGGAGAATGCTACGATGTCCGTAGAGTCCGTCCTTAGCGCAGACAAGGATTGCGTACCCTTTCTTTTGGGCTTCGGGGTCGTCGTTGTCGTCGCCGACGAACAAAACTGGTTTACCATCAGGACCGTCCAAAACTCCTCGCATAGGTTCCTTACAAGTCGGTGAGCAAGAGAGAGGGCTTGATTTGTGGGGGAGGGACTGGTTGCCCTGTTGCCGCTTTCTTAGCGGCCTGAATCTCGGCGATGCTCGTAACGAAGTCTTGTAGAACTTTGTTGGCAACGTCAGTGCAAAAATCAATCGAAACAGGATCAATCATGACGACGCAGTGTTTTGCTTTCTGCCATTCAACCGAGAGGCGCGCGACTTCCGCCTTTGTAATTTTGTACTCCGTCATCGTTTCTCCCTATCCGAATACGCCAGCGTGCACTTCAGGTTCGACTGCGCTTGGGCCTACGCCTGACCTAGCTGATTGATTCTTCGTCAGAAACGATTGGTACAGCGGGGTCCAAACAGCGGGGTCAATAAGCACACCCTTCATGAAAAGGGCGTTGATTTTTGGATAATCGACCGCGTCTTTATTCAGCATCTTGTTAATCTGCGAGATGAGGCTTTTTCTTGCGGTCATATCTCCTCCCAGAGAAATGCTAGACATATTCTATCTGCAGCGGCAGGGCGCTCTCTACAACCCAGAATCGCAGACGTGTACGTCCGTTCTGAACAGAGCAGATGCCCGCTATGCGGTGACCCTCTTTAATGTGCGCTTTGTAGTCGGACGGGCTCAAAACAGCATCCCAGTCGGGATGCGAATGAGCGTCTCCGACAATTCGTTTGCCGCTCGCCTCGGCGGCCCTCTGGACGACTTCATATTCGTCCGCGAACCATTGAACTTCGCCAGCGGTTTGACGGGCGTACTTCTTAGGAAATCGGAACTCGTCGATTACCGTTAAATTCGGCGATACTACCTGCCCGATTAAATACGCTTGGACTTCTCTTCCTGACTTCCTGACTTCGCGCAACGCAATACGCCGAAAATAGTCCGCTTGTGTTTTCCTGACACGAACTATGTTCGATTGCATGGCGGCTCCGAGAAGAGGCGGGCACTTGTGGGTAGAGCCTTGCGGCTGCCGTTCGGTGCCCGATGATGGAAGAATTACTCGCATGAACGCAGACTGACGCCTGCGAGCGAACCTTGGTAATGCAGATTTGCGCTTGCGCTTCCGCCAGCAGTTTCAGTTCCTGTGCCTGCAGCAATAGTCGGGGCGTAGGCGGTAAAGCTCAAACCGCCATTGAAAGTCAACACTTCAATTGAACGATACGTGTCGAAGTTCATCGATTTGCCGATGACTGACGTGCAACCACGGAGACCGACCTGCATACCGACTTGCCAAACCTGACCATTGACAGGAGTCGTAGAGATTGTAGCAATCGGAGGATTATTGCCGACCGCTGCCGCGACCACAATTTGGGTCACACCCATTGCGGCAAAATCATGCGCGGTGGGGCCGGTTGCCAGAATGGCATTGCCGACAACGCCCGCTGTTGCATCCGAGAGGATGTTAGCGGCTGCGCCCTGCAAGCCAGAAGTCAAAGTCTGCGGCAGTCCGCCCGGCTTATTTTGGGCCACGATGTAGCGCGTGTCTAACGGGGTGACGCCTGCGCCGTCCGCGACATTGTTCTTCGCGTCGGACATGTAGTTCTTGTACTGGGGGTTCTTTTGGAGAGTTCCGGCCATCTTAAACCTCTTTCTTTCTATAACTTATGACTCGAACGCACATTGAATAGCGCAATCCGCTCTTCCAGCGCGTGTAGTCGCGCGCTCAAATCGGCGATGACTTCGAAAGCCATCTGCAGTCCATCTTCTGCTTCTCGAAAACAATTCCGTATTGGCGCATCGATTTCGTCGAGCGTCTGGTCCGGACCCGCCTCTTCAAGACAGGTATCGCATGCGCATACTGCGTCCTCGATTGCGTCCTCGATTGCGACTTCAGCCATTACTGCAGGCGCTTCCTGCGCCATCTGCTCGGCGAGTTCGTCAGTAGGACACGTGACTGTGGCGATGACTTTGCCTGTTACGGTATTCGTTTCGCTTGACACAATAAAACCTTGATCGTCCTGCAAACCGCCTTCAATATTTTCCATAATCTCCTCCCAGAGATGTTACTCAGCG